>OHAQ01001612.1_pt1 | contig 17436 bp, 8 predicted proteins | sample 1577111 | NCBI WGS metagenome assembly OHAQ01 (sample SAMEA3541549, study PRJEB24748) | human gut metagenome | biome: human gut; feature: human-associated habitat; material: faeces | place: China | collected 2012 | reverse complement strand
TATGATAAGTATGTTTGTGCCTTCGCGGTGGATCTTGACTCTCATCTACGGGTAGGTGTTCAGGGTAGGGGGGTGTTTTATATCTCTGTTTATGTATTGCCGAACCGCCCGGAAATATCTCCTGGCGCGGATTCAGTCTACAAAGTTAGCTGTTTTTTTCGCAAGTACAAAAAAAAATTACCTCTACAGCAGCCATATATTCCGGATGTATCTTGAAATAAGCTTCCCATTGAGAAACCAGCTTCGAAGATACACCCAGTACATATTCAATGAAACCTTCATCCATCAAAAAATCCCTTACCTTAGAAACCATATTTGCATCCTATTTTAAACGTTTACAAAGATAGGACGCTGTTACCCTGAACCTGTACTCAATCGGAAAACCCTTTTACCTAAATTAACTCACCAGAGCACGTAACTTCGTCAATCCCCGGTGCATCAAGTTACGTACAGACTGGTAATTCATATCCATTATCTCACAAATATCTTCATATTTCCTTTCTTCTATATAATATAATGTAAGCGCTTCGCGCTGACGGGGAGATAACTGCCCCAATAAATGTTTCACCAATGAGAAATCATTCTTCTGTTGTTCCTCCTCCACATAATCTTCTTCCACATCCATAGATGATATCGCATTCACCTCTTCTACGGCCGTGTCGGACATATACATACGCCTGCGAAGCTCATCACAAAGTTTATTCTTCAATGAAATGAATAAATAGGATTTCAAATTATCAATAGTCCCTAATTCATCCTTCTTCACATAAAGTTTCACGAAAATATCATGAATACAATCTTTCAGCAACTCCTTATCAAGGGTCAACTTCAAACCATAATTAAAAAGAATACGTACGTGCAAATCATACAGCTGAGAAAAAGCAGCCATATTTCCTGCTTGAAAAGAAGCAAGTAAAGTTTCGGTTGAATTATTAGTCTGTTCCATCATAGCATTAATTCAGTTATTTTGATGTTGCAAAGCTATGAGGAATCAACCCAAACTCTAGGTAAAATCTGATCTGTAGATTGAAAAAACAAGTACTATGTTTTATAACACTTTTTTATTAGATATTACCAGCAAAAAGAGAAAATCCCGTTGAAGGTCATTCAACGGGATTTTCTGTTCTATAATCTATGGAACCAATAAACACCTTCTTTTCCATCAGGCACTTTCAGAGTATATACATTGTTAATCTTCAATGATTTACTAATCACTTCCATTTCTCCCGAATCAGGATGAATATATCTTAAAATGTATTTCCCAGATGACAATTGCACAGGCACCTCTACCCCCGAATTGGAATAAATGATACTTCCGATACCAGATTTTACCATTTTCTTATAATCCTCAGAGTCAGTTTCTTCTACTTCCATCACTGCAGCATCTTTCAGAAACGCCTTATCTTTGCAAGGAATTACCGGACAAGAACCACCAGCCATGAAAACAGCCCATCCCATAGCCGGATAATTCTGTGCATAGAAAGTGACTGCTTTCTCCGGAAACTTACGTCGATATTCATTTACCGCTTTATACGCTTCAGTAAAAGTAACTTTCCCGACTTTCATCTTGCGCATATGTTGTCGGGGAGCCATATTCTTTCCCCCTTCCGGAGCAAAAATACCATCTGTTTTATAATGCCAATACCGGATATCAATAATATCTACTACAGCTGCCCGTTTTGGATCAGCAAGAATAGCATCCTGCACATCTTTCGTTGTACTTAAAGCGACTTTAGCCTTCTTACCGGTTTCCACCTCCCATTCAGCTATTACATCCAACCAGAACTGTACAAAATGCAGAGGACCGGTAAACTCTGCACTGGTCAATTGAATCACATTCGGATTATCGGCAAAGTTGTCCAAGCACTGACGAATGTATCGTCTATGCAGCTCACGTCGCACAGGATGATTGATATCATAAAACATATCCGCAACAAAAATGCGTTTATCGCCTGCAAAAGGAACAGGTTCCGGGAAGTCCGTTTCATTAATATTATTACTGCTTCTCCAAGGACAGTCCACCCAATGTGCACCGGCTTCCAAAATATTATGCTGGAAATAGTTCTCATGGAACAAGAGCAATCCTTCTCTACCTCCCTTTTCCGCAAATTCTTTCAGACGTGCCCAATACCATGCATTGGGACGGTTCAGATCATATTTACTCAATCCTTCCCAGGCAATACCTTGACCGCTACGTCCGAAAGGTTGTTCATAAAAGGGGCCCCATACATCTCCATCGCGCCGACGGATGCGTTCATGGTCATCCCGGCGACGATCATACCAAAGTCCATAATTCTGGTCAAATACGAGTATATTATTCCGCTTCATAAAGTTGACGACTGAATCTATACGGTCTGTCAGTCCCAGTCCCTCACGACCGGGAACAAAGCGGGTAATTGCCGGACTTGCTTTCTTCAAATAGTTGGTTCTGAGCTTACCATTCCACCAAGGAGTAGTGCGGCTTTTTCCCACCAACAAGGCCCCATCCATTTGAACACGCCCATTTGCAATAACCATTTCCGGTAAGTCTCGCGTTTCGCCCTGAATTGTCTTTTTCTCTTTAATATCCTCAATAGATTTCAAACCGGCAACTGACAGCGAAGGAGCAAATTCCCTCTCCTCAATCCAATGTTCCAACGTCAGACGTGGCTCATAAGCTTCTTTGGCAAGTTCCATCGCCACCTCTACAGTAGGACTGCTCGTTGCACTTGTATTTCTAGGCAGAATACGGGCACGCTCAGCACATTTCTTCTGCAAACGCGCTTCCAACTGGGCATAAAAGATGCTACGAGGTTGCACATGATTATTCGATTCCGCCCATTCACCGTCGCCGGAGAATTGTGCCCAACACCCATACGCGCGGTTTTTCGCATCTTTTGCCGGAGTATAACACTCTATCTCAGCGGCTGTACATTGCCAGAACAAACTATTCGCCGTATTCCAACCTGCTCCATTCTTATCTTGTCCCAGATTCTTAAATGTAAGATTATGACCGTCGATATTAACCACATCAAACAGCAATCCGCACGCCCAGGAATCAATAGATCCGCTGAATCCCAACGATTCATACGAATCGCATTGCACAAAGGCATTGGGCCCGGCAGCACAATATCCGGCAGCAAAGTCATGAATGCCCTGCTCAGAATAACAACGCTGAAACAAAGTCTGCTGTCCCAATGTATGGAAAGTACAACGGCGCATTCCTCCTATTTCAGATACCGGTTCCCGGGAAATACAGTCCTCAACCGTAATTCTTGATCCGGTGCGCTGGACAATAACCGCACTACCTGAAAAATGTCTGAAACTCACTTGTCTCACCCAACAGTTCTCCGCCTCTCCGATAGAAATACCTGTCCAGCAATGGTCTTCATCTTTAGAATAACGCCTGTCATAATCGGAAACCAATGTCATATTTTCAATTCCACACTCCTGAATGCGACCGTTCCATTGATAAAGAATGAGAGAAGAAGCCCCATATTGAGTATCCAATGCTACCGTCAATGGTGCATCCAGAGTGATCTGATTACCGTTTACTTCGCTGATTGTCCGATCCCATGTCAGGTCCATATCACCCGCCTTCCATCCTAAAGCACCGATACCTCCTCCAAAGATATCACACCCTAAAGCGGTAATCCACTCCTTACCGGAAGGGCGAGTCACCATTATCCGATCTCCTTTCTTTAAAGAAGTGCCCGAGGCAACTTGTAATGTCCTTTCATTCACAGGGACATAAGCTGAAAGAACCTGCAAGGTATCTTTTGCATTCAAATTATCTATTCCTTCCATATAAATAAGTGCTCCTCTGTCTACACCTTTCTTTAGCAGAATAGTTTTTTCTCTATCCATACCACGCAGAACAATGCCGGACGCGGAAATACGAAGTTCCCCGGATAAGCTGAATTCTCCACGATCCAGCAATACGGCTCCACGGAAACCGGAAGTATTGGGAGTCAATGACGCTACATAGTCAATGGCACGCTGGATTCGCGCAGTATTATCACCCGCCTTCCAGGGTACAAACACTGCATTGCCAACAGAAGGAATATCCTGCCCAGAAGCATGGTAGCCGCAATAGGAGAAATCAAGTATCCGGTTTCCCCGTTCATCATTCAGGTAAGTAATTCCTTCATTCTTAACCTGTAAAGCAAAGGTTTGCGCATATCCCTGCACAAACCCTATACTCAATAATCCCAGAAGGATTGTTCTCAATTGCATATTCATTACAATAAACTTTATTTTCCACACATACTTTTATAGCAGACTTTTCCGTTTGGATAATGTATCGTAGTTGTTCTTCAAATCCGTCCAGTCCACTTTCTTCTTCGTATCCATACCGTTGATGTATTTCTCAATATTAGTGTAACCATCTCCATTGCAATCCTTCACGGCATCACTCGGATCATTCGGGTTCAATCCGTTAGCTATTTCCCACGCATCGGGCATACCGTCACCATCGGAGTCCACAATAGGCTCTCCTTTGTACTCGGGCAATCCGCCTACCTGACGGATGTCCGTAATGATACCTTGTTTATAAGAGTCTGCAGGCAAACGTCTTTTCACATAAGGAGAAATGAACTCCGGAGCGTCTTTCACATAGATGGCTTTCCCAGTCTTCACTGTTTTGATAACTCTCGTATCAACAGCATCCCGTTTCGGAAAAGTCGCTCCCACATTACTTAACACGAAGTTATAAGCCTTTTGAGTATCCATTATAGTTACAGGAGATGTTTTGAAAGGCTCATCTACCCTTATCTGCGGAATAAATTTTCCGGCATCCACTTCATTGGCTAGTTGTACACCACCATCCCAGTTGTCTTTTGTAACCTTTGCATTTCCATGGACGATATTTCCATTTACATAAGCCTTACCAAAGGACATCGGCTGGCTTTTGTCACGTCCGGCTTCCGGCTTCAGAATACGATAAGATATTGGTTTATCCAATGGTGTGATAGGTCCGGGCTTGAAATAGTTATTTATAATGTTATAGAAACTCTTATTATCACCACCGTCAATGGAGCGATTCCACCAGTTGAAAACAACATTATTGACAAAGTTAAAGTCTCCATCCATACCTACCGAACTGTTACGACTGATATTTGAAGCAAAAAGATTCCGGCAAAACATACTGTTATGCCCACCGATTGTAGCCCCGAAAGCATGATTGTAGGCATCCAATGCTTCCGAAAATATTGAATTCTGAATCGTGATATTTACAGTCGGCAATTTCAGTCCATGTCCATCCGCCCCCCGATTATACACATGGCGGTAGATAGACATATTCTCATCCAATCCCCAACTGGCCGAACAGTGGTCTATAATGATATTCCCTACAGCATTTCCTCCCAACGCATCATCACGGAAAGCTACATCCTGCGCACCACGGCGGAAGCGCATATGCCTGATTATGACATCATGCGTATCAACCAGAAAAGAATGTCCGGTAACACAGATACCATCTCCCGGAGCGGTCTGTCCGGCAATTGTGACATAAGGAGCACGCAGGCTGATAGGCGCTTTCAAACGGATAACTCCGGAAACATTAAACACAATGACACGAGCACCTCCCGTTTCACAAGCCTCACGCAAAGTTCCGGGCCCTGAGTCTTCCAAAGAAGTAACCACAATCACTTTGCCACCACGCCCACCGGGAGTATACATGCCTCCGCCTTCCGCACCGGGAAAAGCCGGAATATTACTTTTCACCAAATCTTCCGGTTTGGAAGCCCACGGCTTATAAGGACGTCCTTTTTGTGCTTCTTCCATAACAACCGGAAGGGCTTTCTTCCATGCCGCATCTGATTTCCGGTCGAACTCCGCTTCTTGTTTTGCCGCTCTCGCTTTCACCGAGTCGGGAATGACAGGATACTGTGCTGCCACCGGTAATACGCACGTAGCCAGCATCCATACTGATAATACTTTCTTAATGTTGTTCATTCTTTCGAATCTTAATAGGTTTTCTAAGAAGACGGTTAAGAAAACATTTTGTAATCGGTTATTTCTCTCCTTTCCGCCATTCACTCATATATTCGCGGGGAGTCTGGTTATATTTCTTCCGGAAGCACTTGCTATAATAGCCCGAGTCTTTAAATCCGACGGCAAAGGCAATCTCCGAGATACTCAAGTCTGTGTTCTTAATCAATTCGACAGACTTATTCAAACGAATCTCTTTAACCAGGTCGACAGGTGCCAGTCCGGTAAGGCTCTTCAATTTCTTAAAGAATGCCGAACGGCTTAATCCTATTCCAGAAGCTATAGTATCGATATTAAAATCGCTGTCGTCCATGTTCTCCTCAATCACCTGATGTATTTTTTCAAGGAACTGCACATCCTTCTTCACAAGATATTGCTCATAACTATCTTCCTCCGTTGTTTTCTGATTCTCCATTTGCAGGCGAATCCGTTCCCGGAAGAGCAGCCGCTCAGATAGCAACTGATCAATGCGTGCCAACAGATATTCCTTGCTAAAAGGCTTCGTTATGTAAGCATTGGCTCCCAAAGTGATTGCTTTCGTCTTGGCGCCTTCATCATTCTTTGCGGTCAGGATGATAACCGGAATATGACTGATCTGGAAATCTTTACGAATAGACTGCAACATCTCCAAACCATCCATTTCAGGCATCATCTGGTCGGTGACCACGATATCGGGATGATACAGGTGGACTTTCTTTAATCCCTCTACTCCATTATTGGCTATATGAATATTAAACTTGTCTTCTAATTGCAGTTTTATCAGCTGACAGAGGTCTTTATTGTCTTCCACCAATAAAAGATTCGGCAAAGAAGCATCTATTTCCGTCTGTTCTTCGGAATCTTCTTCTGCCATGATATCAGTAGAAGACACATCTCCGGCAGGAGCTGTTTCAGTGTCACTGACATAAAAATCGACTTCCGAAATGCGATAATGTTCCTTTCCGAGCAATAGTTCTACAATAAACACGGTTCCCTTTCCTTCAGGGCTTTCAGCACGAATCACTCCATGATGCAGATTCACGATTTCTTTGGAAAGTGCCAGCCCGATACCCGTGCCCTGATAATACGAGTTTTTGGCATTCTCTCCTTGCGAGAAGCGTTCAAAAATCTCGGTCAGCTTATTCTGGGGGATTCCGATCCCGTTATCTTCCACTCTCAGGAAACAGTGTTCCCCATCTTCTGTCAGTCCGGCAACTACATGGATGCTGCCACCGGAAGGGGTAAACTTGAAGGCATTGGATATGATGTTCCGAATAACAATACTCAGCTTCTCCTTATCCGCCCATATCATAATAGCCGCATCCGGTAACTGGAAAGTAAAGCTAACTTCATTTTCTTCGGAAAGAACACGGAATTCCTTTTGGAAAGAGACTACCAACTCATTAAAATCAATCAACGACACATGCAAACGCATCTTTCCATTCTGTATTTTCCGGAAATCAAGTATCTGATTGACAAGTTGTAACATCTGGTTAGTGTTCTTCTCCATTAGTTCCACATATTGCACACCTTTTGGTGAAAGTGTCTCATGCTCTCTCAATTCCTGTATCGGACCTTTTATTAAAGTCAGAGGAGTACGTAGTTCATGAGAAATATTTGTAAAGAACTTGATCTTCATTTCCGAAACCTTCTGTTCGATGTAGATGTCATTCTTCATTTTAATCATAAAGAAAGCCAGACGCAAACTGAAATAAAGGGCTATAATACCCAAGACTACATAAATCACAATAGCCCACCAACTTAACCACCAGGGCGGAAGAATAGTGATGGCCAATGTACGATTGGAAACGAGCTCCGGATTGGCTTCATCTATTGTTTCCACCCGGAAAGTATAGGATCCAGGCGGCACATTCGTGTAAGAAGCAATACGGTTTTTACCATTGTAATGCCACTCCTTTTCGTATCCTTCAAGGATATATCGATAAAACACACGATTGGGATTATAGAAGTTCAACGCAGCAAATTCAATGGTAAACATAGACTGATTATACTTTAACCTGATTGCATCGGCAAATGTAATCGATTCTTTCAATACAGGATCTTCATGAAAACTACGCAAATCACGATTGGAGATTTTGAAGTCGACTATGCGCGTATCATAGTTCATATTCTGCGTTTCCAGTTTATTAGGTGAAAATGTGAGAATACCTTGCCTGGAACCAAGCCATAAGTCACCGCTCAAAGTACGGAGCGCGCTGCTTTCTTCCAACTCAACATTCAGGAATCCATCGTACCTGTCGTAATTACGGAACTGTTCGGTGTCTTTATTGAAACAAGACAATCCTATTTCTGTAGTAAACCAGAGATTTCCGTCTTTATCTTCTACTATTGATTTTACGACATCATTATTCATACCTTCACGGATGCCGTAAGATTTAAAGACAGGTACCCGCCTTTCTTTATCATAGTGTACCAGTTTATTCAATCCTCCCCCAAATACGCTTACCCAGATTTGTGATTCGGAATCTTTGTACAATACATAAATATCATTGTCAGCAACATTCGAACGTTCACTCACCTGGCGGTAAGTTTCAAATTGAATCTCTTCGGGATTGGTAAAATGACCATCAAAAGACATCAGACCATCCATTGTTCCTACCCAGATACGTCCGTCATTATCCTCCGTCATTGTACGCACTTCCATATAAAGCCCATAAAGCGGATATTGCTTCAAACCATTATACTTATGCTTGAAGGCAATTGTCCCGTTCGCTTCACTGATCAGATTCAGACCACCACCTAACAAACCAACCCAAATACGCCCCTGGCTATCCTGATAAGTGAAATACACATCATTACTACTGATTGAATTCGGATTCTTAGGATCATTTTTATAACGTACGAAGCGTAACCCTTGAGGAGAATTCATATCCGGTTCAGCCTTCACAAGACCATTGCCTTTGGTAGAGAACCAAAGATTCCCATCTTTATCTTCCATGATATGATATACAGCTCCCACCAGATAATTCTTTTCCGAGAAAACCTGCTTTACCTGTCCGTTACTATCAAGGCGATAAAGGGCCTGCCAACGGGTTCCTGCCCAGATATCGCCATTCTTTGCCTGATACAGAGCGCGTATCCCCTGATTCCAGGAATTAGGTTTTTCATCACCAACCGGCACCGGTGACACTTCTTTAAGTACCTGGAACTGCTTCTTGGGAAAGTTAACCCTGTACACCCCATTATCTGTAGAAGCCAACCAGAGAATCTCGTCTTTGTCCAGCAATAGATGAAAAAACAGTTGTCCGGGAGCATCATCAACGAAAGGCTTTGATTGATTCAGACGAACCATCTCCAGTTTCTCCCGGTCGAACAAAAGAATCTCTCCACCCGGAGTCAGAAAAAACATACCCTGTTCACCGGCATCTTGCATTTCAAAATTTCCTATGGAATTCTGTTTAGGAAATGTAAAGCGGCGATTGGCTTTATTTAAAGGATCATAGTATACCAATGCATTATTACCTTCCTGAAACCAAATTTTATCATATTTGTCTATAAATATAGTTCCTGTTTCTCTCCCGTCGATGGAAAGCGGCAACTTTGTCAATTGCTTATAACCGATATTATACTCATATACTCCTTCACCTGTAGTAATATAGACCAACCCTGTCTCTGTTACCAGCAAATTTACGACCGACTGATCTATTCCCGGTATTTCATAACGATTGACCACTCCATTTTCCGGATCAATACTATAAATATGTCCGTTCCGGTCACCTAACCATAAGCATCTGGAGTTATAAGATGCACAGGTGAACTGGTCGGGGCTACCGGCTATCTTCTTCTGAATGAAATCGGCAGGCTTATCTTTCAACCCCGCTCCTTTCCTTAACGAAAGTATCTGATAATCCATACCCACCCAATTGATAAATTCGGAAGTCTCGCATAACACATTATGCTTCAAACGCATATCGTAGTGATTGATATTAGGGCGTGAATCGTGCAATTGCTTCATTGTAATTTTGCCCTCTTTATCAGTATGCGCACGAAGCAGACTCTTATCCTTGGTCAGCAATAGGACATCTCCATCCGCAGTTGTCTGAATCTTGATAATCTGAATATTTTCAGAGTATTCCTTCACATCGTCATAAACCGCATGAAAACTTTCATGCTTCTTATCAAACAGATAAAGTTTGCGATCAATGGTCTTGATCCAAAGAAAACCATTTTTATCTTCTACGATACGCTGAATCTTACGTGGAGGAATATCAGCCGAATAGAATCCGTCACGATTATCGTACGAACGAAACTTAGTGCCGTCAAAACTACATAAGCCATACCAAGTGCCGAACCAGACAAAGCCTTCGCTACCTTTTAAAGTACAGTTTACAATATTATTAGGTAACCCTCGTTCGGCCGTGTAGTGTTCCACAATCATGCTGGGATAGGCAAAGCTTGTAAGCCCTATCACCGATAGAAATAGTATTAGAATAGATCGTTTCTTCATTTATAACAACAGTTGATATAAAATGTATCCAAAGATAAGCTTTTTCTAACAGTGACTAAAATTATCACTCCCTTATTTTAGATTATTCTTTTGTTCCGAACTCCGTCTGCTGACGCTCTACCTCATCCAACACCTTTTGGCGTTCTTCTTCCGTCAACTGTATTTTCTTGTCAGTTGTATCTTTTTGTAACCTTGTTCTCACAGCCGCAGAAGCTATTTCCCGCTCCTCATAACAAAAAGGAAATTCCGCAGGAACACTTTCGAACTCCAGCTCCGCAGCCGTCGGAGCTTGTGTACCCTCAAATTGCACACGGGCTTTCACTTTGATCTTTCCGGCTTTTCTGGTAGAACGAATCAGTACAGGGGCAGAACCGAACTCCACTGCACGGGGATTCGCACCAATAGTAGCATCGCCAATAATATCTCCTTCCCCTTCTACGGTAAAGACGATATTCTCTTTAGCCAAGCGTCTCACATTTCCATTGTCATCAGTCACCTCAGCCACCACTACAATGAAATCAGAACCATCCGCCACCAGATTCACATTCCCTGTATCCGCATATAGCCTCAATTTAGTGGAACGCCGTGAAGGCATCTTCTTCTGAGTGCATACTACTTTCCCATTTATAATGCCTTCTACAATCATATTCACTTTTTGCCAATTCTTCTGAGTATAACTATAACTGCGAGCTTCCCAGAAATCCCATACATTTTCAAAAACGACAGGGGCATTCGGCAGATGACCTTTGGCATGAACCACCGGCTTCGTCCATGTCTTTGTTCCATCATAGACAGAAAGTCTGACAGAATCACAATTACTGAAAACCACTACATCTTTATCAGAGAACTGCGACATTTCATGAGCAACGAAAACCATGGGTCCACACTCAGCCAAAGGATGCCGCAGACTGGCTGAAGACTGACTGCGGAACATCTCGTATGCATATTTTTTCTGACGAAAAGCATCATAAATACCTCCCCAATATGGGTCAGGGTGATACCCTCGTTGGTGATCGAACGGATGCCACTGGGCACCACCGATAAACAGGCCCGTAGTGCGATACATCTCATCATAACTCTTAGCCAGAGAAAGTGCCTGCACCAGCAACGGATGTTCTCCCCAGCTGCGGCTTGCACGGTTATCATTATTGTGGGCATACCAGTCATCCACATTCTCCCCGAACTCACGAGTGAAGATACATTGCTCCGGCCTGTCTTCCTTTTCATCATCACCGGGCCAACCATAAACCACATCATAATGTTCTTTTACTCCTGCCGAATGTACATCAGCAGCAGCTACCGGACGCCCCGGATACGGATATTCTTCTTTGGTAATATCAAGAGCCTTCAAAGCAAAATCAAGCGGGTAACGGGTTTCATTCAAGATAGGTTCCCACATCAAAACAGAAGGATGATTGCGGTCACGACGGATCATTTCACGTGTATTCCGATGGACAAGCTCTCCAAATTGCAGATCTTTGTTCCAATATTGCCACCCCGGCGTAGCGACAATTACAAATAGGCCAAGTTCGTCACATGCATCCATGAAAGACGGGTCCTGCGGATAATGGGCTGTACGGATAATAGTGCATCCTGCATCACGTAAACGCTTGGCATCACGCCATTGCTGGGAGTTTGGTAAGGCATTGCCCACATAAGCGAAATCCTGATGACGGTTGGCTCCCACCAACTGACCGAAAGGTTTGCCATTCAGCCAAAAGCCATCTTTACCACGGAATTCCGCCAGACGAATTCCGACACGGGTGATTCCGCCATCTATGGAGTGATCACCTTTTTTAAGGCGAGACTGCACTCTGTATAGATAAGGTGTATCCGGCGACCATAGCTTCGGATTCTTCACTTCCATTTGCTGACGGATTATTTTCTTCTCTCCCGATTGCAAGGAGAGTTTACCGGATATGCGCCTGATTATTTTGCCGTCAGCATCTGTCAGTGTCGTCTCTACAATCACAGATTCAGAACGGGTATTTTCATTCTGTACTTCCGTATTGACACAGACTTGCGCACTCTTTTCACTGATCTGATCGAAGTGAACAAACACACCACCTCCGGCAGCTGTCTGCGATTCGATAGCATCAGTAATGGATATAGGGGATTTGGCAATCATCCATACATCCCGATAGATGCCTCCATGATAGGTGAAATCCAAGGTATACTGACGCTTACCCGGAGGATAGGATTTATCATCGCTGTTATCTGCAAAAACAGCAAGCAGGCAGGAGTCTCCGGCTTGCACTCCATAGGTTGTCAAGTCCAGTGTGAAAGGCAGATAACCGCCTATATGCTCCTGAATACGTTTTCCGTTCAGATAAAGAATCTGTTTCCCCATCGCAGCTTCAAAATAGATGGATACCCGTTGTCCTTTAGTCTCTGCCGGAACGACGAAATGCTTGCGATACCAAACAGGTCCTTGATAGTTCCGGCATCCACTGGCCTCAGCAGGCATTAGTTCCACAGTGTGAGGGGTGGAGACAACTTCCCATGAACGATCATCGAAGTTCACTGTTTCCGCTCCAGATATGTCGCCTTTGAAGAAGCGCCAGCCCGGATTGAAATCATATACCTGCCGTCCGCTTCCGGGAAGCTGAATGAAACCGGCAACTGAGGTCTCGGGACGGTAAGTTCCTGTCGTTTTCCCTGATAATGGGAATAAAAACAAAAAGGCTGACAAAGTTAAAAACAAGTTCTTATTCATATTTTTTAGTTTCATATCATCATTTTGTCTCTTGAATCATTATCACCACATCCTTCTTCCTACTTTCCGGTGACACTTTTAAATCTGTCACTTTACCCTCTTTCAAAGTAGCCTCTACTGTTGTTTTACCGGGTGCATGAAGTTTGAAGTGCACATTCCATTCTAGAGGCCAAGCCGGAAACAGGAGTATCAGTTCTCCGTTTGTCTGCAACAGCATCTCCTGAAGCCCTATCATGCCGCTTCCTCCCCAGTTGTGATCAGGCGTCCAGTCATAGCCGGGACCCCAGAAAGCCGGAAAGCGATGCGGGCCGTTGGATAATTTAGCCAGATTAAGCCGTCGGGATTCTTCAGTCAATCCTAAACATGCAGCCCAGATATTATCTTGTTTCCATCCGATGTGCGAACGAAATTTAACCGCTTCGGGATCATAGAAATAGGTGTTGCGGGCAACCTCCAACTTCTCTTTGCCAATGCCGTAAACACGCCACGGAAATACGGGATAGAGTTGCGGAGTCTCCACATTATTAATACGTTCCCAACTCTTAGCAGGGGTAATCGTTTGTTTCAGCACCGGCATAGTTATGGAATTCGCAGAATCCTTTACTTCGATATAACGCAATGGTATCGGTGGGATTACTTCCAGCATTTCGTTCTTCCGTCCGTAAGTTTCCAGCACGGTCCGCAATGCGGCAATAGTGCTGCTGGCATTATTAGTCATTTTATAGGTTTCACAGGCAGAACCCGGAAAGAGAATCAGGTGTCCTTCTCCATCCAACTCCTTCCGTCCACGACGGGAAGCAAGCATACGATAATGCTCATCAAAGAAAGTCAATGAACTTTCAATCAAAGGCAAATAGGAAGTGATATCCGCATCGGTATAATTATTCGTCTCAAGTATCATTTGGCAGAATTCGAGTGCGGTATCCCATTCGTATTCCAACCATGCGTTGTATTCCAGTCCTTTATCGAACCCTTCCGGGCGTTTAAAACCATATTCGGCAGGATTGGGTAAACCGAAATTCTCTATCTGTTCGCAGAAACAGGCTCCCCCGTGTTGCCAATACACACGGCTGCGCAATTCGGCATTCTTCAACATCCGGTTATAGAAATCAAACTGGGCAGGCATCATGTCAGAATCACCGCTTTTCAACATCGGCCAATATACCAGACGTTGATTCTGTGCAGTCATTGTGCCACCTCCCCATTTCCGATAATCAGGAGTAAATGCCTGTTTCGGATCTATATGTAAAGGATCAAAGGTGAACAAGCCACCATTGAACTTGGTAGGAACATTGCCATAAGCATTACAGCCTAGCATATAGCGGAAAAGAGTATAATTCCGGGTTATCTCCCCAGCCTCTCCTTCTGCCACAATGAAACTACGTTGCCAGAAAGCGTTCCACCATTGGCGGGTTTGTTTCTTATCTTGCGAAAGCACTTTCATAGAAACCTTTCCATGTGGCATTATTCTCCTCAGACCGACTTGTAAGTCTTGTATCCACTGTTCTTCTGTCTCCGTCTGATCTGTATGCAGTACAACGAAAAAGTGTTGTTTTCGGGATACTTTCGATGAACGAAACTTCCAGGCCCGATAATCAGTTCCGGCATATACCGCATCTGAGATTCCGGCATATTCCAGATTCTCACCTGACAGGCATCCTCCGAACGTCAGGTTCTTTAAAGGATTCATCAACCGGGATTTGACTGTATCCATACCTTGCTGGGATACTGCTACATCAAAAACGGTTTCTTCCGGATTACGGTGATAAAACGTAATAAGTGGAGAATTAAGAGTGGAGAATTGAGAGTTTGGGAGGGGACGGATGGTGTCGGCACTTGTTACTGCTCCCTGGGGAGGAGCCCATTTGTAGGAGCATTGTTGCCCCTCTCCTTTCCGGATCGGCCGGTCCCGGTATCTCCAATTCTCATAAAAGATTTCTGCCTGCAAGGGACGGGCATTGACAATCTCTACATGAACTACGGGATGGAATACATCCGCCCAAATTTGAATTCGTGTACCTTCTGCCGAAATCTCCACGAATCCGTCATTAAGCTTTAATTCCTGCCGGAACTCTTTTGTTTCTTTAAAAGGATTGGGAGACAGGCGGATACGAAAACGCCCCTGTTTCAGCAGACAATTATTCTCATCAACAGTACCGCTACGACTCAGATAAAACAAGACATCCCCCTCTTCTACCCACACATTCATACCGATATCTCCACCTCCACACGGCATTGATTCGGAAGAATTACGACTGGAGGTATTCCAAACAACATTGGCATGCTGGCTCCAAAGAGCCGACACGCCAACAAGAATCAGGATTATAATCAGATAAATTCTTTTCATATTTCACACGTATCACCAGTCATCCGAACGGAAAGAACCTAACGGCAAACCGTCACAATAGACATCTCCTTCCACATAATTCACAAAACCATATCGCACAGCAACAGGATGTGGTACCATCTCACTTTTTACAAGCATCTTGCTGCGTTCGATCCATGCTTTAGCCGGATAGAATACTTTATCTTCACCCGCTACCTCAAAATTCTTCGATTCAAAACAGTTCTTGCCACTAATCCACATGCCGGCACGTTCGAAACTCACAATGACCGTGTCATTCTTTATTTCAATGCTTTTATAATAAGGGCTTTCACCGTTTACTCCTTCTATCCCGTAAGTCTTTGTCAGGGCAAGAAGTGCCAATCGCTCACCGGCAACTTGCTTACGGGCAGGATGAATGCCTTTTTCCATCCCTGCATCCAGCAGTACGGCCATACCGGTATTGGGTACACGGTGCTCTACTTGCGCCTGCGCTTCGCGGAGATAGGCTGTATTGATTACTTCTTTTCCACGTTCCGTAATAATTCCATAATCGTATGGAGCTATCTGACAGTAATAAAAAGGAAAATCACCTTGTTTCCATTCGGTACGCCATCCGTTAATGAGTGTCGTAAACATATCCGCATAGGTATGGGCACGATTCCAGTTATCCTCACCCTGATACCAGATGACTCCTTTCATGGTCAGTCCGATCAATGGGTGCAACATACCATTATACAGTACGGTTGGAGTACGGTTCTTTGATTTGATATCTGTCTCCGACCGGGGTATCTTTGCATCCGGAAAAGCTTTCAACCAGTCGGCAGTCATCCAAGCTTCGCAAGCCGAACCACCCCAGGCTGCCACTATCAAGCCTACCGGAACATCCAATATTTCATTTACCAACCGCCCGAAGTAATAGGCTGTCGCACTGAAATCACGCACTGTAGCCGGACTTGCCTCTTTCCAGGAGCCTGTCACATCATTTTGCGGAGTGAACGTAGAGGTACGTTTCACTGTGAATAGTCTTATCTCAGAGTTCCTGCTACGGAGAATATCCATATTAGCGTTCTCTACAGGCTGGTTTTTAAAGCCTTTCATAGGCATCTCCATATTGCTTTGACCGGAGCAAAGCCATAATTCCCCTATCAGAATATTGCTCAGAACTTTCGGAGTTCCATCATCAAAAGTAACTGTATAAGGTCCGCCTGCTTCGGGAGTGGAAACGGCTAGTTTCCATGCACCTTGTTTATCCGCTGTTACGGCATACAGTTTTCCATCCCAGCTAGTGCGGACGGTTACTTTCTTATTGGGAGTTGCCGTCCCCCAGAGATTGGCATGGGTCTGTTGCTGCATAACCATGCCATCCGAGAAGATGGCAGGCAGGTGCACTTCTGCATGAGTTGACAGGCAAACTGCAAATAGAAAAATAACAAGTGTAGTGCCTGCTGTAGCTATTAAGTTTTTCATCGTTGTATATTTAGGGTTCTCACAGAGTTCAGGATAAGCATCCCAAAAAGAGAAGAACCGGATTCCGTAAAGAAAAGACGGAAAAGAGGGAAGTTTGTACTCAATAAAATGAAAATTTAGCGGGCAAAGCCCGCCCAAACAACGAGCTACCAGTGGCAAGTATCCGAACTGTGTATCAAAAAACTATCAGATATTAGCTTAACGCTAACATACAGAAAGATACTTGTTGTTTATAGTCCGTTATTTACTTTAGCTTAGAATCCATCAGTGATAAGCTCTTTTCCCACTACGACTGAAGATAGTTCCCATTAGGACTGAAGGTACTTCCCACTAGGACTGAAGCCACTTCCCACTAGGACTGAACTCGTGTTCCACTACGACTGACATTAGTGGAACAGCAAGTGCATTGCCACACAGACAGTTATGCTCTTTGCATCACTCCTATATAACTCATATCGGTATAGTAATGAATAAGACTCACCACAGATTACACAGATTCACACAGATTTA
>OHAQ01001606.1_pt1 | contig 17499 bp, 15 predicted proteins | sample 1577111 | NCBI WGS metagenome assembly OHAQ01 (sample SAMEA3541549, study PRJEB24748) | human gut metagenome | biome: human gut; feature: human-associated habitat; material: faeces | place: China | collected 2012 | reverse complement strand
GAAGAGGCCCGGCATAACCTGACACAAGTGCAAGGAGTAATAGAACAATTATAATTTTCAATAAAACCATTAATTTTTGTATTTATGAAAGTGAAAAATTTAGTATTGATGGCCTTAGTGGCTACAATGGGACTTGTTTCTTGCAGTAAGGACGAGCATGAAGATGGTGTGAAAACGGATACTATGCCCAAAAGTGTGACGATCAAACTGCCTAATATCCAAAAGACTGTGAAGTCACGTGCTACGGGTGATGCAATGAAAGGTGGTTCCCAGGTTGCGTTGGAAAATTTCAAGGTGTTCTTTGTGGATGCTGCCGGCAACCTGCAAACCGTTCCTCAGTATGAGAATCAGGATCAACAGGTCTATTTCAGTAAAACAGATTCTGAGTGGGCTGAAATAGGTGAGAACGGAAAAGATATTACCTATCATTTCCTGCCCGCTGCCACCTCGAAAGTCGTTGTCGTGGGTAATATTGGTGACGTGGAGTACTCTACAATTGCAGCCCGTGTTGATCATATACCGAATGACAATGGAAGCGGTCACCCGACCTATCCTCTTTATGGTGAAGATGAGCTTGAAGAAAAAAAACTTGACGGGAGCGAAATTCATGACAATGTTTACACGGCGAACGTAACCCTGGAGCCACGTGTATCGCGTTTCGAAATCTATGGATTCCAGTATACCCAAGAGGGAGATGTTCCCAAGTATACCTCTGTCAAGTTACAGAAAATAGCATTGAACAATTACTATACACAGTCTAATTTCGTGTCGTCTGTAAATCCTGATAACAGCAGTGCCGCCGGAACATTGCTTATGCACTGGCTTGTTATTATTCCGGCTTCCAGCTCCCAGCCATTCACAATTCCTGCAAGAAAATGTGCCACAGGTTCAACCCTTCCCATATTGCCTGTGAATATGAAGAAGCCGATAAATGTTAATAGCAGTGCATAATCTGCCTTCGCAAGCACATTTTTCTCCAGCAGTAATACCGTTATGAGAACGGCTGCTGCAAGTATATACCATGTCAGCACTCTTGCGACGACTAAAAGTGCCAGAACAAATAATACACTGTAGGCCATGACTCGTGGCACGGATGTATTATGTGCAGCTTCGCTGTCTGTATCTTCTATACATATTATTTCGTTCTTATTCTTTATAAGAAGGATTGATATAACCAGAAGCAGGGCTGAAACTATTGTGTATGGCAGCAGCCACATTATGAATTCTCCGATTCCTTTTCCAGCCAGTCCATACAGATACAGATTCTGCGGATTACCAATCGGTGTCAGCATACTTCCAAGATTCGCAGCTATCGTCTGCAATACAACTACTGGTATCATAAGCTCCTGCCTACCACACTGCTTAAGCATCATTATTGCAAATGGGACAAATGTTATAAGCGACACATCATTTGTTATAATCATGCTGCTAAAGAAATTCAGTCCTACAAGGACTGCAATAAGCTGCCACATTTTTCGTGTTCTTGCAAGAAGGGCATGTCCGATTTTTTCAAAAATTCCGTTCTGCATATAGCCTTTTGTTATTATCATCAGACTCCACAATATCCCAAGTGAACGCCAGTCTATGTAACCGGCATACGCTTTATCTGGTTTTATAAAAAGCATTGAAATGATTGCAAGCACCCAGCTTATTGTAAGCACTGCATCTTTCTTTAAATAATTATAGATTCTCTTCATGACATTTTCTCTCTTAATATAGTAATCGCTTTATATTTTACAATATATTTTTTATTCTTTACAGTATTAGTTGTCAAAATATATATACAAGTTTATAATAACAAAAGTTTTGCATAGGAGATTCTATTATTTATGAAAAAATTATTAGACAAATGGATTAGTATTAGTCTCATTAAAAGAATTATTGGAGGACTGGCACTTGGTATTATTCTTGGTCTGCTCGTTCCAAAGGCTTCCGGCATTGCTCTTTTCGGAAGCGTTTTCGTTGGTGCACTTAAGGCTATTGCACCACTGCTTGTTTTCGTGCTTGTCATAAGTTCTTTATGCCACTCAGGAAAAAGCCACGGCGGTGTTATAAAAACCGTAATTATTCTGTACATGTTCAGTACCATTCTTGCCTCTGTAATCGCAGTATTTACAAGCAAATTATTTCCGGTTACGCTCACTCTGACAGAAGGCATTGAAGAAATGTCATCACCGGGAAGTATTGGTGATGTATTTAACTCTTTATTAATGAATATTGTTGAGAATCCTATTACTTCTCTTACTAAAGCTAACTATGTAGGTATTCTTGCATGGGCTGTTGTTATCGGTATTGCATGTAGACATGCCAAAGAATCTACTAAAGATATGCTTGTAGATATCTCTAATGGTCTTTCCAAGGTTGTTACCTGGATTATTAATTTTGCTCCATTTGGTATTATGGGACTTGTATTTGATACTGTGTCAAACAATGGTATGTCAGTATTTAAGGAATATGGAAAGCTTCTTATGCTTCTCGTTGGTACTATGCTTTTTATCTATTTCGTTACCAACCCGATTCTTGTTTTCTGGTGTACACACAAGAATCCCTATCCACTTGTATTCAGATGTTTAAAAAAGAGCGCACTCACTGCATTTTTCACAAGAAGCTCCGCTGCCAATATTCCTATTAATATGAAGGAATGTGAGGATATGGGACTCGACAGGGATACTTACTCTGTAACTATTCCGCTCGGTGCAACTATTAACATGGATGGTGCTGCAATAACTATCACTGTTATGACACTTGCCGCAGCCAATACTTTAGGTATTACTGTTGATATTCCAAGCGCAATTCTTTTAAGTATTCTTGCAGCGCTTTCTGCCTGTGGTGCTTCTGGTGTTGCCGGTGGTTCACTCCTGCTTATACCTATGGCATGCTCATTATTTGGTATTCCTAATGATGTTGCAATGCAGGTTGTCGGAATTGGCTTCATCATCGGTGTTATTCAGGATTCTGTTGAAACTGCACTTAACTCATCATCTGACCTTTTACTTTCTGCTTCTGCTGAATTCAGACAGTGGAGAAAAGAAGGCAGGGAGATTACATATTAACATCCAGCAACAAGGAGGCTTAACAATGAACATAATTGACTCACACATTCATATATGCCGCTGCATCAATGGATTTGGAAACAGCGGAGAAATGCAGGCTATAGGCGGAGGTTACGCAAGCTACGCTGATGGAACTATATTCCAGATGATACCAGAGTGTCTCGGTGAATATGATGTAACTCCGGAAGCGGTTCTTAAGGTTATGGATGAAGCTGGCGTCTCCAAGGCTGTTATGCTTCAGGGCAATTTCTTAGGACCTCAGAATCTCTACACTTATGAGGCTGCAAAGAAATATCCTGACCGTCTTGCTGCAGCAGCCACTTATGACCCATTCTGCAGAAATGTTGATTCTATAAGAAAGCATTTGTTTGAAGACCTCGGAATTAAGATTGTAAAATTTGAAGTAAGTACCGGAAGCGGTCTTATGAGTTATCACCCTACTATTCCCCTTGATGGTGATGTTATTGAGGAAATGCTGTCATATGCTGAAATGCATCAGAATACTGTTGTGTTCGATATCGGCCGCTACCCTGCCGAGTGCTGGCAACCGGAAGCTCTCGCCCGTGCAATTAAGAGACACCCTGACACGCAATTTGTTGTGTGCCATCTGCTCGCCCCAAGAGGTCTTGTTCAGGAAAATGTCTGGCTTAAAGGAATGGAGGCACTCACGCTTGACAATGTTGTATTCGACCTTGCAAGCCTTCCTTCTAATCAGGGTAAAGACGCAAGATACCCTTATCCTGACGCAATCCATTATATTAAACGCGCCATAGAACTTGTCGGAAGCGACCGACTTATGTGGGGAAGCGACCTGCCTATGAATCTGTGCAAGGACAGCTACAGACACCTTATTGATTACATTGTCTTAAGCAATGAAATATCAACACCCGACAAGGAAAATATCATGTCTGCTACTGCAGCTAAAGTATATTTCAAATAATCCACATTTTTAATAAATCCCTCAAAAGCACTATTTACCTGCTTTTGAGGGATTTTTATATTCTCCTGTTGACATATTATGCATATCATGTTATATATACTACGACAGATGTACTACGGCTGTCGTAGTATCGCCTGTCGTAGTAATTATCATTTATTTAATATTTATTATCAGGTGAATCAGCACCTGCAATTAATCCGAAGGGAGGAGTATGCATGGCTGGCATCAGCAGCGACATTATACGAGGCTACAACGATACAATTATCCTGTATCTTCTGCTTGATAAGCCGTCTTATGGTTACGAGATTTCTAAGCAGATTAAAGCCATGACCAATGAGAAATATATTGTTAAAGAAACTACTCTTTACTCTGCATTTACACGAATGGAAAAGAACGGATATATTACTTCTTTCCCCGGTGTAGGCGAGAATGGCGGAAAAAAGCGCACCTATTATCAGATTACTGACGAAGGACGGCTGTATTATCAGTCAAAATGTAAAGAGTGGGCTCTTACTAAAGAAGTTATTGAAAAATTTATTGTGAAGGAGAATTAATGTATGGATACTATTAAAAGTTATCTTGAAACTATGTTTGCCAATCTCCCCGCAACTACTGAGGTTTTAAAGGCTAAAGACGAATTGTGGGGCATGATGGAGGACAAATATAATGAACTTATCAGTGAAGGTAAAAGCGAGAATGAGGCTGTAGGCACTGTTATCTCAGAATTCGGCAATCTTGACGAACTCGCAGAAACTCTAGGACTTAACAGACAGTCTTCTGCTCCTGTTGATAACAGACGCACTTTAACACAGGATGAAGCCAGAAGCTTTGTAAGTGCCGGCAGCCGACACGCATTTCTGACTGCATTAGGGATTTTCTTATGTATTTTCTCAGTAGTTCCAGCGGCAGCCTGCAGTGCATTTCATAATAATTTTATCGAGACAATGGGCACTGTTGCTCTGTTTATTATAGCAGCCTTCGGTGTCGGCATATTTATAATAACCAATTCTTTAATGAGTAAATATGACTATATTAAGAAACACAAATGTATCATCGATTATGCCACTGTCGGATATGTGCAGGATAAGAAGGAACAGCTTCGCAACATTTCTATTGTGTGCCGCACTCTGGGAATTATTATGTGTATCATAAGCTTTGTCCCTGCTGCCGTTTTTGACGCAATCCCAATACAGGGACTTGACGATATTGGCGGTGCAGCAATGATTTGTATAGTAAGTGTCGGCGTATTCCTTATTGTTTTCGGTTCAATGGCTGAGACTTCATGTAAGACTTTACTTGCTCTTAATGGTGACAATGTAGCCGGCAGCTATGTTAAGAAGGAGAATAAAGAAGTCAGATATATTAACAATACTGCAACAACTATTATGTCTGTTTTCTGGCCTACAGTTACATGTATATATCTGTCAGTCAGTTTCATCACATTTGCATGGGCTTTAACATGGGTTATATGGCCTATTGCAGCTGTAATACACGCTATATTCAAGAGTATACTTAAAGACGATTCCATGGAGGTGTAATTATGAAGAAACGAATTTATCTGTCAATTATATATTTTATTACACTTATATGCATAATTATCGGCGTTCTTGGCAATGTATTTAACATTTCTCCTTTTACACGCATGACTATGGCATCCAGTGGCAAATATATTGAAAATTCCTCTATTTATGATAATGTGTCAGACATATCTATTGATATGAATCTTGGCAGTGTTGAGATTAAGAAAGGCAGCAAGCTTGAAGTTATCTATACGGGTGCTGAAAAGTTTAAGCCTGCTGTATCTGTTTCTGGAACTTCATTAAATATTGAACAGCATGTAAAAGTACATCTTATGACTAATATCAAAAACTCAGACTGCACACTTACAATTACTATTCCTGACAATGTCAGTCTTAATTCTATTCAGGCTGACCTTAATATGGGTGATATGGATGTTCACAATATACATGCTTCTTCTGCTGATTTCTCTGTTGATATGGGTTCTCTTAAGATTGCTGATTCATCCATTAAGAATTTAACTGCTGACAACAATATGGGTGATATTAAGCTTACCAATTGCGGCAGCGATGTCCTTAACCTTTCTGTCGATATGGGTTCTCTGAAAATAAGCGGTATGGATATTGATAAATACAGTGCTAATCTCTCTGTAGACTTAGGTGACATCAAGGTTAATGATTCTACTTATTCTCACAGCTATACTAATAATGCTGGCAGCGGTAAAAGTATAAATGCTGATGTTAATATGGGTGATATTAAGATTAACAGGTAATTAATCTGAAAACAGCAGTTACCACTTATGGTTGTGGTAGCTGCTGCTTTTTACTACTTATTCTGTTCTTCTAATAACTTCTTTAATCTTGCTATCTCTGCATCTTTTTCTTCTGATGATGACTTTAGTTCTTCATTCTGTGCTTTCAGCTCATCCTTCTGAACCTTCAAAGCCTCCATCTCATCTTTCATCCTGTCAACCATCAACTCTGCCGTATTCCTGTCCAATATTCTCAACGCCTCTGAAAACATACTGAGCACCTCCCCGGGTCTTTCCAAATACTCATTAATATCTTTGTACACCCTTTCTTGATATCAGAATATTGATATTTCCTAAATAAGTCAAAGCTTAACATTTGTTATAAATCAGCCTTTTTCTAATCTTATTCATCTTCTAACTGTGATTTAATAATTAATCTTGAGAATATCTGTAACACAAGAGAGTACACAAAGCCTATGTAACACATAGCATTTATACTAAACATATCCTCCATTCCATACTCTCCAAGTTTGCTTCTAATATACATCCCAATTATTATTGTTACTCCAAACATAACCATTCCACATATAGACATTCCATTATCTACATCGACAATTGTGTCTATATGATAATCTGATATTATGTATTTAATCAGTAATGCATCTACAATCAAAAGAACAACATATCCAATTATAAATGCCAGACAACAGATAACTATTAAAAAATTTAATTTCACACCATATTCCGACATATCTCCTGATTTGAAAACCAATCTATACAAGAATTTAATTGCACTAATTTTTTCTGTTTTACTTACAATCCATGCGTCTATATTCAGCTTATATCCCATTCCGAAAAACTGTACTATTGCCAGAAATATAGCACTAAAAATGCTTATAATTCTTATTACTGAATTGGGTTTACCAAAGTTTCTTAACATATCCATCACAAAGTTAGTCTGCTGATAAACCTTCTTCTGAACGGAAGCATTCTGCTCGCTATTAATGCTCTTTCCACATTTGGTACAAAATTTTGCTTCACTATCAATAGGTGAACCGCAGTACTGACAAAATTTTTTCTCTTCCATATTTTTTCTCCTTATTATCTAATAATATATCTAATAATATTTAAAACTATCCGGATTAATCTGATTTGCCTTATTATATGTATCTGTAAAAACACTGAATCCAGCAAATATACCATTTGCTATATCTACTACATCGTCTGTAATTAATGTGTTTGTACATGCTGCAATCATTTTGTCCCTAGATGTTTCAATTATTGCATTACATGACTTTCTACTATCATATACAGTATTATCATTATCAACTTCTATGTGTTCTAAAACACTGCAACCATGAAAAATATTGTTTCCGATATAGTTTACGCTCTTGGGTATATAAACACTTTTTAATTTACTACAATTTTCAAAAGCATAATTTCCAATTATCTTTAATGTATCAGGTAATTTAATTTCAGCAAATTTGCTATAAGTAAATGCTCTTTCTTCTATTTCCTTAACTCCTTCAGGTATAACCAAACTATCAATTTCACACCCATAAAAAGCATCCTCAGCAATACATAAAATATCATCTGGAATTGAAAAATCCTTATTTATAGCATAAATTAATGTTTTTGTATCATTGTTAATAATGCAATTATTCTTTTCACTGAATATTCTATTATCTTTTGAAATCTGAATATCTGATAAATTATTGCATCCGGTAAATACACCATTTCCTATTGCCCGTACCGTTTTCGGTATAAAGATACTTTCAAGTGATTTACAACCAGTAAAAGCACTGTCACCTATTTTTTCAACTCCATCTGTCATATATATTTTTTTTAAAGAATCACAGCTAGCAAATGTATATCCATCTATAAAATACAGACTAGGAGGCAACACTATTTCACTTAAGCAGTCACAATTTACAAAAGTACTCGATCCTATTTCTTCCAGACCATCTGCAATATAGAAATTTTCTATATTTTTTCCAACCTCAGACCCTAACCCACTGAACATATTGTTCCCTAATTTAGTAATTCCGCTATCAATAACAACTGTATTTATAACTATATTTGACTTATGCCATGTATCTTCTGTTATCACCCCTTCTCCGTAAATAATTAATGTATTATCTTTGTAGTACCATTTTGCCTTACTCCCACAAGTTCCTTTATCTTCTGCAGAAGTTTCTGGCAATCTTTCCTTTATTTCTGATATTTTTTGCTTTACTTCTGTCCTCTTGTTTTCATATATGTTTTGTACCATTTGTTCATTATTATCAGATGTGCCAGTTTCCTTTATGTTTATATGATTTTTTCCACACCCAGCAAGTCCTATTAACATAATAACTGTCAACATTAAAACTATTTTCTTTTTCATAAACAATTCTCCTTGTGTGTTAATTTATTGCTGTACTCTTTCATAAATTCCAACGGAACCATTTTTAGCTGTTAATGTTAATTTATTATCTGATAAAGTGTAACTCCAAACATCATCACCTATTTTCAATCTTCCATTTTCAGAAATCCATTTCTCTTGATATCCTGCACTTGTTACACTAGTTCCATCACTAAACAATTCAAATCTTTCATAAAACCATGAACTATCCTTTCCTTCCTTTATTTCCCACCTTCCTAATATTGCATTTTGTTGCGCTGTCTGTTGTGTCCCAGATTTTCCTCCACAAGCAACAAGACCTACCAGCATCATTAAAGTCAACACTAAAACCACTTTCTTTTTCATAAACAATTCTCCTTTGCAATTTTATTAACTGTATAAACACAGACTGCCTATTTAGTTAATGAAATTTTAGCATTTTAGACTATATAATTCAAGTTATTTTTAACTGTATGCACAGTTTATATATTCTATTCTGTTTCCATCTCACATCAGAATATTTTAACTATGTAAGCATAAAATAGCCTATATAGTTTATGTAAAATTACCATTTCCGACCATACAATTCAAGTATAATTATATTCTATAGGCAGGTGTATTATGGATTATTATATGATTGGGCAAAAAATCAGAAAATTCAGAAAAGGATGTGGATTATCACAGGAACAACTGGCTGAAAAAGTAGGAATCTCTACAACACATTTGAGCCATATCGAAACAGGAAACACTAAGCTCAGCTTACCGGTATTTGTTGATATTGCAGAGGCTTTATCTGTACAGACTGATGAGCTGCTTTATGACACACCAAGTATTAATCTATCTACCAAAGCAGAAATACTAAATGTTTTGGATTCCTGCTCGACACAGGATTTTTATATTCTTCGAGATATTATTAATGCAACAAAATGCTCACTTGATAAGTATAGAAATTAATTCACTCACAATTAACAAAGAACCGGGCCGCAAGAAAATCCCACAAAGGATTCTCTCCGACCCGGTTCTTTGGCTTGTTTATAGTTTTATTAGATTTTAGCGTATCAGTTATCTTACATTCTTAATCTTACGTCTGCCTGTTACTGCTACACCTGCTGTTAAAGCAAGTACTGCTGCTACGATGTAAGCCATTATGTTGTTAGAATCACCAGTCTTAACATTTGATACAGATGTATCTGATGTACCTGCATCAGTTGTGTTTCCAGACTCTTCTGAATCAGAAGGTGTACCTGCCTCAACCTTTACTAATGCATTGATTGCTGCTGTAAGATGCTCTGTTGCCTCATCAACATCTGCCTGATATTCTGCAACTGCAAGTGCATCGACTGCTTCCTCATACTCAAGCTTCATAGCTGCCCAAGACTCGGCTGTGTAATCAGCTTCGTTAAGTGCATCTGCTGCTGCAATAGCTGCTGAAAGCTTTGATGTATCACTTACAGGTGCTTTAATCTTAACGATATTAGCATCAGTTGCTTCAAAATCAATTGTAGTATCAGTATATCCTAATGCATATACAGTAAGTGACCAGTAACCTGTTCCATCATATCCTGCTGGTAACTGGCAGCGTGCTGAATCAGTAAGTCCAAGCTGGATTCCCATTACTTTGTGCATCCAGTTATCTGCTGCGAATTTAGTACCATATGTAGCAACAGCATTTGTTCTTGTTGCATCATTTCCATAATATGTCCACTTAACAGCCTGCATCATAGCACCTAATGCGCCATAACCATCACCATTAATATCAACTCTTAAGAATTCACCGTATGAACCTGTAGCATCTTTTACTGTAGATGTAATGTTAGCAGCCACACTTATATCCTGCTCTGCAAATGACTTTCCACTTCCAGTCTGTCTTGCAGAGAATGAATATGTTCCATCTGCATTCTTAACAGCTGTCTTAAGTCCGTTAGTATCTGCATTAACTGCTGCTGTATACTCATATGAGCTAAGCTTGTTCTCACCGAATCCACCGTATAACTTTTCTCCATTCTTGACAACTCTGTAATGCTGCTCAAAATCAGCAAGATCAGATGTCTTAACCTTAACCGGAACATACTTAATACCAGTTACTTCATATGATACTAACTTTGTTGTTGTACCATCAGCATTAGTAATTGTGCCTCTGTTGTATGAAAGCTGTGTACCATCTGTAAGTATCATCTGCTTTCCATCACTACTCCATCCGGCAAGCTCATACTTCTTACCATCTTCTGTATCAATTGTTGCCATGCACTGGTAGCTTCCTCTGTGAAGACCATGATTGGTTGTAGCTCTTGTTACTGTATCAAAACCGCCTTTATCGTACTCACCATGTGTATCCTTCTCATTAGATGATGTTACATCTCCTGCGTTATATACGCCCTCGTTAGCCCAGTATTCCTGCCATGTAAGCCCAGCATATACATATGAATACTCATCATCTGCTGCATGTGTATCAGACACAAGAGCTGGAAGTGCTGTAACTGCAAGAACAGTAGCGGCTGCAACAGCAGCAATCTTAGTAAAAATGTTCTTCCTCATAATTCCTCCTTGTTTTGCGAAGCAAAATCCGAACCCATTGGTGAGGAGAGGAATTTTGCCTCCTTATAATTTTTTCTATTACAAATCTGCTCTACTTCTTAGCCGATTTATAAGCATAGTAAAATGCCTTCTTGATGGCATTGCTCGATTTAGTAGCCCCAGAAACACTGTCAACGCCTGATGTACTCTGATTTGCAAGAAGCTGTGCAGGAACCTTTGCATTTGCCATATTAAAATACTGCACATCCTGCGCACCCGCTTCTGATTCAGCAGTAACCGATGTAATCGTATCTCCCGATATGACTATTGTAACCGTTACATTGTAGTTATAAGTCTCACACACAGCGGAACCTGTATAAGTTCCATCTGCTTTAAATTTTGTATTAGCCGGTGTATCACTGCCTGAACCGCCGCTCAGCTCTCCACTATTGTCAGAACCATTATCCGGCTGAGCTGACTGATTACCACTGTCAGAACTATTACCTGATGAATTACCAGAAACATTATCCGAACCGGAATTATTGCTATTTCCCGACACTTCATTTCCTACACCACCAGCCTGTGAGTCTGACTGTCCATCTGATGAAACAGATTCTTCCAGACTCTCTTGTGTTGTTCCTTCGGCATCTGTCTTAGCCGTACTGCTCTCAATCTCTTTGACCATTGCTGCAACTGTCTCTTCGTTAAAGAAATCGTTCCATTCCTCATTGTCTTCCGATGCCGACACTGTCTGTCTTCCTGCAAAGCACGACACCGTCATCACTGCACATATAACCAATGCCAGTCCATACAGAACCGTCTCTGGTTTCTTACCGTATGTCTTTCCGGCTCTTGCTGCCTTTACTGATACAGCCTTTGCTATTCTCATAGCTGCATATCCTAAGAAGACTATGCTGTAGATAACAACATTTGCAATATAAGTACCAAGTCCAAGTCTTGCATATGGAATATTGATAAGCATTATATGTACATACATAAGACCGTAGAATACGTATGCTGTGCGCTGTAACTGTTTCCACTTCTTAGCCTTCATCTTCTTTCTTACAGCCTGAAATGAAGTTACTGTAAGCACAATCATTATTATGATAAGCACAAGGCTTATTATTGCTGCTGTAAGCTGTGTTGCTGATAATGCCTCCGGCTTAATAAAAAGCATTTTAAAATATGTTATTCCGTATGTGAAATTATGACACAGGACAAGTATTGCCGCTGTAATTGACAATTCACCTCTTATCTTCATAAGCGGTGCAATCAGCTTGCTACCCTTAGGAAGTGCACCTGCATACATTACTGCAACGAACATTGCCGTTCCAAGAGAGCCTTTTGCAAATATTCCTAATATATTGTTCTTTACAAACAAAGGCATTGACAGAAACTCAAGCAGGAATACTGCAATAGAGATTACTGCCACACCTATATAAAATATATTGGCATATTTCTTAAGTGAATCCTTGAGAAAATATATAAATAAAGCTACGATTATAAGTGATATTATTAATAACATGTCTGCTCCTTCGGGTCTGTATATCTTGGTTAGCTGTCTTCAACAAAAGTATATTAATCTATCTGTAATTAGTTTTCGCTAACTGCTCTATAGAATATATTTTTCTCACCACATTTGTCAATACAGACAGTTAATAATAATTCTCATTAAGGCTGTCTGGTAATTATTTCCTTATCCATATCTGTTGAAAAACCGCTGGCAATGCCCTCCGATACATACACTCTGCTTCCATCGAAAAGTATCATATCAAAATCTATAGCCCCGCTTCTGTAAAGTTCTTTCGCACCATCAAGCCCCATTACAAAAAGCGCAGTTGATAATGCATCTGCTGTTGTTCCGTCAGAGCATACAATTGTAACCGAAGTCAGGTCGCTCTCTGATGGATAACCTGTCTGCGGGTCTATAATATGATGGTATACTTGTCCGTCCTGCTCAAAATATCTCTCATATCCACCTGATGTTATAACTGCCTTATCAGCAGTGCTTAATACACCAAGATAACTGCTTTCACTGTCTGGATTCTGTATGGCAACCCTCCAGTCTGAGCCATCAGTCTTAGTTCCAAGCACCTGCACATTGCCTCCAAGATTAATGATTGCGTGCTCTATGCCGCAGTCCTTCATAATCTGAATCACCCTTGAAGAAGTATAACCTTTGGCAATTCCACCAAGGTCAATGCTTGCACCATCTGACAATGTCACCTGCTGCCCGTTAACCTCCACATTTGTATAAGAAACATGCTTAAGTACATCCGCAATCTCGCTGCTTTCAGGCACTCTGTAATTCTTGGTGGTAAATCCCCACAGCTCCATAACCGGGTATATCGTAATATCGAAAGCACCTTTAGTTTCTTTAGATACCTGCATTGCCCTGTTCATTATAAATGCGGTTTCTTCCGATACTTCACCGCTTCCATTTTCATTTATCTTAGTAACATCACTGTCCTCATTTCCTACCGAAAACATTGCATCAAGCCGGTTAATCTCCTGAACTGCTTTACTTACTGCTTCCTCTGAATTGCTGCCATATGCAGTAAGCGACATATATGTATCCATTGCAAATATTTCCTGTGTACTCTTGACTGTATCGTCCTTCTCTGGCTTACTGCCACCACATGCCGTCAAAACAGCCGCTGCAAGAATTGCTGTAATTCCTGCCAATATATATTTTCTGATATTATATTTCATGCTTTTAAGTTTTATCCTCCATCTTATACTGGTTAGTTCTATAAAACTTTATAGCATAATAATCAAAATGTCAATCACATACGGTCACACATTCACCACGCAAAAACACCCGCAATATAATTGCGGGTGCTCCTGTAAAGAAAATTCTTATGAAATTAGATATCTTTTCTTCTTCTCGTGTATACTGCTGCCATTCCAAGTAAGCCACTAAGTCCTGCTGCCATTAATGCTGCATACCTTCCTGTATGACTCATATCACCAGTCTTGACTGTTGTGTCTGCTCCTGTTGATGTTCCTGTTGAATCATCAGGTGTCTCGGCAGGATTCTCGTTATCTGATGGATTTCCTTCAACATATTCTGGGTTCTGGTTATTCTCACCTTCCCATGTAATATCTAAATTATGAAGCATTGTTGTATTCTGCCATCCGCCTGCGCCAAGTGTTCCTGTATGCTGGATTGCAACTCCGCCAAAGCTGTTAGCTTCAATATCTGCTGTAAGGTCAACCACATGTGGATATCCCTTAGCTGCCTGGTCTGCAAGCTGTTCTGTTGGTGTCTCAACATGAGCTGTGAGCTTATTGCCTTCAGCCTTTAAACTGATTGTACAGCCTGTTGCATAGCAGCTTGCGATAACTTCATCAGAAATCTCTGTTACTGTTCCGTTGTCGTATTTTACAAGTACAAATGTTACGGCATTAGATGAAGCCTTTGTTCTTACTATTCTTAATCCGTATCCTGTAAGTGTAGATGTATCGAACTTAAGAAGTACATCCATATACTGTCCTGCACTACCAAATCCCTGACCTGCTGTCTTGGCTGGGTCAACTACAAGCTTAAGTGACATGTCACCATATGTTCCTTCAACTGGTGTATACATAAGTCTTGCGCCCTGTGTACCTTCATATAATCCAGCGCCTACACAGCCGTTACCTGTTGTTCCATATTTCCAAGGTTCTTCTGTATCAGCTCCCTGCCAGCTTCCAAAACTTTCTGTATCTGCCGGACGGTTATAATCTACAGTCCAGAAGCCAGCTTTGATTTCTGACTGCTTTACATTAGGGAAGTTAGAGAAATCTGTAGCAAAGTTCTTGCTTCTTACATCTTTCACTCCGATTGCCTTGTCATATACTGTATTTTCCGGTGTTCCATAATCACTTCTGATGTTCTTAGATTCTACCTTAGCCATGATGTAATATCCTACATCACCTGCTGTTAACTTATATGTATACTCTGGTGAATCATTTCTTGTTACTGCTACAAGTATAGGATTGCTGCCCTCTGCATCTGTACATCTGTACCATGAGATTGCAGACATGTCTTCTCTGCTTCCTAAATCAAGTGAGTAATCTACTTTAAGACTACCCTGTCCGTCATTAGTAATAACTGGTGCCTTTGTAAATGCTGGTGCTTCAATCTTGCTTGGCTTTACAGTAATTCCAACTGCTGCTTCAAGACCTGACTCTGTAGATGCATTTATAATGACCTTCTTAGCTGCATCATCATTATTAGTACCTTCTACTTTGCATGTTCCGTCACCATTATCTGTTAACTTCACATATGCCTTATCTTCGTCTGATACGCTGTATGTTATCTTCTGTGTTGTATCATTAGTTCCATAGAAATAGTTAACTGTTCCTCCTATTGAAGCTGTTTCCTTTCCAGATTCAATCTCTGTGACATCTGATGTTATTGAAAGCTGTGTTGCAACTGTGTCCTGTCCGGTTGCTTTAATTACATCCTTAACTCCTAATGGATCCCAGTCGTCACTGCCCTTTAAAAGATTGTATGTGTTGTAATATGTTTTACCACCTGATACTACCTTGTAGGCATTAAGCACTGATTTACCTGTCATATCAACAGTTTCTTTAGCACCCTCGCCACCGATTGTGATGCTCTGTCCATTATGAATTATGTTGCTCTGATAACACTTTAATGAAGTTGATGGTGTTTTAGTCCATCCAATTGATATAGGTACACTTAAATTACTGTGATATACACAATCTATTGCGGTAATTGTACCGCCTTCCTTAGTAAAGAACTGTGTTGGTTCAGCTTCAACATTTAATATCTTACAATTAAATGTACAACCTAAGAATGTTGAACCTGTACCATATGATGAATATAATGGCCTGTTTCCATAGAAATCAAAATCGCATCCTACATATACAGCATTTGCATTAAGGGCATCATCTGTACTTTCAAAATGACAGTTGTTATAAAGACTTCTTGATGCTCCATTTATTGGGTCAAGATTAAGTCTGCTTATAAAGTTACAGTTATCTGCAAACATCTTGTCTCCAGAAACATCAGCAAGCTGTGCCTGTGTGATTGTCTCTGTTCTCTTTGCCTGATTAAGTTCACTCATAAGTGGATAATCAAGGTCAACACTACAATAATTACCTATTGTTATATTCTTAACTGTGAGTGCGCCACTGCAGTTGAATCTGAACATAGTATAGTTACCGTTAGAGGCATGTGACTGTCCTCTGTTTCCAGCTAATACAACATTATCAGGATTTCCTGTAAGACCTTTGATAGTAAGATAATCTGAATTAACAACCATTCCATAAGGTACTGAATATCCTTCTGTTTTCTGGACTGTATCTGTTGCTGCCGGATCATCAATCCAGTATACATATGGTGCAACATATACTGTCATTGGATTGTCTGCTGTTCCATTCTTTAATGCATCTGCTGACAATGCCTTAGTAATGTCGTTATATACATATGGGTACTGGGCAGCAAGCTCGTCTGATAACGAACCATCAACATATATGGCTGTCTCCGACAACTGGATTGTCTCGCCCTGATACTTAATGTAAGTTCCACCGAATTCAACCGGATCAGAACTGTCCATTGGTGTGTAACCTTCTAATGTTTTGTTAATGTCTTTTACTGCTGAATACCTTGCAGTTTTTACTCCTGTTTCCTGTGCAAATGCATAGTATCCCTGTAATGGAGCTAAGTTGCCTGCAACAAGAACGCCTGTCATGACACTTACGGCAACAGAAGCAATAATTTTGTTTCTTCGTATCATATTATTCCTCCTTAATATTAAATTGTTTCTGCTTCTTAAGATGCTTTTATTATATTCACATTGTTTTTTTATAGATACAAAAAAACAGCACGAAATCTTTCAAAATCAAAAAAATATGTAAAAAATCAGTAACAGTTTCTCTATAAACGACCTATAATCAGTATATGATTTTGCTTCGTAAGATATTATTCATATACCAAGGAGACGGCAATGTACCATTTTATTAATGACAATTTCCACACGGATATTGCTACTGTGCCACCATCTTATAAAATGAAACATTTTCATGAACATAACAGATGGGAGTTGATGTTTATATATTCTGGTTCCTGCACCCTTTATGTAGGTGATGAAATATATATGTTAAATCCGGGCGGACTTGCTCTTATCCCACCAGACATGGCGCACATGACTACTTACCTCGCCGGAAGTGACCATACAAGATATGTGTTATATTTTAATAATGATGATTTAAAGTGGATTGCTGATGATTCTTCTCAGGATATAGAAAGCATTTTTCATAAACATCCTGTTGTCCATATACCAGAAAGACGACTTGATTATATATCATCAATTATCCAGAAGATTTC
>OHAQ01001604.1_pt1 | contig 17512 bp, 17 predicted proteins | sample 1577111 | NCBI WGS metagenome assembly OHAQ01 (sample SAMEA3541549, study PRJEB24748) | human gut metagenome | biome: human gut; feature: human-associated habitat; material: faeces | place: China | collected 2012 | reverse complement strand
TAGCATTATCCATCTTGTACCCCTGCGTTGCCATTATGAACTGAATTTCTTCATAAACCCGTTGTGTTCGAAGATACGGTAACAGAGGAAGATGAAGAAATGTCAGAAGAAGATGCTGAGGAATCACAACAGGAAGAATCTTTCGAAACAAAAGAAATATATTCAGGAGATACTTCTGTTGAAGAACCTGTTGAGCAGAAGCTGTCTAAAAAGATGCTGATGGATGAAGTGGATTCTGTTGCAGAGATTACACAACCTAATGAAACAGTTCATCAACAAATCTCAAATAAAACAGAAATCTCCGATAATATTCTGGAAGCGACAGCTCCTGATGGTGCTGTAAATGAAGATTCGAATGATGCTGACGAAGATACCGGAGAGGAAAATGTATCAATTGCAGATGATCCTTTGGCGGTAGATTCATCGGTTGAGACTGAATCAGGCGAAGAACAGATGGAAATAACAAAACCGGAGGAGGGGGAGAACGAAAATAAAACTTCAAATAGTCGTCAAACCTTACTTTATGGTCTTGGCATCGTATTAGTTTCCATACTTTTAGGCTGTGGAGTTGTCTACTTTATATATCCGGATGTTTTTAATTCAGGTTCGGGTACTGTAAAGACTACGATTAATTTCGCACAAGATGAGCCTGTGACGGTTGTTGTTGATTCATTGGAAGCTAAGGATACGATTGTTGTTGCGACTACTGTAAAGGAAACTCCTGTGCCAATGATAGATACGACAAAAACAGTGATAACGGGGGTGCGTAAAGGAAGTAATTCCGTGATAGCAGATTCTACGAGCTATGTTATAGTCGGAACGATGACTACCTATAAGTTAGGTGCCGGAGAAACACTGACAATGGTATCCAAACGTTTTTATGAAACAAAAGATTTATGGCCTTATCTAGTGATGCATAATCGTCATATTATTAAGAATCCCAATCGTGTCCCTTCCGGAACAACTATCCGTATTCCTGCACTCAGAGACAAAGGCTATCATCAATAAGTAGTGTAATAATAAACTGTTTCTCAATATAATTAAAGTGCGGATTACGTGCTTGTGTAATCCGCACCTGAGAAGGAGTATCCATCTTTTAAAAAGCAGCCAATTTATTCCTGTAATAAGTCTCGACATCTTTCCAATGATAAAATGGAGCTATATCACTATCAACCGGAAGTTTCATCTCCTGCTCGTTCAACATGATTTTTACTAAGATATCATCACTTCCATTCTTGCGGAAGAATACGAATTGGATATTGGATGCCATGGGGAATATCTTGTAATTGCGCCATACATCGGCAACTTTATTTGCATCATTTGTCTGATAAGCACAATCTCCCAATTCCAAGAGACAAGCTAAAGGCATCACACATACTTCATGTCCGAAGCGCAATGTTGCACTATTTTGTTTCTTCACGAGGCAGGTATCTGCCGTATCCAATATATTCTTCAAAAGGTTGGTCTCCATATAAGGAATCTTTCCTTTGCTCAGAGGAGACGGACCGAAGGATACATACCAAGCATAGTTCTCTATCAACCATAAATCATAACATTCATCTTTCGTGAAGATTGAATAAAGATCTAAATCCGTATCATGACTTTGCATATTGCTTGCTAATTCAAATAATGCATTCATTAACTCACCGCCATCTATTTTCCATTTTATGTAGTCTTGGTTGTTGAAAAGAGTACTCATCAAACGGGCCGGATGAAGATGTTCCTTTTGAAATTGTGTTTTTGCGGCAACAACCTCGTCTGATGTGCGCATCTTATTGAACTTTTCATCTTCATTATTCATATAATACATATCATGGTAACTGGCGTCATTTTTAATCCTTAACTTTGGGTTTAGTGACTGTAACTTTTGACATTCGGAAGTCATAGAAAGGATGCAGCGGATAACAACGGTAGAGCGTGCATCTATTTCTGCTTCTCCTGAGAATACTTCCGGATAGTTTTTGTACATTCTTTCGGCAATGCCTTTATGCTGGCGGGCACCCAGCGGAGTTAATTCGCCATATCTTTGCACGGCCATTCCTGCAATGCTGTCGAGTACCCCTAAAACTTGTTTCCCTAATGGAGTCAGCACACCGTTTTGCTCTGCCTCACGCATAATGCTCAACGGTTTCTCATAATCATTCGGATTAATTAAGAAACGGGAACCATGTCGTGCGTAGTGACTCAGGTAGAAAGGTTTATATCCTTTCGGGGGAGTTGTCGGTGTACCGACGGGAGTAGGGTATGCATAATAATTACTTGCTGAGCGATGGATGTCGGCAGCGATTTCTTCTTTTGCCGTTTGAGCAAATAAATTGAGTGCTAAACAACAAATAACGGTTAGTAACATAAAACGTCTCATACGCATCTTATTTGATTGATAAATTTCTTTTTGAAAGTATCACTGCAAAGATATTAAAAAGTTGACCGGCAGTATTATTATTATGAATAAAGAATTTAGGCTTTTCAGCATGGTGAATAGACCTCTTCACCATGCTGAAAAGAACTTGCCACATTGGTGAAGAGGTCTTTCCACCATGGTGAAAAGCTCAATAGGATAGGGTAAATGAGAGAATGATTTAAATATATTTATCCCAATAACCTTTAAAAAGTAAAGATTCGGCATTGTTTTTTAATAAAAATTAGTTGCTCCTGTTAATTATAAGCACTACTTTTGGAAATCGAAAAAGTAAGGTGTTTTCAGTGAACTTTTTCACCATTTCATAGTTTTAAGTAATCAATAAATAAACTTATAATTGTATGGCTGAATCAATTGATATTCGTGAATTGAACGAAAGAATCGAAAGACAAAGTGCGTTCGTTACTAACCTGATGACAGGTATGGATCAGGTAATTGTAGGGCAAAAGCATCTCGTGGAATCGTTGTTAATAGGTTTGTTGTCAGATGGACACGTCCTTTTGGAAGGTGTGCCGGGGTTGGCAAAAACATTGGCTATTAAAACATTGGCTTCTCTTATAGATGCTAAGTACAGCAGAATCCAGTTTACTCCGGATTTGATGCCGAGTGATGTGCTGGGTACAACGGTATTCAACATGAAAACCAATGATTTTGATTTCCATCGCGGTCCGATCTTTGCTGATATTGTACTGGTAGATGAAATAAATCGTGCTCCTGCCAAAACACAGGCTGCCTTGTTCGAGGTTATGGAAGAGCGTCAGGTCAGCATTGACGGAGCGACCTATCCGATGGGAGAACTTTATACGATTCTGGCTACACAGAATCCGGTGGAGCAGGAGGGGACTTATAAATTGCCCGAAGCACAACTTGACCGTTTTCTGATGAAGCTGACGATGGATTATCCCTCATTGGATGAAGAAGTGAATATTCTGGAGCGTCACCATACGAATGCTGCATTTGTGAAGCTGGAGGACATTACCCCGGCTATTACTAAAGAGGAGCTTTTGTCGCTTCGTAATCTGATGAAGCAGGTGTTTATAGACCGTACATTGCTTCAGTACATCGCCTTGATTGTACAGCAGACGCGTACAAGTAAAGCTGTATATCTGGGGGCTTCTCCACGTGCGTCCGTGGCAATGTTGCAGACTTCGAAAGCCTATGCGCTTTTGCAGGGACGTGATTTTGTGACACCGGAGGATATCAAGTTTGTGGCTCCATACGTACTTCAGCATCGTCTCATCCTGACGGCGGAAGCTGAAATGGAGGGCTACTCACCAGTGAAAGTAACGCAACGCCTGATTGATAAGGTAGAAGTTCCGAAATGATTCTGACCCGCCGGTTTTATATGGTTCTCATCCTAATTATCCTGTTGATGGGTAGTGGGTATGCTTTTGCTCCGTTGTTTACCATCGGGCAGGGGTTGCTTTTTCTCCTCTTGCTGTCGGTGCTGGCAGACGGATATATGCTTTACCGGATTCGTGGGATTCGGGCATTCCGTCAATGCTCCGCTCGTTTTTCCAATGGGGACGAAAATGCGGTGAATCTTCGGGTGGAAAGCTGCTATCCGTATCCCGTCTTTACGGAGGTTATCGATGAAGTACCTTTCATTTTTCAGCAGAGAAATATTAGTTTTCGGGTACAGCTTCAGGCGAATGAAGGAAAACAAATCTGTTATCATTTACGTCCGACAAGCCGGGGAATTTATGGTTTCGGACAGATTCGCGTATTCGTAACCGGTCGGATAGGTTTGCTCTCCCGGCGTTATACATGCGGAGAGGAGCAGGATATTAAAGTGTATCCTTCTTATCTGATGCTGCATCGCTATGAATTGCTGGCAATGAGTGATAATCTGACGGAGCTGGGAATCAAGCGTATTCGTCGTGTGGGGCATCATACTGAATTCGAACAGATAAAAGAGTACGTCAAGGGGGATGACTACCGTACAATCAACTGGAAAGCCAGTGCCCGCCGGCATGAACTTATGGTGAATGTATATCAGGATGAACGTTCACAGCAGATTTACAGTGTGATAGACAAGGGAAGGGTTATGCAGCAGGCATTTCGCGGAATGACTTTACTGGATTATGCAATCAATGCTTCCTTAGTTCTTTCGTACGTTGCCATGCGGAAAGAGGACAAGGCAGGGATCGTGACTTTCAATGAACATTTCGATTCGTTTGTTCCGGCCTCAAAGGCTCCCGGTCAGATGCAAACTCTGCTTGAGAATCTCTATAGCCAGCAGACTACCTTTGGTGAAACAGACTTTTCCTCTCTCTGCGTGCATTTCAATAAACATGTCAGTAAACGCAGTTTCCTGGTTTTATATACCAACTTCTCCAGTATGGGAAGTATGAATCGCCAATTGGCTTATTTGCAGCAACTGAATCGTCAGCATCGCTTGCTTGTTGTTTTCTTTGAAGATGCTGATATGAAAACGTATATTGCCTCTCCTGCGAAGGATACGGAGGGATATTACCGCCATGTCATTGCAGAGAAGTTTGCTTTTGAGAAGCGTCTGATTGTATCTACACTGAAACAGAATGGTATCTATTCGTTATTGACTACACCTGAAAATCTCTCGATTGATGTGATAAACAAGTATTTGGAGATGAAATCAAGACAATTACTCTGAAAAACAGGAGCAAATCATAAAAGATGCCTATTTTGGATAATCATATCCGGAATAGGCATCGTATATTTGTGCCATGAATCAAACAGTGGACAAACAGTACTGCCAAAGTTGTGGGATGCCCCTCCGTTTCGATGTGGAAGAGTATTTAGGTACCAATGCCGATCACTCTTGCAGTGACGAGTATTGTTACTATTGTCTGAAAGATGGGAACTATACGGTGGATATCTCTATGAATGAAATGGTGGATATCTGGGTGAAATACACGGATAAGTACAATTGGTATTCGGGAACCGACTATACTCCACAAGAATTAAAAACCTTATTGAACAAGCGTCTTCCCACCCTGAAACGCTGGCGACAGAAAGAGATGACACAACATGTTCACTATGAAGCTGTCAATGGGGTTCGGACTTATATTGATCAAAATCTCTTTCATGAGCTTGATCCCGAACAGTTGGCTGAAATGGTTCACCTTTCATTCTTCCATTTCCGAAAGGTTTTCAGGAATGTTACCGGTGAGAATATCGGTACATATATCCAACGTTTACGGCTGGAATATATTGCCCATCTGTTGATCGCTACCGGACAGAGTATTGAAGAGATAGGTATGCAGACTAATTATCAGACAAAGTTTAGTCTGGCAAAGGCTTTTAAGAAGCATTTCGGCATTTCAATGTCAGCTTATCGCGAAAAGTATAAATCTGTCAATACGAAACAAGAACCGGATAGTATGCCTGAGGCTAAAATTAAACGTATCAATACTTTGAAAGCCGTTTGCATAGAAGTAGGTGATACTTTTCGTGATAAATATGCTTACACTACAATCTGGAAGCAATTACTGCATTATAAAGCAGTTCATTTGCAGAATGGCCCCGGTAATCGTTTTGTGAGTATAAGTCAGGATAATCCTTGGGTTACACCGATGGAACAACGGCGGTTCTATATCGGGGTTCTTGTTGAAGGGCGTGTCAATTCCGAAGGGAAATTATTACTTCGGGAAATTCCCGGAGGGATGTACGCTGTTTTCAGGTATAAAGGCAGTTATTCTGATTTACCAGAATTTTATAAGACGATCTATAATCAATGGTTTCCTTACAGTATGTATCATCAGAAACGTCCGTTGACGTTTGAGGTGTATCTTAATGCACCGGATGAAACGCCGGTTGAGGAATTGCTGACGGAGATTTATATTCCTATTGATAAATAACTAAATGATATAAGAGTATGTTAGAATTGCCAGAAGTACTTACACTGAGTAAGCAAGCCAATGATGTTTTAAGCGGTAAAACGATTACGCAAGTGTTCAATGCTACCAAGCCTCATAAGTTCACATTCTATAGTGGCGATCCACTGGAGTATGGGAAGTTGCTCGTCGGAAAAACGGTTCTGTCGTCTAAGGGATATGGAATGTTTGTTGATTTTTACCTGTCGGGCAATGTGATAATGAATATCGGTGATGGGGTGAGCGCACGTTACTATAATCCGGGTGATAAAGTTCCTGCCAATTACCAGTTGCTGCTGACTTTTGAAGATGAATCGTTTCTTGTATTCACGGTTGCCATGTATGGTTTTATCAGTGCCTATCCCGATGGCGTTATCGACAATAAATATTATACGATAAGTCGTGAAAGTATTTCTCCGTTGAGTGATGCTTATACGGAAGCGGAATTTGAGAAATTATTTGCTTCAGCCAAAAAGACATTGACGGCTAAAGCTCTGCTGGCTACCGAACAACGTATTCCGGGTGTAGGCAATGGGGTAACGCAGGATATTCTGTTCAATGCCGGGATTCATCCGAAACAAAAAGTGCTTGACTTGTCGGATGGACAGAAAGGGGCACTTTTCAAATCTCTGAAGGATACCTTAATGGCTATGACTTCCGGAAGAGGGCGTGATACCCAGACTGATCTTTATGGAAATGAGGGAGGGTATAAAACGATTCTTTCTTCCAGAACATGGAAAAATCCCTGTCCGCGCTGTGGCAGTGTGATTGTGAAAGAAGCCTATCTTGGAGGGTCGGTTTACTATTGTCCTGAGTGTCAGAAAATAAGGAAAATATAATAACAACTTAAATTATAGTTATGGCGAAAGGAACAGGTCACAAGGGTGGTGTTCTTTTTTCTCTTCCGATAATTTGCAGGAGTAAAAAGTCTGCCTATCTTTGTGGCGATATAAAAAAATGTTGGATGTTTAAAGTTAAGAAGGATTCGGTAAGTAAATAACTGTGGGCATCATGAGTAACGAAAATAGATCTATTCACGAATTCGATTTTAGTTTAATCTGCGAATACTTTTCAAGTGTAGAACGTCAGGGACCGGGAAGTGCTGAAACAACAATCAAGGCTCTTAGCTTTGTTGAGGGGCTTACGGATAAATCTCTGATTGCTGATCTGGGTTGTGGCACAGGTGGCCAAACGATTACGCTGGCGCAACATACTCCGGGGCAAATTACAGGCATTGATTTGTTTCCTGATTTTATCAACCAATTCAATAGTAATGCCGAGCATTTTAACCTTCAGGACAGAGTGAAAGGTATTATTGGATCAATGGATGAACTCCCGTTCCGGAATGAAGAATTAGATCTTATATGGTCGGAAGGAGCCATCTATAATATTGGTTTTGAATACGGGTTGAATCTATGGCGTCCGTTTTTGAAGAAAGGCGGTTATATTGCCGTATCAGAGGTGTCATGGTTCACTGACGAACGTCCGGCTGAGATCGATGATTTCTGGATGGATGCTTATCCTGAAATAAATACGATTCCCAATAAGCTGGCACAGATGCAGAAGGCCGGATATATCCCTGTAGCCTGTTTCTGTATACCGGAAAATTGCTGGATCGAACATTTCTATATGCCGCAGGTTGAAGCCCAAGAGGACTTCCTACGAAAATATGCGGGTAACCAGGCGGCTGAAGAACTGATTGCCAATCAGCGCCATGAGCAACAATTATACTATAAGTATAAAGACTTTTATGGTTATGTATTCTATATCGGAAAGAAAATCTAAATGAAGAAAAGACCGTATCAGAATGGATGATAATCCTTTGTTGATACGGCCTCTTTTATGGGTTGTAAAACTCTAATTCATCCACTGCTTTCCATCCAAAGATACCGTTTTTTATTGTAACATGCAGTATACATCCCATAGCTACTTGTGCATTTATGGGGACATGGAAGTAAAGACAGTCGTCAGGATTATCCTGGTCGACAGCTTTCAGAATTCTGCATTCAGGCAATATGGTCCGATAACGAGCCAATTTGTTGGGCTTTAGAAAACGGATTTCTGTTACTCTGTATTCTTTGCGTACGGGAGTCCTGCTTGCCAACCAATGATTCATATTCAGTAACAGATTGACACCCATACCGTGAAAAAGCATTCCTATAACAATGCCAAAGGCGATGGTTTTCAGGTAATATCCGACTTTTGTGTATTTATCTGCCAGTAGTATGCCAATAACAATGATAAAAATGGCGGTGAAAAGCATCACGAATGCCATGAGTGGGCGATAACTGATACCCCGAAATGCTGTTTGCTGGAGCAATACAGTACTGGGAGTGGCCAGATAACCCACTCCGACAAGTATTGCCAGGATCACAATTACTATCAGCCAGACATATATAGATTGCCTGCGCTCTTTCTTTTTTTCCCGGATTTGTCCGGTGGTTGTTATTCTTCGATATCCCATTCTGTTGACGAAGGTACGCTTTTATATCTTCATATAGCCTATCTCCTTTAAAATTCTATTCAAGCTTCTTCTGAGAAGAGAAATAAAAGGCTTTGTTTATAATAAGCTTAAAGAGATTTTGTATATCTTTGCATAATTAAAAAACTAGACTTAAAGAAAACATTATGAAGACAAAACGCTTATTAGGATTATTGCTATTAATCCTGTCAATCACTGGATTTGTTGCTTGTAGTGATGATGAACCGCAAGACAAAGTAAAAACTGTAAAAATGCTTATTTCTGACAAAACAGGTACTTATCAGCCTTGGGGAAGTGATTCTCCTATCGATTGTATGCTGGTGAAAGAAGAAAGTGAAAGCGACTACAAAACGCTGGATTTTCAAGGTATTACTGATTTCGTTTACGAAAAAGGCTATGAGTATGCTTTATGGGTTGAGAAAAGAACTTTGGTTGATCCTCCTGCTGATGGGAGTAGCATTGTCTACAAATTGATAGATGTAATATCGAAGGCAAAAGTAGAGTATGAATACACTATAAAAGTAGATGGCCCTAATCCTTTTATCCTGTCTCCCGAAGGTGGTGAATATGAAATACCTTTTACCTGTAAAGCGAAGAAATTTGCAGAGGGTGGTCTGGTTGAAGATAGGTATATTCCTTTAAAAGGGTTGAGATATAATATGGGTACCAATTACGGAGGGTTGACAAGAGTCGTAAAAGATGGTGAAAAGGTTGGGTTTTATAAATTTGTAATAGAAGGTATTCCGCGCTTTAATATGAAAGCGGCTCCTGTATGGTATTGTGGTATTTACACTCCGGATGCAGATTTACTTTTCGGACCTGAGCCGGAGCCTATTTATAAGCAACTGTTTGAACAACCGCAAACAGAGGGTGAGGATTATTTTATGTATTCGGTAGTCTTTATGTCTACAGGCACATTTGCTGAATAAACTCTAAAATAATATTTAAAACATACCTGAACCGTGTCTGGTCCTGGTCTGCTCCGTACCAACTCCGTACCTGGTCCGTATAAAGGTACCTTTATTGGGAGTTGATACGGAGCAGGTACGGACTTGATACGGAGTTGGTGTGGACTTGGTAAGGCAGCGAGCGTATATTAACGGATGCATCAAGGGTTATGGGTGAATCTTATATTTAAGAATATTAAATGTTTTTCTTCTTTATAAACCAAATATGATTTTTTCGCTTCGTCTATAAACAGAGAAATCAAAACATGAAATTTTTGTAATCCAAGCTAATGGTGACATTAGTATCTGTAAATGACATAGAATGATGCGATTGAATAAAGTAATCTTATCTGTAATCAGCTATATTGTAGTAAGTAGTTTTCAAATAGCCGTTTGGGGACAAACCATTAACGGCAAGATAATAGACAGCGAACAGCGCCCCATAGAGGGGGCAACCATTGTATTGCAAACGGTAGACTCTATTTATATAGATGCGTCTATATCAAACGCTGACGGTATATTCACTTTGAATGGCCAACAAGAAAAATACCGCTTGATTATCCAACATCTTTTATTTCATACGAAGCAAGTAACCGGCAATGGGAAAAATGCCGGGACTATTCAGTTACAGCCTCAGGATTATGCCTTGGATGAAGTGGTGGTAAAGGCGGAACGCCCATTTGTAAAAGTGGAGAATGGACGTTTAGGTTATAATCTCGCTGTTTTATCTGAAAAGCAAGTAGTGAATAATGCCTATGAAGCATTGATGAGGCTACCGGGAGTGCAAGAAAGTAAGGGGACATTGACTCTGGCCGGTGCAGGAAATCTGACTGTAATCCTGAATGGAAAACCTACTACAATGGATGTTGGGCAGCTTGAAACTCTTTTGCGTAATACGCCGGTAAGCAGGGTGGAGAAAGCAGAAGTAATGTATAGTGCACCCCCAGAATATCATGTACGGGGAGCGGTTATCAATGTTGTTTTAAAACGCTCGAATGACTATTCTTTTCAAGGAGAAGTAAGTGCTGATTATAAGAATCAATATTTTAATAGCGGTGGCATGAAGGGGAATTTCCGTTTATCGACACCCAAGATGGCTTTTGATGTGATGTATGGAGCGAATGATGTGAAGAACATGGAATACATAGACCTCGATTCCAGGCATACACTGAAAAATGAACGGTACGATATCAGTCAGAATGAGCAATTACGCAGTAAGTATTGGAATCACAATTTCAGAACTGCATTTGAGTATAATTTCAATGATAATCATACGATCAATGTGGTATATACAGGCAGTTATAGCCCCGATCAGCATAATAGTAGCGAAACGACAGGAAATTATCAAACCAGTAATGTTGATAAATATCTTGATACACAGATGAATAATGTCACATTGCAGTATCATTCAGGATTTGGGTTTGAAATAGGTGGTGATTATACGCATTATACATCCGACAATCATCAAAGCCTCTATGCCGACTATCAGGATGGCAGGCAAAGCAGTTTCTCAATGGTTGGCGGACAAAGAATAGATCGCTATTCTATTTATGCAGATCAAAAACATTCATTATCTAAAGGATGGAGTTTAGGATATGGGGTGTCCTATCGGTTTGCAAAAGATCGTGATTTTCAGATTTATGATAAGGTAGTGGGGGATATTCATACTCAGAATATGTACTCTGATCTGAAAGAACAGACTACTAATTTTTATGTGTCACTCAGTAAAAACTACGAGACAGGAGTTTCGTTCTCTGTATCGGCTACGGGAGAATATTATACTATCGGCAATTATCATAAATGGGCGGTTTACCCACAGGCATCGCTGACTTACTTTAAAACGCCAAAGCATACATTCCAATTCTCCTTATCTACAGATAAGACGTATCCGGGCTATTGGGATATGCAATCGTCTGTTAGTTATCTCAACGGGTACACTGAACTGTGGGGAACGCCGGGATTGAAACCTATGACTAATTACAATTTGAACGGGAGTTATATCTTGAAGCAAAAATATATTTTTAACCTGTTCTTTATGCATACTCCAGATTACTTTATACAAACTCCTTATCAATCTACCGACAAACTGGCGCTAATTTATAAAAATACAAACTGGAACTATATGCAGTTGTGGGGAGCAAGTATCATATTACCTTTCAAAACAGGAAATTGGTTGGATTCTCGATTGACTGTAGCCGGTATGCAGATGAGGCAACGTTGTGATGATTTCTTTGATATACCTTTCAATCGAAAAAAGTGGGTGTTCAGTGCTATGCTGGATAATACTTTTAAAGTGAATAAAAATCTGGCTTTTGAATTGATGGGGAATGTGCAGACACCGGTTATACAAGGAACATTCGATATTGAATCCATCTTTAATCTTACTGCCGGATTGAAATGGAGTTTTGCAAACGACAGGATGAGCCTTTCCGCTCGTTGTAATGATATTCTTAATACAGGGATGCCTAAGACAAAAGTTCGTTTCAAGGGACAGGACTTAGATATGAACAGTGCTTTCTATTCGCGGGCTTTTACTCTGAATCTCAGTTATCGCTTCGGAGGGTATAAGAAAAAGAATCTGAAAGAGGTGGATACATCAAGGTTTGGAATGTAATTGTTATTAGGTGGAACACCTGGTATATTGAACAAAAAAGCTCTGAAATCATTCGATTTCAGAGCTTTAAGCGGTGCGTACGGGACTCGAACCCGTGACCCCATGCGTGACAGGCATGTATTCTAACCAACTGAACTAACGCACCATAATTTCATTTCTTTAATTGCTTTCTCTCTCGATTGCGGTTGCAAAGGTAGGCATTTCTTTGAAACCTGCAATAGCTACGATGAAATTTTTTTGCTTGATTTTATCACTTTTCCTTTTATATCCTCATTTTGAGAACATTGGAATATGAAAAAAAATAAGTTCTTGCAGAGCTTTTTGTGAAAGGGGATTGGGATGGTTTTGTAATGAAAACGAAGCTTTCTGTTGCTTGATTTAAACTTCTTGCTCGAAAACTTCGTTATTTTACAATAAATCGTTATTTTTGCAAACTCAAATCGAGAAAATTGTAATTTGAAAACGATAAAAACGATAATTTAGGATGATGAAAACGGCCAAACTGTTACTTCACTGTCCCGACAAACCGGGAATTCTGGCAGAAGTGACAGACTTTATAACGGTAAACAAGGGAAATATTATCTATCTGGACCAATATGTCGATCATGTGGAGAATATCTTTTTCATGCGTATCGAGTGGGAATTGAAGAACTTCCTGATACCGCAAGAGAAAATTGAAGATTATTTTGCTACGCTGTACGCACAGAAATATGAAATGTTTTTCCGTCTCTATTTCTCGGATACGAAACCACGCATGGCAATATTTGTGTCTAAGATGTCACATTGCCTGTTCGATTTGCTGGCACGCTATACGGCAGGAGAGTGGAATGTCGAGATTCCTCTTATTATAAGCAACCATCCCGACTTGCAACATGTTGCTGAACGTTTCGGAATACCTTTCTATCTGTTCCCTATTACAAAGGAGACTAAAGAAGAACAGGAGAAAAAAGAAATGGAATTGCTGGCAAAGCATAAGGTGAACTTCATTGTACTGGCGCGTTATATGCAGGTGATTTCAGAGCGGATGATTGATGCCTATCCCAATCGGATTATCAATATTCATCACTCTTTCCTTCCTGCATTTGTGGGAGCAAAACCTTATCATGCAGCATTTGAGCGTGGTGTGAAGATCATTGGTGCTACCAGTCATTATGTAACAACAGAACTGGATGCAGGACCGATCATTGAACAAGATGTGGTTCGTATCACTCATAAAGATACTGTAGAAGATCTTGTAAATAAGGGGAAAGACCTGGAAAAGATTGTTCTCTCGCGTGCCGTGCAGAAGCATATTGAGCGCAAGGTACTGGCATATAAGAATAAAACAGTGATATTTAGTTAAGGTATATTCATGAAAGTAGCGATTATCAAATATAATGCGGGCAATATCTATTCGGTGGATTATGCGCTGAAGCGTTTGGGCGTGGAAGCTGTGGTAACGGCGGATAGAGATGAATTGCGTGCGGCGGACAAAGTGATCTTTCCAGGTGTGGGCGAGGCGGAAACAACCATGAAGTTTCTGCGTGCCAGTGGCATGGATGCATTGATTAAGGAACTTAGACAGCCTCTTTTAGGGATATGTCTGGGTATGCAAGTGATGTGTCGCCATTCTGAAGAAGGGGGAGATGTGGATTGTCTGGGTATTTTTGATACGGAAGTGAAGCGTTTCGTTCCACAGAAGCATGAGGATAAAGTGCCTCACATGGGTTGGAATACGCTCACAGAGACGAACAGTGGCTTATTCAAAGGCTTTACAAAAGAAGAGTTTGTCTATTTTGTGCATAGCTTCTACGTTCCGGTCAATGAATATACAGCTGCTGTGACGGACTATATACAACCGTTTAGCGCTGCCTTGCATAAGGATAATTATTATGCTACCCAATTCCATCCGGAGAAGAGTGGAGGTGTGGGAGAGCGTATCCTGCGCAATTTTTTAGAATTATAATTAAGTAGATGAATATATGATAGAGCTTATTCCTGCAATAGATATTATCGACGGAAAGTGTGTACGCCTTTCGCAAGGTGACTATGACAGTAAGAAGGTGTATAACGAAAATCCGGTGGAAGTGGCCAAAGAAATGGAGGCATACGGTATTCGCCGGCTTCATGTGGTAGACCTGGACGGAGCGGCTTCTCATCATGTAGTCAATTATAATGTTTTGAATAGAATCACCTCACAGACTTCCCTGATAGTTGATTTCGGTGGTGGTGTGAAAAGTGATGAAGACTTGAAGATCGCTTTCGAGAATGGGGCACAGATGGTTACAGGCGGCAGTATTGCGGTGAAAAATCCTGAGTTGTTCTGTCATTGGCTGGAAGTTTACGGCAGTGAGAAGATAATTCTTGGTGCGGACGTGAAAGACCGGAAGATAGCTGTGAATGGCTGGAAGGACGAAAGTGCTTGTGAATTGTTCCCTTTCCTGAAAGAATATGTAGAGAAAGGTATTCAGAAAGTAATCTGCACGGATATTAGTTGTGACGGTATGTTGCAGGGGCCTTCTATTGAACTGTATAAGGTAATGCTGGAAAAACATCCCGACCTTTACCTGATAGCAAGTGGCGGTGTCAGCAGTATGGAAGATATACGTGCATTGGAGACGACTGGGGTACCGGCTGTTATTTTTGGTAAGGCTCTGTATGAAGGGCGTATTACTTTGAAGGAAATTGAAAGAATGATGCAAGATTATTGACGAATCATTCTCAATTCTCCTCCCGGGAGGAGGGGAAATTGAGTTAGATTTAGATTATATATCCTCATGAATATAAATCGTTAAAACAAAACAGAAGTGTTAGCGAAAAGAATTATTCCCTGTCTCGATATCAAAGACGGACAAACAGTGAAAGGAATCAATTTCGTCAATTTGCGTCAAGCGGGCGATCCGGTGGAACTGGCGCGTGCGTATAGTGAGCAAGGTGCTGATGAATTGGTTTTTCTGGATATAACAGCCAGTTTTGAAGGTCGCAAGACATTTGCAGAGTTGGTGAAGCGCATTGCTGCCAATATCAGTATTCCGTTTACGGTAGGTGGCGGTATCAACGAATTGAGTGATGTAGACCGTCTGCTGAATGCCGGTGCAGATAAGATTTCTATCAATTCTTCTGCAATTCGCCGTCCCGAACTGATTGATGAAATAGCTAAGAACTTCGGTTCGCAGGTATGTGTGTTGGCGGTAGATGCCAAACAGACTGAAAAAGGCTGGTGGTGTTATCTGAATGGAGGCCGTGTAGAAACAGATAAGGAGCTGTTTACCTGGACAAAAGAAGCCCAGGAACGTGGTGCCGGAGAAATACTTTTCACCAGCATGAATCATGATGGCGTAAAGACCGGATACGCCAATGAAGCACTTGCTGAAATGTCTGATAACCTTTCTATTCCGGTGATTGCATCGGGCGGAGCAGGAGCAAAAGAGCATTTTCGTGATGTGTTTTTGCAAGGAAAAGCAGATGCAGCATTGGCAGCCAGTGTTTTTCATTTCGGAGAAATTAAAATTCCCGATTTAAAATCGTATCTTTGCGCCCAGGGAATCTCGATGCGAACGGTGTAAGGGGATGATAAAATGGTAAGATGATAGGATGCTTATACCGCATTATAATTCGTAAATTGTAATTCGTAATTATATAAAAATGGATTTTGATAAAATGAACGGACTTATTCCGGCAATCATACAAGACGCAGACACCGCTAAGGTGTTAATGTTGGGCTTCATGAATAAAGAAGCTTACGACAAAACGGTAGAAACCGGTAAAGTGACTTTTTTCAGCCGCACCAAGAACCGTCTTTGGACGAAAGGTGAGGAGAGTGGTAATTTCCTGAATGTCGTTTCTATCAAGGAAGACTGTGATCAGGATACATTGCTGATTCAGGTACACCCTGTGGGACCTGTTTGCCATACAGGCACGGATACATGCTGGGGTGAGAAGAATGAACAGCCTGTAATGTTTCTGAAGCATCTTCAGGATTTTATTACTAAGCGCCATGAAGAGATGCCGGAAGGTTCTTATACAACCAGTCTGTTTGAGTCAGGTGTGAATAAAATGGCACAGAAAGTGGGTGAAGAAGCTGTGGAAACAGTGATCGAAGCTTGCAACGGAACTGATGAACGGTTGATCTATGAAGGAGCCGATTTGATATACCACCTCATCGTGCTGCTAACATCCAAAGGATACAGTCTGGAAGATTTGGCACGCGAATTGCAGGAACGTCATAGCGCTTCGTGGAAGAAACACTAATTAATTAATAGTTAAAAATTAATAATTAAACGGGAATGGCTGAACCGCTGATACGATATAAAGATGTGGAAGTACACCAACAGGACTTGTGCGTGCTGAATGAGGTAAACCTCGAGCTGCAGAAGGGAGAGTTTGTGTACCTGATCGGTAAGGTAGGTTCGGGTAAGACCAGTTTGCTAAAGACACTCTACGGAGAACTGGATATCACTGCCGGCGAAGCAATGGTACTGGGGTATGATATGAGCCGCATTAAGCGCAAGCATATTCCGCAGTTGCGTCGTAAGTTGGGCATCGTGTTTCAGGATTTCCAACTGTTGACGGACCGCACGGTGAACGATAATCTTGCTTTTGTATTGAAGGCTACGGGTTGGAAAAACAAATCGGAAATAAAAGACCGTATTGCTGAAGTGCTGATGCAGGTAGGAATGGGTAATAAAGGATACAAGTTCCCTAACGAACTTTCTGGAGGCGAACAACAACGCATTGTTATTGCCCGTGCTATGCTCAACTCTCCGGAGATTATCCTGGCGGATGAACCGACCGGTAATCTGGATGCGGAAACGGGACGTGCTATTGTAGGACTGTTACATAACATCAGCCGCACGGGTGGCTCGCTGGTATTGATGACTACGCACAACCTCCATCTGCTTCACGAGTTTCCGGGACAGGTATATCGCTGTGCAGGTCATCAGATAACAGATGTGACATCCGAATATTCGAATGTCATGCCGACTGTAGAAGAAACAAATAATAATATATAATCATTTAATACAGGAACGAAAATGAAAGTTTTAAAGTTTGGAGGTACTTCCGTAGGTTCTGCACCGCGGATAAAGGAAGTAGCCAAATTGATCACTGATGGTGAATGGAAGATAGTTGTACTCTCGGCTATGTCGGGCACAACTAATACATTGGTGGAAATTTCGGACTATCTGTACAAGAAAAATCCGGAGGGTGCCAACGAAA
>OHAQ01001596.1_pt1 | contig 17557 bp, 14 predicted proteins | sample 1577111 | NCBI WGS metagenome assembly OHAQ01 (sample SAMEA3541549, study PRJEB24748) | human gut metagenome | biome: human gut; feature: human-associated habitat; material: faeces | place: China | collected 2012 | reverse complement strand
TGATGATACCCCGCAGGCTGTTGCCGTGCGCTACAACCAGGTTTATCTAGCTTCAGCGCCCCTGATAATATCTGTAGAGGAAAGTCACGATCTGTGCGCGGGTGCAGGAAGCGTCCGGGCTGAAGGTCGTGTCGCTGGTGCCGGTGGTGATGCGGTTGTCATAGGCCCAGAGGATGGCGTTGTAGTTGTACGCCGTGGTCTTGACATCCGTGAAGGGGTTGAACGTGCTGGGCTTGGATGCGGAGGCTGCGCGGTAGAGGAACGTTGCAACCTGTCCGCGGCTTACTGTGACGTCGGGGCCGAAGGTGGTAGCCGTGAGGCCGGTGGTGATGCCCTGCTCAACTGCCCAGAGAACTGCGTTGTAATAGTAATCGCGGGAGTCCACATCCGTGAACGCGCATGTGCGATATCTGGGCATCGGGGAACCGGCTGCACGCCAGAGGAAGGTGACAGTCTGTGCACGGGTGCAGACGGCGTCGGGAGAGAAGGTGTAGCGGCCCGTGCCGGAGGCAATGCCGTTTTCTGCGGCCCACTTGACTGCGTCGTAGAAGTAGTCGAAGCGGCTCACATCATGGAAGTTGAAGCTGCCGGAGTTGCCGTCGATCACGCCGGGGATATAATCCGTGCCGTCGTCAACATAGGGAACGAGCGTGCCGGTGAGGATGGTGTAGTTGTGCGTGTCGTTCGGGGTGAACGTCCACGCGTATGCCTTGCCGTCCTCAAGAACGGTCGTGAGGGGCAGATCCCATGCGATGATGCCGGCCGGGCGGATGGTGCCGACGGTGAGCTTGGCGTCGGCAAGGGTCTTACCGCTCGTTTCGATCAGCGTGTAGCCGGGCGTGCCGGTCGGGGTCGCCTTGGTGATGGTGAAGGTCGCGGTCTTGTAGCCGAAGCTGGCGTCGCTGTTGAAGGTCACGGCGACGGTGTAGGTGCCGACAGTCAGCGGGAGGCCGGAGGCGTCAAGCGAAGCGCCGGTCGAGGCGTTGGGCGTGTAGCCGTAGCGCAGCGTGCCGGAATAGCCGGAAATGGTCGCATTCTCGTACTTGATGCCAGTACCGGTGTAGACAGCGGAGCCATCCGGGAAGGAGATGCTGCCGGAGACGTCGGTTCTGTCGTGGGTCGAGATCGTCAGCGCATAGCTGCCGCCGTTGTAGTTGCCGGAGACCGGGGTGACAGTGACCGTGAAGGTCGCCGCGCCGACTTCGTTCTTCAGCCGGAAGGTAATCTTGTTTTCGCCTTCGACAACCGCAGGTGCCACAGCGAAGATGTCGTCTCCGCCCTCAACAGCGGTGAGCTTGATGGAGAAGCCGGTTTCGGTCTCGCCTGCGAGGAAGAAGTCGGACGGGAGCGTTCTGGTCTTCAGGTCGGTCTCGGTGCAGAGCTCGGAGATCGTGCAGGGGTTCAGGGTCAGGCCGGCCTTGTTGATGGTGAAGGTCTTGCTGGCCGTGCCGGTGAAGTTGCCCTTGCCGGTGACGGTAACGGTGGCGGTACCGGCGTTGATGTTGGAGGCGTAAGAAACGGTGTAATCCTTATCTGCCTCAAGCGTTCTGCCGCTGATCGCAACGGTCACTTCCGGAGTATGTGCCTTGGTGTTATAGGTCACGTCAGCGATAGGCGCGAACGTGCAGCCGGAAATTTCCGCAGAATTGATAGTGAAGGTCTTTTCCGTCGAGCCCGTGAAGTGATCGCCTATACCGGTGATGATGATCTTCGCAGTACCGGCGTTGATGTTGTTCTCATAGGAAACCGTGTAGTCGGTATCAGCTGTTAGCGCAGCATCATTGAAGGAAACGGCAACTTCCGGCTTCCATTCCTCGCCAGTGTAGCCATAGGGGCCGGCATCATAGGTGATCTCAGCGCTGGAGATGTCCGCCTTGGCAATCTCGAAGGACTTTGTGACTGTGCCGGTGTAGTTGCCCGTGCCGGCGACGGTGACGGGATAGCTGCCCGGCTCAGTGCCGGTCAGGTCGGAAACGGTATAGTCCGTGCCGACGGTCAGGGTCTTGCCGTTAACTGTGACGGTCACAGTCTGGGTCAGTTCATTGCCGGTGTAGGTCAGTTCCTTATCAAAGGCAACGTCCTTGGCTTCGATCTCGCGCGGTTCGACCGTGAAGGTCGCTTCTGCGGTGTAGATCGTGCTCTCGCTCTCGCAGGATGCGGTGACTTTGTAGGTGCCTGCGTCGAACGGCTGCGCGGTGGTGAGCACCTCATGGTTGTCCTCGTCGAAGAACTTGAACGTGACGTTGCCTGCACCTGCCGGTTTGGACTCGCCGACGCTGGGGGTAACAGTATCGCCGTAGGTGACGGTAGCAGGAACGTCGATCTTGAGCGTATCCGCGTCGGTGTTCTTGTCGATGATCTTGATGGTGAGCGTACCGGACGCCTCGTTATAATTCGCCGAAGAGAATTTCAATGTAGCCGTGTCAGACGCGTTATTAGCAGCATCTGTCTTATCCGTATCTCTCAGCATAAACGTGACAGAACGCATGTCATCGCTTGGTAAGTAACCTGTAATCAGGCTATTTCCCGCGTGAGTAACCTCAATTTTAATGCCGTCCTGCGTCAGACCGAAATCAGCCGGAGTAACCGTGACTTCCTTTGTACCGAAGAGCACGGATTTTTCTGCGTCCGTAGGCGTGAGGTCACCCTTGTTGATCTTCCAAGTGTGATCGCGCGTGAGAACATTGTCCTCGTTGAATTTGTAATTGGCCGGGTCTACCAGTTCAAGCGATGCAGAGGCCGTATATTCACCGACGGCCTGCGCCTCAGTGTCACCAGTATACTCCTTAACTTTGACGATACCAACAAGATCCTCATCAATTTTCAGCTCGACAGAATGGCTTTTCCCGTCATAGGTGAACTCGTTGGCACTCCATGTGTTAAGCTTATCGGTAATGTCGATTTCCTTCTGCGCGACAGTCACGGTGACCTTGCCGGTAACAGTGGCGTAGAGGTCTGTGTTGGTGGGCGTGAAGACTACATCAAATTCATTCACGCCAGCATTGCCGACCGTGGTTTCTGCATTGTACTTATTCGACCATGTGAATGTGCCGGAAACATTCTGACCGTCATAGATTGCAGTGCCGGTCGGAGTGTGCGTGAACAGCTTATCGCCGTAGGTGGCGTTGATCGGATTCGGCGTGATCGTCGGGGCATCCTTATCCGCAGTCGTAGCTGTTACAACAGCCTTGTATGCACCGGCAAATCCGCTCTCCTCGATTGCGACCGTCTGCGGCTCACCGCCATTGACCGTGACGGTCAGCGTCTGGGCGTTAAGCACATGGTTCTTGTCCGCTTCCAGCCCGATCACGATGCTGTAAAGCGTGCCCGCCTTAAACTTCTCTTGGGAATCAAGCGGATTGCCATCGGTATTCGTGCCCTCATAGCAGGTATAGCCCACAGAAAGGCCGGGAGTCGTCGTCTCGACGTTCAGGTCAAAGATTCGCTGACCCTTGGCAAAACTCGTGACCGTTGCAACGGGCGCGGTGATCTCCTGCTTGGTGATCGTGAAGGTTGCGTTCTGAACAGTCACGCTCTCATCGATTCTGCAGTTGTTTCCATTCGGCTCAGCAGTGACAGTATAGGTACCAGCATCTGCTGCAGCAACATTCAGTTCATTGCCGTTGTTGACAACGAAGCCAGCAGCGTCGTTGCCTTCTGCATCCTTCACCTTGAAGGTGACGAAGCTGGTGATGTCCTTGTTGGAGGTAGACGTTGCGCCCATGGTGAGCACTTCGTCGCTGCCGTATGCGACTTCAGACTTATCGACGGAGGTGCTGCCAATAGTAGGTGCCTTACCGCTTACCGGCATGGTATTCTCTTCTATAGCAACAGAATCCTTAATGTCATCTGCCTCGCCCGCGGCTGCACCCTTTTTGGTAAGTTCGTCAATCTTCAGAGTAAACGCAGCGTCTCCGGACTCAATATCATTTTTAACCTTAAACAGATAATATGCAACATCAATCGTTGCGCCAGCCGTCACGTTCACGCCTCTGCTGGAAGCACCGCTGATTTTTGATTTACCTTCTGCAATTACGCTTGCAGCAGCTTCCATTTTGAAGGAATCTGCAAAAACAGCTATACCATAAGTATCTCCCTCAAACTCCCATGTATACGGCTCCAGCACGGAACTATCATACTCCATGACCATTTCAATGCTCATGAGTTTGATTGTCTCAGCTTCTGCGTTATGGAACGTTGCTTTCACCGCGACAAGATCGTCTTTTTCATACGGAGTTGTTTTGGGAGCACCATACACAACATAGCCGTCTTCGCCAACTGTAAATGTAGTAAAAGATGCAACCGACATTTTCGATTGCTCAGCTGCACTGATCGGAAGCACACACAGCGAGAGCAGCATGGCCACCACCAGAAGCAGTGCAAATAGTCTCTTCATTTTTTCCTCCTCAATCAAGCGTGATTAATCCAACTGTATACTGCAAAATCATTGATGCGTCATATGCAGAAATCTTTCCGTCTTTATTCACATCTGCTGCCGCAACTCCTGCAAGATCTATAAGGCCGACAGTATGCTGCAAAATCATAGAAGCATCGTATGCAGAAACTTTTCCATCCCCGTTCACATCACCCAACGTGTATTCCGGCTTCTCGCCGTACTTGAACGATGCGACCTTCTTGAGCGCCTTGTCGGTCGTGCTGATGTAGACGTTGTATGTACCCTCCGTCAGGGCCTTGGGCTTGAGGGTGAATGTCACCTTGCCAGCCTCCACGCTCGTCTGGTCGATGTACTGGATGTTGCCTTCTGTGGGGACGGCGCTGTCGCCCGCGAGGAGCAGGACGAGGGAATACTCGCCGGTCAGGCCGGTGCAGTTCAGCTCGAACATGTCCGCGCCTGCGTAGAAGCCGCCGTCCTTCGTGCCGTTCGTCACGGTCAGAGGGCCGGTCACATTATAGACGCCGAGGACTTCCGTGTCTTCCGCAAACGCGGCTGCGGTGAGCATCGTGAGCCCTCTCGCTACCGCATGGCACTCTAACAAATTCCTGAACCCCGCCACCGACGGTGCTGTTCTGCCCATACTCCACCTCAACGGCTACAAGATCTCCAACCCCACCATCTTCTCGAGAATTTCGCATGACGAGATCCGGAAATTCTTCGAGGGCTGCGGCTGGAAGCCTTATTTCGTAGAGGGCGACGACCCCAAGACCATGCACAAGCTGATGGCTGAAACTCTCGATACCGTTATCGAAGAGATCAAGGCTATACAGAAAGCTGCGCGCGAGGACGGCGTTAAGGAAAGACCTATGTGGCCTATGATCGTCTTCCGTTCTCCTAAGGGCTGGACAGGTCCTAAGGTCGTAGACGGCAAGCAGCTCTTAGTTGGATATTATCTGGACCTATTTAAGCAACAAAATATGCTCAAAGTATATGAAAAGAATATAGAGCAAACTAAACAGGTATTAAAAGAACTTCAGGCAAAAGGAAGTGAAGGTATTGTTCTGAAAAACGATATAACGAGATATGAACTCCTTTTATCCAATCTTGAACTTACCCATACACAAATACAAAATACGATAACAATCTTAAATAATCATCTGACCACAACTCTAGGATTGTCCAATAATATAATGCTGACACCTGATACTACTATTTTGTCACGGGTACTACCTATAAATAATGAAGAAAGTTGGATTACAACGACCATTACAAGTTCTCCTACTTTAAGACAAGCATCTTTAGCCGTGCAAATGAGTAAATATCAGGATAAAATAATCAGATCGGAACGGATACCGAAGCTGGCTTTATTCGCCGGAAATAAGTTCGATGGTCCGATTATTATCGAGGTACCACCTATCAATAAGAATTTCAATTACTGGTATGTCGGAGTCGGTTTGAAGTATAATATCTCTTCATTGTACAAAACGAATAAAGCAGTCAGCCGGAGTAAATTCTCCATCCAACGAAATGTCGAACAATACGAAGATACCAAAGAACAAATTGAACTAGCCGTCAAAGCAGATCATATCAAATATCTGGAAACTTATGTAGAACTAAATACACAACAAAAAAGCGTGGAGTTAGCAAATCAAAACTATACAGTTATCCGGGATCGATATAAAAATGATATGGCACTGATTACCGATATGCTTGACGCCAGCAATTCCAAACTGACAGCAGAGGTACAATTAGTCAATGCACAAATCAACATCATCTACAATTATTACAAACTTCTATATATTTCAGGAACATTATAAAACAGATCATCATGAATAAAAGAAATAAGAAACTCGCATTTAATATCATTGTTATCATAGCATTAGCAACAGCCATTGTATGGGTTTGCTCGCACTTCATTCATTTAGGTAACGTAGAATTCACCGACAATGCACAAGTGCGCCAGCATATAGTTCCAATCAATAGCCGTGTACAGGGATTTATAAAAAAGATATATTTTACAGAATATCAAAATGTATCAAAAGGAGATACTTTGGCACTCATCGAAGATTCTGAATTCCGTTTCAGATTGGCTCAAGCCGAAGCCGACTATCAAAACGCATTATCCGGCAAAACAGTCATGACCTCGACTATCAACACCACTCAAAATAATATTTCCGTATCTGATGCCGGGGTACAGGAAGCTAAAATACGTCTTGATAATTCCGAACGCGAATATAATCGTTATAAGAACCTATTGGAAAAAGACGCCGTCACCAAGCAACAATATGATGCTATAAAAACTAATTATGAAGCCTCCAAAGCCAGATATGAGCTTCTTGTACGCCAGAAGAAATCAACATCTCTTGTTAAACAGGAGCAGACTCAACGTTTGGAACAAACAGAAGCAAATATAAAACTTGCCGAAGCTGCTTTAAAAATAGCCGGACTGAATCTCTCCTATACCGTAATCATCGCTCCGTGCAATGGAAAAACCGGTAGAAAAGAAATACAGGAAGGACAACTGATACAGCCCGGACAAACGCTTGTCGATTTGGTAGACGATAATGATAAATGGATTGTTGCCAATTATAAAGAGACACAAACATCCAATATTCAAGAAGGAAATGAAGTAGATATTGAAGTCGACGCTATACCAAACATCATCTTCAAAGGTTATGTAAAGTCCGTATCACAAGCTACAGGAGCTAGTTTCTCGCTTATTCCACAAGATAATTCCGCAGGCAATTTTGTAAAAGTAGAACAACGAATTCCTGTTCGCATTGAATTCTCGGATACAAATAAACCGGAAGATATGAAACGTTTACGTGCCGGTATGAATGTAGAATGTGTAGTAAACTATTAATTTATGCATGAAATAACTCCTTTTTCAATTCCTGCCATCCGAGATTTCGTACCGAAAGGAATCAGACCGTGGATTATCATCTTATTTGTTATTGTCTTTCAATTCTCAGGAGGAATATATTTAGCCGCAGTCAGCGAAATGGTCGGCTCTCTAGCTTTAATGCAAGAAGATATCATGATGGCAGGGTATGCCTCCATGGTTGGTATGGCATTAACATTCAACATTATGTTCCGGCTAAAATTCCGGTTTTCCTCCAAAACATCTTTAATGACCTGTTGTATAGCCATAATCATTTGTAACCTGATATGTATGTACACCCGTAGTATTCCCTTACTCGTCATCACTTGTTTTATTGCCGGGATCTTCAGGATGTGGGGCACATTTGAATGTAATTCAACCATCCAATTATGGATAACGCCTAAACGAGATTTATCCATATTCTTCTGTTACATCTACTTACTGGTGCAAACATGTATCCAATTATCCGGATTAATAACTGTATATACTGCGTTTTGGACTAAATGGGAATATATGCATTGGTTGATAATAGGTCTATTGCTCATTGTAATGCTGGCTACAATGCTGTTGTTTCGGAATTACCGTTCCATGCGTAAACTCCCATTATGGGGAATCGATTGGTTAGGTGCTATGATGTGGGCAGCAATTGCATTATGTATCATATTTATATCTGTATATGGAGAGCACTATGACTGGTATCACTCCGGTTATATACAAGCAACAACCATTGCAGCTATCATAATGCTGCTATTAAATATATGGAGATCCTCTTTCATACGCCATCCGTTTTTTGCGCTGGCAACTTGGCGTTTCAAAGTAGTATATACAACTTTTTTGTTATATATACTCATTGATACCTTACTGGCTCCGGCACATCTATTCGAACATATTTATATGGAATCTATCCTTGGTTATGATTCACTAAATATCATTTCTCTCAATTGGGTAATCGTTTTGGGAACTATTGTCGGCAGTGTATTTACCTATCATACATTTGCAATCCATAAATGGTGTTATAGAACTATGACAGTCATAGCATTTATGGCAATTACAGGTTATTTGATGATTTTATATTTCACGATTGATTATAATCTACCGAAAGAAACTCTGATATTCCCTATTTTCTTACGTAGTTTCGGTTATGTAATCATTGCCATTTGTTTTATTACCGCTTTATCCCGTGTACCTTTTGAATATTTCTTTCAAGCCGTTTCCATCCAAGGTTTTGTAAGTGCCGGACTAGGAGGAGCAATAGGTAATTCAATATTGGGGCATTTACTAAACGTGACAGTCAAGAAGAATACGATCCAACTGGGAGCGACATTAGACCACGTAAACCCTTTGGCCAATCAATTATCTACAGGAGAACTCTATGGCACATTACAACAGCAGGCTTTGATGGTTTCCATGAAAGAACTGTATGGGTGGCTTACCATCGTTAGTTTATTTTGTCTTTTCCTATTCTGGATAAACGAAAACTCTATCCGACCATTACATGCAATCCATCCTAGATACAGGGCCATTCGAAGATACGTCAAACATGAATTACGAATCAGTAAAAACAAAATATAAACTGATTTTCAGCATACGGTCCTTTGTTTACAAACGATAGGAGTTTGCAAACAAAGGACCGTACGTTTGTAACCAATCGTCCTGATGTTTTAAAAAAACATCAAGGTGCTTAAAAGTAAGAAAATGCCGGGCACTTAGTCCCGGCAGTGAAATCAGCTAAAAAGCAGAAGGACATACAACCTTGTACTTCCGGTCGCCCACAACAATAATATAATAACCCGGACGAACAGAAACCGAAGTCTGATTCTGTGAAATCAGTCTACCATCAACATTATAAATCCTTATTGCAGTCTGTTCCTGACAAGAGATCTCAATCACTCCATCACGAACCGTAACTTCTGATGAAGATATTTCCAGAAATGTTGCCATCATGGCAGTTTCAGGTATGTTAAGTAATACCTGTCGGAGGAGCTGAGTAACAATAAACAATACTACCAACTAATTTCCAATCCTCTGCCGAGTCTAACCATTGATACACTTTTTCTTCTAAAAGATTGCCATATTCATCATATCTGTTTTCAGATTTAGATTGTCCATACCAGAAATTCTGCATTACATCGAAAACCATAATAGCCGTAGATATTCTATTTCCATAAATATCATAATCATAATCAGCTTTATAATCCTCTCTCCAATCACCTGTCATTAATTCAAAATCTGTTATTACATAGGAATACCTTCTTTCTGCAATTAACTTACTATTCGTGTTATAGCTCCACTCATTTTTAGAAGAATTCGACCAGCTACCGCTCATTGCATCCCAATAATAATTAATATTCAATGTTCGGTTTCCATTCGCATCATACTGATACTCATTTTTAAAATCGGTAACAAGTTCTTTTGTCATAAAATCAGCAGAATAAGTTATTTTCTGTAGAACACTATCCATCTCATTATAAGTATATTCTTCCTTGTTTCTTAAAACCCAACTATTATCCGTATCTTTATTATAGAATAATTTTTGAAGCATATTCCCACGGGAATCATAAGACTTTTCGTGCTTCGCTGTTTCAAGTAACTCACCCGTATCATAATTCTTAGTAAAAAAGACATAATTAGTTTCATTACCAGCCTCATCAAAAACAAATGTTTCTTTTGTTGTGCCTGTATACTTTTGCAAATCAATATCCCAATCCTGCATATATCTTTCCGTCATATTTCCGTTCGCATCAAACGTATAGTCCGTCTTAAAACTAGGGGAAAATTGATCAGTTCCACTTACATTAGCATAAAATGCAGCCATTGTTATCTGGTTTCTATCATTATATTCCCACTCATTTTTGACTACAGACATCCATTTAGAACTTTCACTATCCCACATGAAAGTTACATCTGTCAGCTGATTTCCCCGTTCATCATACGTTGCCCTACCTTGAAAAGAAGGTATCCAATCACTGCCCCCCCAGACATATCCATCCATAGAAAGGATTTTATTCAATTCATTATATGCGCTCACCTGCTTTTCCTGATACACCCAATCTTTTAAAGATTGACTCCATGACAAAGACATTTGTAATGTCACATTCTTATTCGCATCATATTCATAAACATAACGGTAATCAGGTATCCATGTTTCGGAGAAATCATCCCAAATTACTCGAGTTCTGCCAATCAAATTTCCATCGGCATCAAATTCATTCATAATCTTATCATAACTCTTGCCATCCGGAGTTTTAGCCACAATACTGTCACAACGTAATTGGTTCTCGTCAGACGCAGCTGTTACCGGTAAATTCTTTAGCGAAAAGTCTGAATTTAAATGTTGGGCATTCACTAATGTGAAACCAAACATACATAAAGTAAATAGTAATCCTTTTCTCATAACTCTATTTTTTTAATTATCGATATACGCAAAAATAGGCTTAAATGCCTACTCTCACAAAAAAACCGGATAGACAAGCACTCTACATCTCTCTTTTTTTATACCTTTGTTATATGAAAAATTACTATTTGTCTATTCTAGCCTTATTTATCTGTCAATTTTATACTTTTGGAGGGAATAACCTCCAATGGAAAGCTATTAGTCCCGGTTTCGACAGTCTAAACATTCAATTAGAAGAAGCGATGCGTTCCGATGATACCCCGTCACAATATTATCCCATAGTGAATAAAATGTATCGGATAGCGCAGCAAAAGAAAAACGATAATTTATTAGCCCGCACTTTATACTGGGAATCTTGGATTCAGTTGAAAAACGACAAAGACTCTGCCGAAACTTTGATTAAAGAAGCACTAGAAAAAGTAGACACTATCCAATACAAATATGATTATGCAAGAATACTTTTCAATTATAGCAACATACAGATAAGTCACGGCAAATATTTACAGGCATATTTACTCAACAAAAAGTTAGAAGATTATTTCAATGAGATCGAAGATTACCTGTTCCTAGGTAAAACATGTATCAACATCGGATACATATTGAATGGATTAGAAGAATATCAAGAGCCGTTAATCTACCTCCAAAAGGCTAAAGAAGCTTTTATAAAAGGAAATCATGAAATACAAGCCATTAAAAACGAATTAAATATTGCCAATGTCTTGTCCCAACAAGGTAAACATGAGAAGGCTATCGAGATACTGAATAATCTTTTAAAAGAAGATATAGTTCAAAATGACACACTATTTCTTATAAGCGTCATCGTTTCCACAGATTGTATGGAAATGACGAAAGAAATGCACAAGAAATATGCACAGAAAGCCTACCAAATGGCAGAACAATTAAAGAATGAATACTATTTAATGTATACCTCAGTTAATCTGGGAGGTTATTACCTCCGATATGACAATAAACATGACAGCGCCCTATATTTTTATCAAAAAGCATACAATTATCTGAAGAAAAACAACGATGCATATATTACCGCTAATATCCTACAGGGACTTTCTGATTGTTATGATTGCTTAAATCAATCAGACAGCGCCTATTATTATTTGAAATATCATAATCTTTGTAAAGACTCATTAGCAGGAAATAATAAGATTATTGAAATAAACAAAATCGAAGGACGCTATGCCATTGAGAAATACGAATCTGAACTAAAACAAGCCAGAGAAAAAACCTCATGGCATAGAAAGATGTCATTCCTAATAACGATGTCACTGACTACCCTGTCTTTATTGCTTTGTTATATATTCTGGCTACTCTATAAAAAAGGAAAAATCAATCAGCAACTAAAAGAAACGGAAAACAGGGAATTAAGCGAACACCTTAAAACCGAGACGCTGCAAAACGAGCGTTTCCAGATGGAAATAGATTTAAAGAATCGCAAACTCACTTCCAACACTTTAATCATAGCAGAGAAAAACCAGACATTAAAGAAACTGATGAAAGAGATTGAGGCCCTAGGAAGTGAAGGAATATTACCTCCCAAATACAAAAATAGCCTTACCAAAGATATAAAAAATCATTTGGCATCCGACGATGAATGGCAATTCTTTAAAATCCATTTTGAGAAAGTTCATCCGGACTTTTTTACCGCACTAAAAAATAAATACCCTACTCTCTCCGAAAATGAACTACACTTATGCGCCTATATCCGAATCGGAATGAGTTCCAAACAAATAGCATCGATGCTATCCGTACTTCCCGAGACAATAAATATGGCACGCTACCGTATGAGAAAGAAGATGGAAGTAGAACAAGAAACGTCATTGGAAGACTTCTTACGGACTTTATAATTGTACTTAAACAAAAAATCCTACAAATCAATGACTTGTAGGATTCAAAGTAGTTCAGCGGAAGCTGGGGGATTCGAACCCCCGGTACAGTTACCCGTACGTCAGTTTAGCAAACTGGTGGTTTCAGCCACTCACCCACACTTCCTTAAACCTGCATTGTTTCTCAAATGCGGTGCAAATGTATGGGAAACTTTTGGACTATGCAAATCTTTCCATCATATTTTTTTCTGACTTTTTTCAGGAAAAGGTGTAATCTGTTAAAAGTCAAAAGCAAAGGTCGGAAAAAAAATAATTTATTTGACTCATATCAATTCTTCCCTCCCTCTCATTCCGTACCTTTGCGCGATTTTTCATCACCGGATTTCAAACACTACGAAATGATACATCAGGAAAGCTTAAAAAAGCGACTTGCCAAACTCGCTGCCCCTATCTTTATAGAGACCCTGCTCATCATGATGCTGGGTGCTGTAGATACTATTATGTTGAGCCGCCACTCAGATAGTAGCGTTGCCGCCGTAGGAGTGGTCAACCAGATCATCATGCTTACTTTCCTTATATTCGAGGTTATCAACCTTGGCACCTCTGTTCTTTGCTCCCAATACCTCGGTGCACGCCTGCAGAAGAAAGTAGTCCAGGTAGTCGGCGTATCCATCCTTGTGAATATAGTGATCGGCGTCTCTGTCAGCTTGTTCCTTTTTTCCTGTGCCGGACCGATACTACGCCTCATGGGACTCACTCCCGAACTGATGACGGACGGTATGGACTATATGCGCATCGTGGGTGCTTTCGCTTTCTTTCAAGCTATCTCCCTAACCCTGTCCGCTTCCCTACGCAGTGCAAACAAAGCCATCTATCCAATGCTGGTAACCGTCGTTGTCAACATACTTAATATCATAGGTAACTACTCCCTTATCTTCGGTCGCTTCGGCTTCCCGGAACTTGGTGTAGAAGGTGCTGCCATTTCCACAGCTTTCAGCCGCGGAGTTTCCATGGTACTACTATTCATTATCCTGTTCCGCAAACATATCCACCGTTTCCCTGTCGCTTATTTCCGTCCATTCCCGTGGCCCGAGCTGAAGAACCTGATGAAAGTAGGCCTGCCCTCTGCCGGAGAGCAACTCTCTTACAGTTCATCGCAAGTAGTGATTACCTTTTTCATCAATATGCTGGGCGTCGAAGCACTGGCCACCCGTACCTACTGCGTCAACATTATCATGTTCGCCTACCTCTTCAGCATTGCCATGGCACAAGGAGGCGCCATCTGCATCGGTCATCTCATCGGAGAGGGAAAACCTCATGCTGCCTTCCTTATGGGAAAATACGTAATGAAGAAATCCGTAATGATCACCGTCATACTTTCCACGGTTCTGGCCGTCTTCGGAAACACCATTTTCCACTGGCTGACCTCCAACGAAGAGATCATCCGGCTGGGTACCACCATCCTCATCATTGACGTTATTCTCGAAATCGGACGACCTATCAATATTTTTGCCACGAACGCTCTGCGTGCAGCCGGCGACGTCAACTACCCGTTTTACGTCGGACTGGTGGTTCAGTGGAGCGTTGCCGTCGGGCTGGGATACATCTTCGGTATTCCTTTGGAATGGGGCATCTGTGGTATGTGGGTTGCCTTCCTGTTGGATGAAAACATCCGGGGAGCTATCTTCGTACGACGCTGGTATAGCATGAAGTGGACAACAAAGGGGTTTGTCGCTAAGCACTAATCATTTCACAAGATTTGATTTAAATCAAATCTTTCGTACCTTTGTGCCCGGAAACGGTTATAAATACCAGCGAACAATTATGGATACACTATTAAAAGAAACAGTTAATGCCACTGTGAACTCCCGTTATCCGGGTATGGCACCTGAGGGTAGAAAACTGATAGAAGATATTCTGATCCGCAAAGAGCTGGAAAAGGGTGAACTCCTATTCAAGGAAGGGCAAGTCTGCCACCACATGGTATTTGTGGGTAAAGGCATGATGCGCCAGTTCTATTACAAAAACGGTAAAGACGTCACCGAGCACTTTTCCTACGAAGGCTGTGTCATCATCTGCATAGAAAGTACATTGAAGCAAGAACCTACCCGCCTGATGGCAGAAGCTCTGGAACCTTGCACAGTATACCTCCTCCCCTACGATAAATTCATGAGATTGACAGAAATCTCCTGGGAAATCAATATGTTCTACCGTAAGATACTGGAGTACTCACTCATCGTATCTCAAGTGAAAGCTGACTCCTGGCGATTCGAAACAGCACGCGAACGCTACAACATGCTAATGCATACCCATCCGGAGGTCATCAAACGGGCACCATTGTCACATATCGCATCTTATTTGCTGATGACGCCCGAAACCCTTAGCCGGGTACGCTCGGGCATACTGTAAAAAAGACAATATGAATCTACATTTTTTTGATTTATATCAAATCATATTCCCCAAGAACTCTCTAACTTTGCGCCATCAAAAAAGAAATAGAATTAGTTTTTATAAGGAAAGAGATTAGTTTTTAGGGTATAGATTAAAAAAGAGGTAACAATGTATAGAGGTTGTTACCTCTTTTTTCGTTCACTCCACAAAATTCATTTAAAAAACGTGTAGTAATGCAAACTTATTCATATATTTGTATTAATGGAAATGAAGCCACACGTAGCACTACTAAAAATAACGCTGTTGTTCACACTTATACTGGCGGGATGCCAGGGAAGTCCTGATAAAAAGACCCGCCTGCTGCAATTGCCACAGGAATTATTTCGGGATGGAGATATCACTTTCAGAAGAGGAACAGGGATTACAAGTAGAGTGGTGCTGGCTGCAGACCGTGAAGGAACGTATTCGCATACCGGCATCCTGAAGAAGAAAGACGGACAATGGTATGTGATACATGCTGTGCCCGGCGAACCGGATTTCAAAGACGATCCGGATCGTGTAAAAATGGAGACAGTTGAAGTGTTTTTTGAAGAAAGAAAAGCTATTAACGGGGCCATTATGCGTATAGCAGAGGATTCTGCAAGCGCATACAGAGCAGCAGTACAGGCAGAACGGTTATATCATGCCCATGTACTATTCGACCATGATTATAATCTGGCAGATACAACGCGAATGTACTGTACGGAACTGATTGATTTCGTATACAAAAAACAAGGAATAGACTTGCCTGAGGGACGTATCAGTCACGTGAATATTCCGGGATTCAAAGGAGATTATCTCCTGCCTAACGATATTGCACAGAGTAAGCGCCTCTGTTTGATATACTATTTTTAAATACACATTAATCATTTAAAAAAAAGCGTATGAAAAAGGTATTTTATTTTAGTCTGATGGTTATGGCTATGTTTATGATGGCAGCTTGCTCCTCTTCCAGTAGTCCGGGAGATGCGATGAAGAAGTATAGCAACTACCTTATCAAAGGTGACTATGAAAAGTTTGTAGATGGCATTGCTTTGGATGACAGCGAAACTGCTGATAAACTGAAAGAGCAAAAAGCAGGATTCGTTGCCTTATTGAGAGATAAAGTGGGCAAAGAGTATGAAAAAATGGGTGGACTGAAAAGTATTGAGATTCTATCGGAAGAAATATCGGAAGATGGAAACACAGCAACTGTAAAGATAAAGCAAACCTACGGAAACGGAGAAACACAAGAAGGTACGCAATCGATGGTGAAAAGAGATGGTAAATGGCTAATGTCGATAGATAAGTAAGCTTTTCATCTCAGTATAAGCAACAAGGCGGTTCAGTTAAGAAAAGTATTTCTTACCGGACCGCCCGTTTTATTTTACTTAGTAAAGTTCACCCTGCCCTACTTCCGTGAAGAGCTTGGCAAGCTTTTCGATAATAGGTTTCACATAGCGTTCACCTTTCTCAGCCGAAGCTTTCTTGGGGTTCCCTACCCCGCTATCCACTGTAGCTTTATCCCAATGGCGCGGTGCCCATCCCAGCTTTTCGTTCAATGAAGAAATAGCAAAAGGCTTAGAATCCCCATCACCTGCCTCATTCAGATTTACCAGCTCCGGATGATAGTGCATCATTACGGAAGTTTCCTGCTCACCGGCATGGTCATCTATTTCAGCTTCAAAATAATCTTTCGTGGGAACGAGGCTAAACCAGTCGGTAGCAATAATCAGGAAGTCCGGATAGCTAAAGGCAAGGTCGCGTATCATACCTTTGAAATTATTCCCGCCATGTCCACTGACAATAATCAGTTTACGCATACCCTGAGCATAAAGAGAAGCGACAATATCTTCCAAAATAGCCTGTTGGGTGGCATAACGGGTATGTATGCAGAAGGGAAGTTCACGCTGCCCGGGGTTGTGGGCACCGAATGGTACAGGAGGCATCACCATACAACGTACCCCGGAACGTTTCAGTGCCAGCATAGCAGCGTCTACAGCAATGTCATGGGGCAAAATGCAATCGGTGAGATACGGAAGATGTAAGTTACCTGCAAGGACACAGACCATGCAAAGAAAATTCGGGCTTTGATTGACAGCGATGATTTTCAGAAAGGCAAATATAAAGGCAAGGTTATAGAAATCCATTCTAAACAGTCCGGCGAAGAATCTGAAGAAAACATCCGCCTTTTACTCTCTATTGAGAGTGCTTCTAACCCCATCGAAATCGTATTGCACGTTTACAAACTGAAGGAGGGCTGGGATGTAAATAATCTGTTTACGATTATCCCGCTGAACGCTGCAAAGAGCGATATTCTTGCTATGCAGACTATTGGCCGTGGGTTAAGACTTCCGTTCGGAGAACAGACAGGAAATGAGGATTTAGACTCTCTTGATATCGTTGCTCACGATCACTACAGGGAGCTTGTCGATGAGATTAAGAACAGCGACATCTTCCGTTACCGCGACCTTGATAAAACAACGGTTGAGCCGTCTGAATCCGTTGGTGTTTCCGCTACCGTGGATGACGGGCAGCTTTCTCTGCTTGATTTTGCAATTACAGCATCTGGCGTGAAGTCTTTTGCCGACTTCCAACAACAGCGCGCCATTTACCATCATTCTTAATAAAACGAAGAA
>OHAQ01001590.1_pt1 | contig 17597 bp, 12 predicted proteins | sample 1577111 | NCBI WGS metagenome assembly OHAQ01 (sample SAMEA3541549, study PRJEB24748) | human gut metagenome | biome: human gut; feature: human-associated habitat; material: faeces | place: China | collected 2012 | reverse complement strand
GGCGCCGAGGCGGTCGAGGGGGCTTTGAAACTGGCGAAACGTTTTACCCGGCGTACGGAGATCGTCTCCATGCGCCGCGCCTACCACGGGTCGACGCACGGCGCGATGAGCATGATGGGTGCGCCCGAGGGCGAGGAGTGGAAGGGGGCGTTCCGGCCCCTGCTGCCCGACGTGCAGGCCGTGGAGTTCAACGATTTCTCCGAACTGGAGCGCATTACGCGCCGCACGGCCTGTGTGCTGGCCGAGCCGGTGCAGGGCGAGGCCGGCGTCCGTCCGCCCCGTCCGGGTTATCTGGAAGCGCTGCGCAGACGTTGCGACGAAGTCGGCGCGCTGCTGATTTTCGACGAGATACAGACCGGCATGGGCCGCACGGGCTTTGACGTGCATGATGACAGCCACCTCGACGAGATGATCGAGGCGCTCTCGCTGCCGCACCTGAACTTCACGGGCGTGTTCACGCACTTTGCCGTCTCGGACGAAAACGGCGACCCGTACACGCAGCTGCAGTTTTCGCGCTTTACGCACGCGATCGAGCGCATGGAGCAGGCGACCGGCCACCATTTCGCCATCCGCCATTGCGCCAACAGCGGCGCCGTCATCAACTATCCAGAGATGCACCTCGACATGGTGCGCCCCGGCCTGCTGCTCTACGGCGTGTTCCCGGCCAAAGAGACCGCCGGGCTCGACCTGCGCCCGGCCATGTCGCTCTACAGCCGCGTGTCCGATGTGACGCATCACCACAAGGGCGACACGATCAGCTATGGCCGCACGTTCACCTGCCCGCGGGATATGCGCCTGGCCGTGCTGCCGGTCGGTTATGCCGACGGGCTGCTGCGCAGCCTCTCCGGCAAGGGCGACGTGCTGCTGCACGGTCAGCGCGCGCCGCAGGTCGGCCGCATCTGCATGGATATGTGCATGGTCGACGTCACGGACATCCCCGAGGTGCAGCCCGGCGATGTGGCCACGATCTTTGGCCGTGACCTCTCGGTGGCCGAGCAGGCGGACAAGGCCGGCACGATCCCATATGAGCTGCTGTGCGCCATGAGTCAGCGCGTGCAGCGCGTGTACATCGACTGAAGTATAAATTTCGCTCCGATGGCGAAAATAACTGTGCCCCTACATATCGACCGGGGCAAATATTCCATCGGAGATGAAAGCTATGCATCCAGTTCGACGCGGAGACATCTATTATGCCGACCTCAGTCCGGTGGTCGGCAGCGAGCAGGGCGGTATGCGCCCCGTGCTCATCATTCAAAACGACACCGGCAACCGCCACAGCCCGACGGTGATCGCCGCCGCGATCACGTCGCAGACCGGCAAGGCCAACCTGCCCACGCACATCTCGCTCGCAGCGCGCAGCTGCGGCCTGACGCGCGACAGTGTGATTCTGCTCGAGCAGGTGCGCACGCTCGATAAGTCGCGCCTGCGCGAGCGCATGGGCCGCCTGGACGAGCCTGCGATGCATCAGGTAGACAACGCGATCGCCGTGAGCTTTGGCCTGCCGCAGTAAACACCCACGCCACCAAACGGAGGGACGGTTATGAAGAAAAAGACACTGACCACCATCATCCTCATCGTCGCGCTCGCCATGGTCGCCGCCGTGACCGTGTACGCCGTCGCAAACTACGGCACAAAGGAAGACCCGCTCGTCACATCCAGCTACTTGCAGGATGTGGTGCAGCCGCGCATGGAGGACGCCTACAGCTCCACGCTTGACGGGGAAGTCCGCGAGATGGAAGATCAGTTTGCCGACCAGGTCGCCGCTGCGGGCGGGTCGTATGTGCTCGTGACGCTCGAAAGCGGCCAGACGCTCACCGGCCGCGCCGGCACGGAGCTCCTCATGCGCACGGGCACTGCCGCTGTGACGCAGAGCGCCGCCATTGACCTCACGACCGGAGAGAGCGCCGCCGTTGGGGCAAAGCTGACGGAAAATCACCTGTACCTCGTGCAGGCCGACGGCGCCGGCATTCAGGCGACCGCCGACACCACCGTCATGGTGCGCGGCGGCTACAGCGTCGGCTGACTCTGGTTCTAAATCCATCACTCCCGCGCATAGTCTGGTGCGGGAGTGATTTTTTATGCCTGATTATCCGATCCTGCAGCAAAACAAGCCCATCGGCACGCTGAGCGTGACGCAGGCCGGGCTGTTCACGGTGTTTTCTGCGCGGGCAAAGGCGGATGCTGACCGCCTGCGGCTCGCCGTGTGCGGCGAGCAGGCGCGCGCGTATCTCGGCCTGATGCTGCCGGACGGGAGCGGCCTTGACCTTCTCGAACGTTTGAAAGCTCTCCACAAACGGGAAAATGTGATTATTATCTCTGCCAAAGATTCGCTGGAAGACAAAGTACTGGGACTGGAATTAGGAGCTGACGATTATTTGCCGAAACCATTTCATCTGGCAGAATTAAATGCACGGATCAAAAGTGTGATCCGTCGGAATCAACATGATGGAGAAATCTATATCCGTCAGGGAAATGTAAGGATAGAACCCGACAAATACCGGGTGTTTGTCAACGAACAGGAGCTGGAACTGAACAGAAAAGAATATGATATCCTGCTTTATTTCATAAATCGTCCCGGCCGTCTGGTCAATAAAAACACACTGGCAGAATCGGTATGGGGAGACCACATCGATCAAGTGGATAACTTTGACTTCATTTATGCACAAATCAAAAATCTTCGCAAAAAATTGAAGGATGCAGAAGCAAATATTGAAATCAAGGCCGTTTATGGATTCGGCTATAAACTGATTGTAGAATAATCGAAACCAGAAAGGATCATCCATGAAACTTATATATTATATCATTTTTCGCATCACCCTCGCCCTGACTCTTATCCTGACTGTCTGGGCAGTCTTTTTCTATGTTACAATGATTGACGAAGTCAACGATGAAGTGGATGATTCACTGGAAGACTATTCGGAAACAATCATTATCCGCGCATTGGCAGGAGAGGAGCTTCCCTCCAAAAATAATGGTTCCAATAATCAATATTATCTGAAAGAAATAACCAAAGAATATGCAAAGAGCCGGGAAGATATCCAATATAAAGACTCCATGGTATACATTGTAGAAAAAGAGGAAACAGAACCGGCACGTATCCTGACCACTATCTTTAAAGATGACGAAGACCGTTATTACGAATTGACCGTATCCACTCCCAGCATCGAAAAAGATGATTTGAAAAGTGCGATTCAAGTCTGGATTATTTTCCTGTATGTAGCTCTGTTACTTTGTATCATCATCATATCCGTATGGGTATTTTATCGTAATATGCGACCACTGTATATACTACTTCATTGGTTGGACAGCTATCAGACCGGAAAGAAAAACAAACCTCTGAAAAACGATACACGGATCACGGAATTCCGCAAACTGAATGATGCGGCCACCCGTTACGTAGAGCGGACAGAACAAATGTTCGAACAGCAGAAGCAGTTCATTGGAAACGCCTCACATGAAATTCAGACACCGCTTGCCATCTGCCGCAATCGGTTGGAAATGCTGATGGAAGACGATTCTTTGTCCGAGAAACAGCTTGAAGAGTTGATGAAAACCCATCAGACACTGGAATATATCACCAAACTAAACAAATCCCTGTTGCTACTATCAAAAATAGATAACGGTCAGTTCACTGACACCAAAGAGGTAGACTTAAACGTACTCCTCAGGCAATATCTGGAAGACTATAAAGAAGTCTACAGCTACAAGAACATAGAAGTAAGTATAACAGAACAGGCTAATTTCCATATAACCATGAACGAATCTCTGGCTATTGCTTTACTAACAAACCTGTTAAAGAACGCGTTTGTACATAACGTAGACGAAGGACATATCCGGATTATCATAACCAAACATAGCATCACCTTCCGAAATTCCGGAGAGAAGCAACCATTGGATGAGACTCACATCTTTGAACGTTTCTATCAAGGGCACAAGAAAGAAGGATCTACCGGATTAGGATTGGCAATAACCGATTCCATCTGTCGTCTGCAACAGCTGAACTTGCGATATTACTTCGAACAAGGAGAACATTGTTTCGAAATCTCCAGTAAGAACCAGAGATAAAACAATTAATAAAACATCTGCCATCCAGAGCAAGACAATGTGCTGGATGGCAGAATTAATAGGGTACTACCTAAGATTACACCTTATGACAGTACCTGATTTGGATTCCGCATATATGATTATCGGGATCGGATTTCCCTTCTCATAAACATAATATACGAGATTGCAAAGCAGATAACAGTCGCTGCAATCAGCCCCGTGAGCTGTGGCCAAACAACAAGCAGACTCTGTCCCAACGGCAGCGGACTCGGAATAGCCCCTTGTACCTGTTCCATCGTAAGCGGTCCGATACTTCTGACAGAAGGCATCAGCAGCGTTGTAGTAGCTTCATTAAACAATTCACTGGGTGCCAGACGCATTAATCCAAGAATAAATTTCTGATAACTGATAATCTGATAAGGAGACGCCATCTGCGACGGACTTAATCCTTTTGCCACCAAATTGACAATCATCGTATAGAATACGCTGAAAAACAGCCAAACGGCTACGGAAGCCAGCGCAGAAGTAGCAGCCTGACGGAAACGGAGTGAGAATAAGATGGCCAGGTTCAACCAAAAGGCTACATAAAAGATACTCGTTATAAGAAAGAAAACGATTCTCCAGAATTCTTCAGCCGTAGGAGGAATGCCAATGGCAATCAATCCGAATCCCATCACCAAAAAGCCCAGTACAAACAGCATAATACCTATCACGATCAAAGCAGCCACAAACTTCGCATTAATGATACAATCACGATGAATGGGCTGAGACAGCATACGGCTCAATGTCCCCTTATTCTGCTCCGAATTGACAGCATCGAATCCCAAAGCAATTCCCAACAAAGGACCTAAAAAGTTAATAAACAGCACAAAAGAGGGGAGAGTCCCGTCCGAAGCTGTAAATAACTTCAAGAAGAGGAACGAACTGTCCGGATCATCCGGTTTGATAGCCGCACCGATATTAGTAAGCGCCGTGTATAGCGATCCCATACAAGTAAGTGCTATGATACCGATCAGAATAAGAAAACGCCAGCTTTTGACATGATCGGATATTTCCTTATGTACGATAACCCAAAAAGGATGATTGACTTTACTCATGCCCTTCGCCTCCTTCCTCAAAATAATGGTTATAAATATCAGACAATTCCTGTTTCTTTTCTTTCAGCTCTGCCATATCAATCAGAGCAAGTATTTTGCCGTTACTGAACAATCCTACTCTGTCACATACTTTCTGTGCCTGGTCCAGATGGTGGGAAGAAAACAAAACCGTCAGCCCTTCCTCTTTGCTCAGCCAGCGAATCAGTTCAATAAACTCCTGAACACCCGCAGGGTCAATTCCCGAAGTCGGCTCATCCAGAATAATGATTTCGGGATTCTTAATAAGCACATCGGCCAGACCAAGACGTTGTCTCATACCGCGGGAATACTTTCCGGTTTTCTTTTTCAGCTGATCTTCAAGCCCTACGCGCTTCATCAGCTCCAGTGCTTTTACTTTCGCCTCCTTGTCAGGGATACCGTTCAGCCGTGCCGTATACATCAGATTTTCCAGACCTGTCATGTCATCATAGAATCCCACATCTTCGGGCAGATAGCCGATTTTCCTTTTCACTTCAATAGGATGAGTGGTAGAATTAATTCCACAAATCTCGACAATTCCCGATGTGGGCTCCGTTAATCCCAGCATCATCAAAATAGTAGTTGACTTTCCGGCACCGTTCGGACCCAGCAAACCGAAGATTTCTCCTTTCCGGATACTCAGGCGAATATGATCTACAGCAGTAAATTTACCGTATTGTTTGGTTAATTCGGTAAGTACGATCACTTGTTCGCCCATAATTTACCTCCTTCCATATTTACGGAACAGATAGTAGACAACACCGATAGTAGCCAGAATAATCAGAACACCTACCCATCCCCAAATCATCGGAGTCTTTACGGCAATTCTGAATTGTGCATCTGCATTCACTTCCGGAGTTTTGGCCATCATCGTAGTTACATAATCACCCGGAAGCGCTTTCTTAGATGCTTTCAAGATGGCTACAACAGTAGCCGTTTCTCCGGCTTTCAGCATTTCTATCTTTGACGGTTCGAAAGCTACATCCCAGTCAACCGGCTTGTTGGCAGACAGTTGGATATCTTTCAATAAAGAAGAACCTGTATTTTTAATTTCCAGTTCGATTCGTTTGGTATCACCGGCAGTCACATCAGAACTTAATAATCCTCTCGGGGTGGTCAGTTCCATCTGATAAGAACCGGTGACAACTACTTCCAGTTCCAGTTCGGCCGAAGTATTGCCTGTAGCGGCACGTACGGGAATTTTATAACTGCCAGCTTCCACATTGGCAGGAGGAGTGATGTCTATACTTACATTCTGGCTACTGTTGGCTTCTACTTGTGCGGAAGTTGCCTGCTTATAATTAGGTTTGAAAATAACATTCCAGCCTCTGGGTGCTTTAGCCATCAACGCATATAGTTGCTGATCGGCAGTCTGATTCTTCAATGTGGCATTAAAAGTGAAAGTTGATTTGGAATTTCCCTGCATATTGGGCTGGTCGGTGGTAAACTCCGTCTGATAAGTACCTTGTTGTGCCACAACGACATTCAAAGGGAGTTGCGTTTCTCCGGCAGACACTACAAAATGGTAGCTGCCTCTGCTTACTTTTAAAGGAACATCTACTTTTAAATTAAAAGTCTTCTTTTCTTTAGGGAGTACGGCCAACTGACTGAGATTCCAACCACCGGATTTCATTTCATGTTTCCAGCTGCTTGATAGGCCACTGACGGAAAGATTGGCATTCACCAACTTGTCTGTGTTGTTAATCAGGTCGATGCTGTAGTCAATAGACGCCCCCGGTGAAACGGAGATTTTAGTGTAAGGTGTGTACAAAATCACGCTTTTAGGTATAGAGTCGTTAGCGTGTGTGTTACTCATGGGGAGTATTCCCAGCAAAACAGTTAATAATAAAAAACAATTTGTTCTCATAGTCATACGAAAGTTCTTATGGTTGATTTAATATGAATATTGTCAAATTTGTGCCTGCAAAAATAAGCGATGAATTTATTAGTTGCTGTTAAAAGAAACAAAAGAATACAATAAGAAAGATTTCCTTTGTTTTTTTCGGATTTTGCCCAAAATTCCCAAATCTTTTCAGATTCTCCTCTCATCTTTGCATTATAAATTAAATGATAACAGTAAAACCAATTAAAAAAACAATGATTATGAAAAAGTTAGTATTCTTATTAGTATGCTTGTTCACTTTACAGACAGTAGCACGTGCAGATGACGATAAACCTATCCAGGTGACTCAAATGCCACAATTAGCACAACAGTTTATCAAACAGCATTTCTCTGACAGCAAAGTGGCACTGGCAAAAATGGAAAGTGACTTCCTTTACAAAAGCTATGAAGTGATTTTTACGAATGGTAACAAAGTGGAATTTGACAAGAAGGGAAACTGGGAGGAAGTAGATTGCAAGCACACCTCCGTACCTGTTGCCATTATTCCTGCCGCCATCCAGAAATATGTAACAACTAATTATCCGGATGCAAAAGTGCTGAAGATAGAACGTGATAAAAAAGATTACGAAGTAAAACTATCCAACCGTACAGAACTGAAATTTGACCTGAAGTTTAATCTGATTGATATTGATAATTAACTTTCTTAAAATCTATGACAACAATGAAACTCAAAATTTATACACTACTGATAGCATTCTGTGCAGCATGGAGCCTGCACAGCTGCGATAACGATGACGATGAATCAATCGCTGTTCCTACCGCATTGCAAGAAGCATTCTCGACCAAGTATCCTAACGTCAAGAACGTAAAGTGGGAAACAAAGGCAGGATATTATGTAGCGGACTTCTATGATGGATATGAGGCATCCGCATGGTTCACAACAGATGGCAACTGGCATATGACTGAAACGGATATCCCGTACACCGCATTGCCCGATCCGGTAAAGAGTGCATTCGAAGCAAGTGACTATAAGACATGGAGAAGAGACGATGTGGATAAACTTGAGCGGCAAGGCATCGAAACAGTCTACGTTATTGAGGTGGAAAACCAGAATCAGGAAGTCGATCTGTATTATTCTGTTGATGGAGTGCTGATTAAAAGCATTGCAGACACAGACGATCATGAAAACGAGCACCTTCCGACCACTCAACTGCCCGCTGCCATGAAGACTTTCATTGATGGGAAATATGCAGGAGCAAGAATCGTGGAAGTAGACGTGGAAGATGACAAAAACGACTGGGATTTTGGATTTACGGAAGTAGATATCATCCATTTCGACAGTGGCCTGAACCGCAACGTTTCCAAAGAAGTCCTGTTTGATAAAGGCGGAGAGTGGTATTCTACCTCATGGGAGGTACGGAGAAACGAACTGCCCGCCGCAGTGACCAATACCATCAGCGTTGAGTATGCAGGGTATCAGATGGATGATGCCGAATACTTTGAGATGGCAACAGGAACATCCTATTATCAAATTGAACTGGAAGGAAATAATTCTCCGGATATAGATATTAAAGTAACCACAGACGGTACGATTCTCAAATAAAATAAAATAGTGACACTATCGGTTATGGTATAGTGTCACTATTTATTTTTATTCCTGTGCCCGCTTTCTCTTTAGCTCCGACTTAGCTTTGTCATCGGCAATGCTGTCTGTCTGCTGCTGTTGCACCTTTTCGGCTTCTTCACGTTTCCGCTTGCTGCGCAGTTTCCATTTATTCCAGAAGAAAAGGTCACTCCATTTATTGAAATCCTTCTTATACATGATACCGACTCCCTGCGTAGTAAGGTTTGTCTTTGTGTAGTAACGGTCATTTGTTTCATTATAAGCCTTCAGACGAATATCTCCCGAACGGTTGATCAGCCATTCAGCTTCGAAGTCGCCTATAAAGTTGGTATTCGCCATCGGATTGTCCCGATAGCCGAAATTACCATTAACCAACAGGCGGTTGTTCAGCAACTGACCGGACAGGATACCTTCTACTTCCATATCCGTCCATCCTTTATCACCCGTGCTCAGATTGGTACCGATATTCCAGTTATTAGTCTCAAAAACCTGAGACAAGGCATTATTCAACTGACCGGACAGGGTAGAAGAGAGTACCGATGACATCACGTTCGAGTTCTGATTGTTCCGTGCAGCATCTTCCGTATAGAACTTACCGATACCCAGCAGATAAAGAATCTGCATATTCATCTGCTCTTCCGTACTGATATAATTGCGCACCAACGTCTGAATTTCATCTCTTTCATTCGGAAGCTCGATACCCAGCTTAATGGTCGGCCGCAGTAAAATCCCGCTCAGATTCATGATACAGTTTACCCGTACATTAGTCTGCTGGGCAATGGAGGAAACATCCGGATTCAAGTCGTTCAATGAAGCGGAATTCACCGTGTATGAAGCCTGAATATCCATATTCGCATCCAAAGGAGCACCGTTGAAAGTAATCGTACTTCCATCTTTGATGATAAAATCTTTGCGAATCACTTCCTGCAAACTGAACTTATATATTCCCTGACTGATCCGGTAATTACCGAACATCTTCACATCCCCTTTATTATAAAACTCCGTGCGTATGTTTCCTGTTCCCTTCGCACTGATGTAGTCTCCGGCTATAGGGTCCATAATAATTTTCATGGTGGCATCGGGTGTAGCATCTACTAGAATATTCAAACGAATATCTGTCTGATGCTCTTCTTCGTCCGCCTGACGCTTCTGTTGCATCTGCTCAAAATAGGAATTTACCCGAATGGAATCCTGAATGTTTCGACGGGGCGTTTTATCTACAAACTTTATAAACTGGGTGCTGGCAGCCGACGCCACATTTCCGTTGATATAGGTGAATACCGTATTCCGGTTGGTCGTCATGGCGAGATTTACGTCCAGTCCCTGTATCGCATTCCCTGCAAGCAACGCATTTCCCGTAGCATATACCGTTCCAAAGAATGGCATATCCGTCGATTCCTTCGTATTCATCAAGAGCATATTATTAGCCTGTATCTCAAAACGGTAATTTATATTCTTGAAATGCTGGAAACGCAGATACCCGTTCAAGGTTCCCGAATGCCCTTCCATATCGGCAATATGCATATTATTGAATTTCAATCCGGTAGGAGCCAAATGAATCGTATCTCTAACGGCAAAGTGGGTATTCAGAATATCAAACTTCATGGAAGCATCCGTCATAACAGCCCCATCCAGATTCAATCCCTTGAACTTTCCGTAAAAATGTACTTTTCCTGTTCCCCGTCCTTTTATATCCTGTGCTATTGATTTCATATAAAATTCGAGGAACTTCAAGTTCAGTTCATGGGCATCGATATTCAGATCGAGTCCGCTTTCCGGTTTCAACGGGTAGATCATACCGATGACTCGCGATGGTGACGGTGATATATCCTGAATGGAAGCATCCAGATAGATTCCTCTTTTCTCATTATCCCAGGCGCCATATACGTTCAAATCACCTAAACGGCCCTGATTGAGCGAGAAGTTCTTGACGAAGAGGCGGGTATTCATCACAGGTTTCTTGAACACGCCACTGGCATAAGCTGTTCCCGTAGCATCTCCTTCAAAATTTACGTCATCGGATATGTTTGCAATATCAAATACGTATCCCATATTAATGTCTTTCAGGTCCACTTTTACGGTATCTGCCGGATTGTCGGAAAGCCGCCCATTGATACGCACATAACGGTCATGATGGCTGAAATAGAAATTATTCACATCCACCTTGCCCGAGTCCACCACTACCTGCGAAGGATGTATCTGCCAAAGTGTATCATTCAAGATAACGTCTGTCTGTTTCACATCCACCATCGCTTTCAGCAAAGGCTTTTCGCCTGTTGTACGTAGAAATTGTGCAACAGCCGCCAACTTTCCGCTATAAGTTGCTATGGCATTATTTCCCCAGTTCAGAGTCGTGCTGACTTTATCTTCTTTTGCCTGTGCTTCCAGAGAAAGATTCACGGCTCCATTCTTTTTCAGACTGGTCAGCCGCACCTTCGCACTGATATGGTCCGAAGGATTCTCGCACAGAATCATACCCGACTCGATAAAGTTGTTTTTATATTGCAGGCGGGGGAAGTAGCCTTCCACACGTAGCCGCTGCAAGGCATCATTAAAATACCCTTTCAACGTAGAATGTGTATATACAGTCAACGGAACATCAAATATCGTAGATAAAATGTCCGTATTATATATATGTACATCAAACGCAAAATTATTGTTCGTCTCTATCGGTTTCTTCGGAGGCAATATCAAGGACGGCACATACCGACGCATGATATTGAAAATACTTGCCGGTAAAGTATGGTACTGGAATTTTCCCGCTATGTTTGCCGTCAGAAATTCAGAAGTCAGTTTAAGCTGATTTTCATTATCCTGCCGGGTAGCCCGTACATTCATGTTCTTCATGAAATATTCCTTGTCCGGTGCCCTGAACTCCAGACTGTCCACATTGATTTCTCCAATCATCTCGTCAATGGAACCTCCGGTAAAATTAGCTTTTACCTTCAGAGAGAACTCCGCATCCTGGTAATCAGGTGTAAGATTTAAATCATTAGGACGGAACTTGTCGACAACGGCAAGGAAATTGAAAGTAGGAACCTTGGATGTCACATTCACATCTCCGTTCAGATAAATAGACCCATTCGGATCATCCAGCGCTATCTTTCCGTTAAATCCGCCTTGCTTGTATTCGCCGTCCAGCGTAATATTCTCATATTTATATCTGCTATATTCCACAGATGCGATCAATCCCTTCAACTCTACAGCAGGAAGCTGTTTTTCGATATGCCGTCCATGTACATCAAGATTAAAGGTGATTTCCCCAAATTTCTCATTATTCAATAACTTGCCCAGTTCAAACTCTTCTGTTTTGACAGCACCGGAATAAGCAAACAGCCCCTTAGCCTTATCGGAACTTAACTTTAAGTCGGTTTTTACATTACCAAGCCCGGTACGAAGCTGTCCGTAAGTAACTAGATCGGTGAAGTATCCGGAAATCTCTCCACGGAAATCAATATCCCCCAAACGTTCCAGAAGGGGAGGTACACCATTGTAATTGCTGCTCAGATTACGCACCAAAAAACCGACACCACGATTGTTGGCGGAAAGTTCGGAAAGCTTCCCGTACACATACGCATCCTGCGGACTCGATAGTTCCTGAAGCGATACATCCCCCGATAGCCGGAACTGGCGGTCGTCGGCCGTAATCTCCAGATGAGAGCAGGTGAGCTGGTCGACCGTTCCCTTCACCTGCATATCCAGCGTTATCGGTTCCTTGAAATGCGCCAATACAGGAACAAAAGGGGAAATATCTTTCAGAGTAATCTGCGAGGGTAACGTACGGAAAGAAAAGTGGACCTTCTCCGAGAACTGATCAAAAGCCTTCAGACTGTCATACACCAAATGAATAGTATCCATCTTCAGTGAAGTTTCGGGCAACTCAATGGCAAAATTCTCTATATTAGTCCGTTTATCATTGGCAACCAATTTCAGACTCATCTTCTTTAAAGAGAATCCGGAAGCCTTTTCATCGAAGCTCAGACGCTTGATACCAAGATTCAAAGAATCCCTGCTCATCGCCTTCAATGAAATATTGGCTATAATATTCTGAAGCTGGACATGCTTGGCATTAAACTTTCCGGGAGTCTTTTCCTCTGACAATACATGATAAGCCATCCTTCCCCGACGAATCAAAACGGAATTGATACGCAAATCCAGCGAACTTTCCTTTTTTACAGTGTCCTTGGAAGCAAAAGCATCCAATACGAACTTAAAATTCGGAGGAGAGTCGGGAGTCTCTTTATTCAGATTGATGGTAAAGCCGAATAACTGGACACTGCTAATGGAAATCTTTCCCTTAAAGAAAGGAAGGATATCAAACTTAGCCGATAAGCGGGTTACTTTGAGCATTTCCTTGCCGCTCTGGTCGTCAAGCAGCACATCATCAATGATAATACGGTTTAATAGACCGATATTTATTTTGCCGATAGTCAGGCGTGTATTCAGCACCTCGGACAATTCCTTGGCGATAAACACACTCATTGCTCGCTGAACATTTGGAATATTCAGCAAAACAATAGTTCCGATATATACTCCCAGTACAATACCAACTACCCAGCGTACAGTCTTTTTCAGCGTTCTGATAAGCGATAACTTTTATTTAGCGAACAAAAATATAAAATAGTTCGTTATGAATCGTAGTTTTATCATTACTTTTGCACCGTTTAATAGTTTAAAAACATATGAGTGCAATAATATTAGGAATTGAATCCTCCTGTGATGATACGTCGGCAGCCGTAATCAAGGATGGTTATCTGCTGTCAAATGTGGTATCAAGTCAAGCCGTACACGAAGCATACGGCGGAGTAGTACCCGAATTAGCTTCACGGGCACATCAACAAAATATCGTTCCGGTGGTACACGAAGCACTGAAACGGGCAGGGGTTACCAAAGAAGAACTGAGTGCGGTAGCTTTCACACGTGGACCGGGATTGATGGGATCTTTACTTGTAGGCGTCTCTTTCGCCAAAGGATTCGCACGTTCACTCGGTATTCCTTTGATAGATGTTAATCATCTGACAGGACATGTCTTAGCTCATTTTATTAAAGCAGAAGGAGAAGATAATATCCAACCGAAATTCCCGTTCCTTTGCCTGTTGGTATCCGGAGGAAACTCACAGATTATATTGGTAAAAGCCTATAATGATATGGAAATTCTCGGTCAGACGATTGATGACGCTGCCGGAGAAGCAATCGATAAATGTTCTAAAGTGATGGGTCTCGGATATCCGGGCGGACCGATCATTGACAAACTGGCACGTCAAGGCAATCCGAAAGCGTTTACTTTCAGCAAACCGCATATTCCGGGGCTGGACTACAGCTTCAGCGGACTGAAAACTTCTTTCCTATACTCCTTGCGTGACTGGATGAAAGACGATCCCGATTTCATCGAGCATCATAAAGTGGATTTGGCCGCCTCTCTGGAAGCAACTGTTGTAGGCATTCTGATGGACAAACTGCGGAAAGCTGCCAAAGAATATAAAATAAAAGAAGTAGCCGTAGCCGGAGGAGTCTCTGCCAATAACGGATTGCGTAACTCTTTCCGAGAACACGCTGAAAAGTATGGCTGGAATATTTTTATTCCTAAATTCAGCTATACGACCGACAATGCAGCCATGATTGCCATTACCGGATACTTCAAGTATCTGGATAAAGACTTCTGCTCCATTGATCTTCCGGCTTATTCCCGTGTCACATTATAAAACAGTTTTTTACCGTCATCGTCACTTTATATAATAAACTATTGTCATAGAATAATTTAAGTAGTGACGATTAAAGTGACGGCAATAACAATAGTGACGGCAAACGCCGAAAAAATGTCACCGACCCAATAGGCGGTGGCATAAAGAAGCCTTGCTGAAAACAAAATGCACCTATATATAATAGGGAGACAAAGGAGGATTAATGATATAAGAAGCCTTCATTAAGAATCTTTGTTTATAGCATTCCTTCGTTCCACGTGCGTAAGCCGTCCAGTTCACATACGTGATCCATTCGGCTCACGCACATGAACCGAATGGATCACGTATATGGAACGAAAAAATGAAGTAAACCTAATGACTTAACATAGCGTATATACCTTATTAATATAGGTAGCATATTCTATTAACTAACGCAGGAAAAAGATGTTTGCTGAAGTTATTACCATTGGTGACGAGCTGCTGATAGGGCAGGTAGTCGATACAAATTCTGCCTGGATGGGGCAGGAATTAAATAAGATAGGTATCGAAGTTCTACGCATTGTTTCGATCCGTGATCGGGAAGAAGAGATCATGGAAGCAGTAAATAATGCGATGAAAAGGGTGAATATCGTTCTGGTAACCGGAGGACTCGGTCCCACAAAAGACGATATCACCAAACAAACTCTCTGTAAATACTTCCATACCGAACTGATATTCAGCGAAGAAGTATTTGAGAACGTAAAGCGGGTGCTTGCCGGGAAAATACCGATGAATGCGCTGAATAAGAGTCAGGCAATGGTTCCCAAAGATTGCACGGTCATCAACAATCCGGTAGGAAGCGCTTCTGTCAGCTGGTTTGAGAAAGACAATAAAGTGCTCGTATCCATGCCGGGTGTTCCGCAGGAAATGACTGCCGTTATGACTGAGTCCGTATTGCCCAAGCTACGTGAGAAGTTTCAAACGGATGTAATCATGCACCGGACCTTTCTAGTACAACATTACCCCGAATCCATACTCGCTGAGAAGCTGGAACCGTGGGAGACAGCCTTGCCGGAAAGCATCAAATTGGCATATCTGCCCAAACTTGGAATCATCCGCCTGCGACTAACCGGACGGGGACAGAACAAGATAGAAGTGGAAAGCGCACTGAACGACGAGCAGGCTAAGCTGGAAGCGATACTGGGCGATGATATTTTCAGCGAAGAAGATATCCCACTGGAGGTAATCGTAGGCGAACTACTGAAAAAGAAGAATTTAACCGTTTCCACCGCAGAAAGTTGCACCGGAGGAAGTATTGCGGCACGTCTGACGTCCATTGCCGGAAGTTCGGAATACTTTAATGGAGGAATAGTGGCATATTCTAACGAAGTGAAGATGAATCTGCTCCATGTTTCACCGGAAACACTGGAAGTGTATGGCGCTGTCAGTGAGCAGACTGTGATCGAAATGGTAAAAGGAGCGATGAAAGCGCTGAAAACCGACTGCGCTGTCGCAACTTCAGGAATTGCCGGTCCCGGAGGTGGAACACCGGAGAAACCGGTAGGCACTGTCTGGATCGCTGCTGGTTATAAAAATGAAATTCGTACTTACAGGCAGGAAACGAACCGCGGAAGTCTTCCAGGCTCACAATTTTGGCGCGTTGCAAATCTTCCTCGTCGACCCATACCACTACGCCGACAGCTTCACTATTTTCATTATAGTAAATGTCACCGATTTTAAAATAAACCCGTGGTTCGATCAATTCATAAACCACTTCGCTGGTCGCTTCTTGTCCGTTTAAACTTGCTGTGAATACGATTTTACCGCCTCGTCCGACATTCTTATAATAATCTTCGGGATTTGGCGCAGTCAATGTAACCTCCGTGCGGTTAGCGTTCCAGGTCACTTTCCAGTTTTTGGGTGCTTCAGTCAACTCTACAGTTGCACCGGCGGTGTATTTCAAGCCGATTTTCACGACTTCCTTACATTCTGTCCTTATCGTATCTGTGTCTGTGGTCACAAATACAGATGAAGAAGTTTGATCCAGTGTGTGTGAATTCCAGAATTCCCACATATAGGGACAACAATAACTCAACGATACACCATGTCCGATGCCTTCCAGAGAATAAATTTCGATATCGCCTTTAGCCCCATTCCACTTGCGGGTAGTTACTTTGGTATAGTCTGGAATAGAAAATGTATCGATTGCTACGCTATTGGCAAAATAGCCGCCGATTCTTTCTGCCCAGTTGGTCGTATTGGAAATCACGGCAGAATGTTGCACAGTCTTGTCTGCTTCTCCTGCGAATACGCGGACGGGTACGCAACGGGTGGGGAAATTACTCTGATTATCCGTGTTCATTTGTCCGGCACGCGGAGCAATAGAAGCTACAATATCCGATCGCTCGAATGCCGGTACCCAAGAAAAGATGGCACCGCTTGACTGACCGGTAGAAAAAATCCGGTTTTCATCGATTATAGGTGTACAGCCTTTAAAATAGTCTACCATCGCATCGAAAAAAGGCAAATGCTTCTCGGATTCCGTCCAGTTGATATAAGCTGTGTCGCGTTCTGTTTCAGGAACTAATCCCACAGGTACGCAGATAATACAATTTTCCTGGATAGCCAGCTGTACTAAAGCGTTGGAGATTGTGAAATCTTTTAACGGATCGGGAATGGCTCCGCTTTGTACAAATTCATAACTTCCGTGGAATTCAAAAATCAATGACGGGTTGCCGTGAGCTGCAATGGGCATATAGTATTTGAACCGGCGTTCTACCACTTGCCCGTCGGGTTCCGTCACATTCAGTTTTACGGTATGCATACCGGGAAGCAATTGTCCTTCCGGCAATTCTTCCTCCTCATCCTTGTCTTCGTTTTGCGTATTGTCTACCGCAACATTTTCTTTTTCCTGCGGTTCATAGAGAGTATTGTCCTCCGAACAGGAAAAGAAAAGAAAGACAATGAGCGATAATAATATATATACTCTTTTCATAATTTTTTTTGTTTTATTAATATTTTGAACATTTCTTTTACTTTACTTCCTACACTATAGCTTTCTGATATTGCTATTTTTTCTATATTTTTGGCATTTTGATTTTTCTTTTGCTCATTTTTTTCTACTATTTTTTTGTATATTTCAGGAATTATCCCTTTATTATATTCTCTTTCTAATTTTTGCTTTGGTAATTTAATTTCTTCTCTTACACCATATAACCTATCTCCACTGTTTTCATATTGTTCTTTAAATTTTTTTATTATTTCTTTATATTTTTTATATTCTATACTTCTTTTTATTAATTCTTCTTCTG
>OHAQ01001582.1_pt1 | contig 17650 bp, 14 predicted proteins | sample 1577111 | NCBI WGS metagenome assembly OHAQ01 (sample SAMEA3541549, study PRJEB24748) | human gut metagenome | biome: human gut; feature: human-associated habitat; material: faeces | place: China | collected 2012 | reverse complement strand
TCCTCGTTTATAGCGTATGCATTAGAACCTACTAAATCTATGTGAGGATGTTCTAAAAGAAATTTCAATTGTTTCTCAATTCTTGTAGGCGCTGAAATGTCATCACCGTCCATTCGGGCTATATATTCTCCTTTTGCTTTATGTATACCTACGTTTAAAGTTTCAGGTAATCCTTTATTGGAGCTATTGATATGAACTATGACTCGATTGTCTTGCTTTTCATAATCTTGAATTAAAGATACTAATTCTGTATTTTGTGGATTATCTAATAATAAAATAACTTCTAAGTGTGAAAATGTTTGTTTTAAAATTGAGTCAATTGCTTGTTGGGCAAGATTTATAGGCTCATTGTATAGAGGTAATAAAACAGAGATGAGTGGATTCTTATTCATTGTTTTTAGAATAAAATGGATTTGTATGGAATGTAATCGTTAGCATCATTCAATATACCTAATGAAAGATATATTCCCCAAGCGCAGACAATACTTAATAGGATGTATTTGTCTTTCATATTGGCATGCTTTAATATGATAGGTAGTGCAAAGAAGAGGGCATAAGTAAATGATTGAGTTCCTCGAGATGCGAAATCTGCGGAAACTGAGATAAAGGTAAAATATAAACATACTCCAATGAAGTACATATTAATAAATATTCTAAGCTGTTGGTGCTCCTGATAAAGTTTATATTTATATGAATAGTAAAATAAAATTGAGACCATAGCAATTCGCTCAATCATTCCCATTGAAAAAGCAACAGCTGTTGATTTGTATGTTAAATATGCAATTATAGCATCATGTAAATAAAAACTGGAAGGTATTATTGATATAAAAAGTTGTGACAATAGATTTGAAAATATATAACATGTCAGAGCTATACTAGAGAAAATTATGATTGTATTAGTTCTTAACACTTTATCTGAAATTATTATAAATGGAATTAAAAACCATATTGATTTATGGAATAAAAAACCTATACAAATAAGGCTAATACATGATAAGTTCTTTTTAGATTTGAGAAGTAATGGGATGGATATTATAAATGCGAATGCAATGGCTAATGGCTGTCTCATTTGTCCCATAACCTGAGGAAAAAAACTGTATGAGAAGAACATAAAGAAGGATAGTAAAGGGTATGGAGAATATTTATGACATAGCCACAACATGGACGTAATAGTTAATGCTGTGAATAAAACTAGAAATATATGAAATGAGCTATGTAGGGTTTTACATAAACTTACTAAAATCTCATATCCAATCTCTATAGAAGGGTCAGTCCATTTATAATCTGTAATTGTAGGTACAGAAAAGAAATGCATTTCATATGTCTCATAATCAAGCCCTATTAGACGTGTGCCCCCAAATATTGATAGAAAAATTATAGCCAATAAACTAAAATATAATATATAAGTTTTATTTATATGTTTATCGGTAGAATAGATGCAAATAAATAATGTAATAATTATAATAATTGAGTAATAAAGCATTGTTATTATAATTCTTTATCAAATACAGCTCTGTAAAGTGGGAGTATTACAGATAAATCATACCGTTCTTGGGTTAATTTTTTTATTTCTTCTGAATTGAATTGTGTGTTTAAAAATATATTAAGCCCTTTCTGAAATGAATCTTTAGATTCAAAAAAACATGAAATTCCATTTATTCCCTCTTTGATAATCTCATTGATACCACCTGAACATCTGTTCGCTAATATAGGAATTCCTAGAGCGTTAGCTTCTAGTAATACATTAGGAAATCCTTCATGTCTCGAGCTTAGAATAATCCCATCCATTTGTTTTAATATGTTATATGGATTCTTCTGAAATCCTAATAAGCGTATGTCTGATTTTAATCCTAAATTAGAAATTTCTTGTTCTATGAAAGGGCGTAGTTCTCCTTCTCCTAAGATATATAAGTTAAATGGAATATTGGGTTTTAGTTCATAAATTCTTTGTATTAATATATCGTATCCTTTTTGGTAGCTTAATCGTCCAATAGCTATTAAATTTATTTTTCCCTCTTTCTTGTTTAAGTTGAATGAAGGATTTTTTTCATTACTTTTTTTTATTACATTCTCAATGTTTATTGGATTATTTATTAATGTGATTTTCCTTTTTTTTATGCTCCAGATTTTTATAAGGTCATTAGCCATGTCCTTTGATTGAGCAATGATACTGTCATATAAATTATAAAAAAGTTTGTATGATAATTTAATAAAAGGATTTTTATAGTTGTATTGTTGACTAAGAACATTCGTTTCTCTGACTATAAATCGTATCTTCCATAATTTTAACAATGGCAGAAAAAAAGACAACATTATATTGAGTTTATCTAATCCTATATAACATATATTGGGTTTTATTTTGATTATAGTTTTTAATATCAGAAAAATTGCGTATCGAATTCTTCCTTTTATGTTTAAGTTTATTATTTCAATTGAAGGGGAGACATATTCCAAATATGTGTTATTTGTATTTCTGAGTAATAGAAGAAATACTTTTTTGTCATAGTCTTGTGCAAACTCGTTTAGCAAGTATGAAATTATACGTTCAGCCCCTCCTCCCCCTAATGTTGTAGAAATAAATAATATTTTTTTCATTTTTGCTCATTGAATTTTATTTGTAAGAGGTGGTAGGTTAATCCAATTTCCGATTATTAAGTCCCATTCTTTAGGTATAAAGTTCTCATAACCAGAATTGTTGAAAAATGTATACTCTCCAAAATAAATTTTATTATTGGCCGTGTACAAATCAATTCTAATATGTGAGTATCCAGTAGATAAGGTTGCCGCTATTTTTTTCATTTCTTCAAATAATGGAGGACATTCTATAGGGTGAGGAGATAATTTGTCATTTTCTTGTCTGAAAGGGCAATGATTAAAATTCATGTCAAAGAAATCAAAATAGACACCTTTTTGTCTGTTGGAGGCTACTAAAACTAGCTTAGGAACTCCATTAAAACAAAAAAATTTGTAATCTTTTAAGTCATCTTCTGTAGTTGAAGTTATATATTTCTCTATAATAATTTGTGGAACTATATGTTTATACGGATATTCTCGGTGGTTCCAAAAATAATTTCTATGTAGTGACTTATTTATAATTTTTTTTGCTAGCTCTATATTAAAGTCCTTTTTATTGGTACAGATGCATACACCTCCAGAATTATGTGTGCATTTTATTACAAATTGATTGGGCAGTTTTTCAAAATTGATGTCTTCAAAACATTTAAATATACCAAGTGTTGGAATGATATATTTTTCACCAATAATTTTAGCAACCTTCTTTTTTGCCTCTATTTTATCAACCATATAACTATATTCTTCTTTTCTATCATATAATTTAAGCCATTGAAGTTTCTCATTATAGGTTTGAGGATTTTTCAGCTTTAGTTTTTTCCCCATATATAACAAGTATTCAAACTTGATATATAATTTGTCATTATGGATGAGTGGGCTACATTTAGCCAAAATTTTAATTAATAATCGTGATATGTAATTCATGCTTTATATTTTGAATGTATATAAGAATACGTTTTTAACATAACCTGATAAAATATAGGATACCTGAAAAAGTAGCTTTTGATTTTCCCTGGATATGGAACATTGTTTTTCCCTTTTATCTGTAAGGCTTTGATTCTCTTGAAGATTTGATATTCATTATTCTTTTGCTCCATTGAAATAGGGGCTGTTAGAAGTAAGTTTAGTGCTTGTATTTTAAATGTATTAATCCATGGTTGTATTGCTTTTACATATTCATTTTGGCTATTTTTGTATCTTGTTTGAAATGTTGATAGAATAGTTTGCCAACTATGGATTCTTTTTAGATAATGTGATGGAGTTTTAATAGAAGTCGTACTTCCTTCATCCTTTTCTATATATATATAGGCTATTTTCTCTATAAATTGCATGCGGTTACAATATTGGTATAGGTGTAAACAGAATTCATAGTCTTCGTGTATGATTCCATTGATGAATTGAATTTTATTTTTTTGATAAATCTCTTTTTTGCAAATAAAAGCCCATGGACTTATGTTTATGTAAGAGTGTTTTACATAATCTAAGCCTTTAATAATCCCTTGAGGAATTTCTTTATTTTCGTAACGTCTTTCTGTTTTCTCCCCTAGAGAATTGGTTACCAATATATCAAAAGATAAGAAGTCAAGATTATTAGCGTATGCAATATTTAAAATAAGAGATAAGATATTTTCTTTTATATAATCATCTGAATCAATAAACCAAATATATTCTCCTTTTGCATAATTCATACCTAAGTTTCTGGCCGAACTTTGTCCTCCATTTTCTTGATTATAGATTTCTATATTGGGGTATTCTTTTTGTAATTGTTTGATGATATCAATAGACTTATCCGAACTTCCATCATTTATGATGAGAACTTCGTATTCATTACTATTTATATCTTGTTTTTCAATTGACCTAATACATTTTTCTATGTATTTTTCTGTATTGTAAACGGGAATAATAATCGAAAGTTTCATTGGTTTAATTTATTAAAATGTGATTTCTTGATATTCCTTGTTTCCAATAAGCGCTGCAGTATATGGAAAAAGGCTATGGAACATGCTGCCTGTCTGGAGAAGGTATATCTTTTTCGCATTAGAAATCATGAAAAAATCTATAAATGCTTTTTTGTGTATTTCATATTCATCTTTAGTCTTTGACTGAGCTGAAAAATAATCCATATGAGTTAATTCTCCAGAGACTATATATACGAAAGGGAATGAAGAGACTTCAGAAAGAAATTTTATACTATCCGATGTTACTAATACTTTTTGAGTTTTATCAATCACGATTTCTGATAGCTTTTGTTTACATTTATTGATTAATTCTTGTTGTGAACTTTCGTCTAATGTTGGATAATCAGCTTCTTTGAAATCACCTAGTAAATTTTGAAAACGGAAAGTAATGCTGATATATTCATGTCCTAAAGGCTTTGTATATAATTCAATTTCAGACTGTAAACGTGGCGATATTTTAAATAGTTTGTTGAATAGTGTTCCATAAAGTTGGGTTGGGGTATGTAAATATCCATAAAAATGAATTTGTTTATAGTTTGCATTTAGAATTTTTTTTGTGTCTTTTTCACTTTTAGTTCCAAAAGTTTTATCTATCCAGTAAGCATAATATACTTGTGGTATAGCGTCCTTTATATTATAACTTATTTCATTTTCTTGTATTTCCCAATTGACTTCATTGGGTATGAGATAGTTTGTTAGTTTAAAAGGGTATTTCCAATAAATCTTATAATTGTAGCCATATTGTAGACAGTGATAGTAGACGCCTATGACATTTCTGAGTCTATCGGCTAATCCTCCATGTCGGATTTTACCGTCAATCATTGTAACTATAGTTTTGTTTGGGTGATTGCTTATCCTGCATGAAGTCTTATTGTAGTATTTTTTTTGAAGATTCCATTTCCATCTTATAAAGGCATATCTATGATAAAATGATGTGCTTTCAATTTTTCTGAATATGTAATTGTTCTTTAAATAGCTCCTTATTTTTTGCATAGTTTTGCTATATATTTATTAATTAATTTTTTTTCTGAATAATCTGTTCCTACTGCATAGATAATAATTATCGATATTGCAATGTAAATCAAGGTATGATATATAAGGGCCGTTAATGATGTTTCTTCAGATATGATGAATTTTAAAGAATAACATAATATTAGTGATATAGAGGATACGCTTATTAATTGATAGAACATCTTCTTTATATCTTTGATACGGAAATGAATCTTTTTTTGAAGATAAAAAATGTATACAAAGATTTCTAGGATGGTTAAAAAAGTATATATATATAATGGTGTATAATAATTAAATAAAGCATCATTAATATATAGAAGAATGTATGAGATTGGTAGCGTTAAAAGAGTAATAACACTAGTGATAATTTTTATTTTTTTTATATTACCAATAGCTTCTGTTGCCGTATTTAATGGGTTTGCTAATGCTTCTGGGAAAGCAGACATTAATAATAAGATAACAAAAAAAGATGTATGAGGAGGGGTATTTCCAAGCCATATTTGTAGGATAGTATCAGCCTGAAAGCATATTGGTAGTGCTAATATCCATAGCATGAAAAATGAATATTTCATACTTTTAATAATCAATATGCTCATGTATTCAAGATTGTTTGCTGCAAATGATTTTGTAATCTGAGGATTTAGAGCCGTTTGAAAATTTGTTCTTAAACTTGTAACTGCAATTTTTACCTGGTCTGCTATTGCTATGGCAGCGTTAATAATGGGGCCAAAAAAGATGTTTAATAAAATTTTAACTCCCTGATTACTTAAGCTTCCACTTAATGATCCTATAAGTACCCATGAAGAGTATGATAACATTTCTTTTGAAAGTTGTTTATTCCATAGAAAAGAGAATTGGGTCTCTTTAAAAGTTTTAGTGCAATAGTTATTATAAAGAGAGCGTATTATAATCTGGACAATACAGGATAAAACTGCGTAAGCTATAAGTTTATCGGTTTTAATATAGAATAATAATATATATGCAGTGATTAGTTTAAATATCACTTCAACTATTGATATATAAGCAAATATGTTCATTTTTTCATACGAAATGATGATTGCATTATATGGAGTTGCAATGATTGCATATACAGTTGTAATAATAGATATTTGATAAACCCACATGGCTGCAGTTTGGCGATCTATAGGAACTTCAATTTGAGTTTTGAAGAACCAGAGTCCAATGGTTTCACCTAAAATTACAATAATAATAGAAAGTAAGATATATAAATTCATTGAAGTCAAAAAGACTTCCTTAAGTTTATTCTTATTTTGAGTTACTATTGCATATTGAATATAACGTTGAGTTGAGTTGGATAATGTATACATTAAAAAATTAAATATAGTAACCAAGCTATTTACAACGTTATATACTCCGTAATCACTAATACCTAGTGCTTTCAGAATTATGCGTGAAGTATATAATGACACTCCCATGGAGAGTATCATTCTTATATATAATAATATTGTATTATGAGCTATTCTTTTATTGTTGGAACTTTGATCTTGATTCATATCCAATATTAAATGGACTTGATTTTTTTATAGATATATCTAATAATTTTCTCTAGATTGATTTGGTCATGGTATATTCTATCGAAAAACCGTTTTCGGTAGATCGTTAAATGTTCCTTCCGGCAATACTTTGCAGTCTTTTATATCTTTTGAAAATAAATTGTCGAAAAATTTAAGATATTGTTTGTCTCTATTTATCATATTCTCCTCCTGCTCTTTGGTTTGCCATGGTTGTGAAATCATCTCACACCATAATTCATCAGAGTTATCTATTTCTTTTATTTTGCTTATAACTTCATCAACGGATGTATAATCATTACAGTTAATAATAGCTTTTTCGTTAATATCTTTTTTATTAAAGGGTTTCCAAAATAAATAGGAATAGTGTGTGCTTGGAAACTTGTAAAGATTTTTTCAGAAGTATATCCAGGGAATGATGCATTTTCACAAGCTATTAAAATTTATAGGGCTCTTTTAATGTTACACAATCTTTGTGGTGTCCAAGGTAGCCAGTACCTTTGGTATTTACATTATTAAGGTGCTTACCCAAGGAGTCTACTCTCTTATATTCAGATAAATTATAGAATAATTTATCCCTCATGGGATGAGCATTAGGATTGGAGTATAGAAAATTACAAAATTTATTTTTTGTTTTTAGTATTTGATATGCTTCTTCTATATTTTTAATTGAATTTTCTTTTTTAAAAATAAAGCTATCGAAGAGGTTATTAGGACTAGGGAATTGAATGAATCGATTACCGATTTGAGTATCTCCATCAAAACCTGTTCCATAGTCAAATATATTCCAATCGCAATAAACTGCTTCTCCACTAGAAAAGATACGTATTTTACTTTTGTTGTAATATTTTTTAAATCTGGTAAAGCATTCTTTATCCCTATAGATATGTTCTGTTGCAAATAAATAATCAGGAGAGTCAACATCCCACCGGAATTCATATTTATTAGTTAAATCTTCGAAATGAAAACATTCTATAAAACTTGATATGTCTTTCACGGTCGGATGTGCTACATATACATTTAAAATTTTCATTGATTGAAATATTAAATAAAAATTAATTCTATTGATATTCTTATACTCTTTGTTGAGCATGCTTCGCCGTTACCTGTCCCACACCCATTCAGCCCAAACAGACAAAAATAGGTATGCAAGGTAAGCGTCAACGTCTATTTATCTTACAAAAATACCCCATTTCACCGAAAAGTCAAAAAGAAATCCCGACAAAATGAGTTTCTAGCCAGTTTTAGTAAACAAATGAACAGAATTGACAAATACTGCATCGCATTTTCTTGTTTTTTCATCAATTTTTTACACCTCTTGAAAAACGCCTTTGCGTTCGGATTCAAACGCAAGTGCGTTTTACTTAAAACACAAGTACGTTTTGAATCAAACGCAAGTACGTTTTAGTTGAAACGCAAGGGCGTTTTCGGAGGCTTCCGGAGAGGGGTGAAGGAAGAAAATTTTGACGGGTTGTCGGGGTTGGCAGGCATTTTTATAAAGTATATATACGCGGGGTGTGGAAAAATATAACGCTTATATTTTTCCACACCTGTATATAGAAAGTTTGAAAAACCGGTGCCAACCCCGACAACCCGTCAAGCGGCGGCCCGGAAGTGTCACGGTTTCGGAACCCGTTCCTGTGGGGGAGGATACGGCCATGTAGATTTGCGTTTTTCTGTCTGGCATCATTTCTATGGTGTCATTTCTTGTGTTTCCCGATGTGATTCATGAGAATTTTTGTAAATTTGCAATAAAACTATGTCTATGAAATATGATGTGAAGGAAAAATTGGAATGGACGGTTATTTTTCTATTTGAGTTTGGACAAAAATATGGGCTGACGATGAAACAGGCCTTTAATTATTTGAGTAGATTTAAAGGTATTGATTTTATTGATAGGCATTATGATTATGTGCATACGCAGTCGTTTACATCGATGGTGGATGATATTGCGGAATATTGCCGTCGACAAGGAGGAGAGTTGGTATGAAATTATATCATGGTACGAATAAGGAGTTTGATAGAATTGATTTGTTGAAATCGAAACCCAATAAAGATTTTGGACGGGGTTTTTATCTTTCAGCTGATTATTATCAAGCGCTTAATATGGCAAATGTAAAGGTTGAGCAATTAGGCTGTGGCTCACCTGTGGTATTAACTTATGAAGTTGAGGAGGTTTGGGAAGGATTGAATGTGCTTAGGTTTGAAGAATATTCAGAAGAATGGGCGAAGTTTATTCTTCTGAATAGAAATAACCCTACAAGTCATCCTGTGCATGGATATGATATTGTGATAGGCCCAATAGCGGATGACCGTGTGGGGGTTCAGCTATGGCGGTATGAAAATCATTCTATTGATTTGCCGACTTTGGTCAGGAATTTGAAATATATGAAAGGTATTACTATACAATACTTTTTTGGTACGGAGCGTGCGATAAGATTATTACAGAGGGTATGAATGAGAAAACAGAAATGATGGCAGACATGATAAAGAAACTTGCGTGTCTTCTGATAGAACAAAATGATAAACTGACATTGGAACAGGCTCTTGCAACTGTTTTTAATTCTGAAATTTATGGCAAGGTAATGAATGAGCGGACTTCTTTTTATACTCAAAGTCCGAGGTATGTTTTTTCTTTTTTGGATGAGGAATTAAAAAAGGGGAAACTTGGCTAGTAAAACACATAAAGCTACATGGAAGATTTTTTATCGACGGCGGTCAATGTAACTGCCAACCGAGGCAACAGCCTGATTAACAGGAAAATGATTTTTCGCATCTTGGGTATCCTGCTCTTTATGGAGGCAATGATGTTTCTGGCATGTGCAGGTGTTTCCTTGTGCTATGGGGAGGAAGACTATATTTATTTTATTTACACGACATTGATTAATATGGCCGTGGGAAGCGGACTGATTCTGTTGGGAAGAGGAGCTGAAAACCGGGTGACACGACGCGACGGGTATTGCATCGTGGCGTTCACGTGGCTGCTTTTCACAGGTTTCGGTATGCTGCCTTTTTATATAAGCGGGAGTATCCCCTCGGTGACTGATGCGTTTTTTGAAACCATGTCGGGGTTTACCACTACGGGAGCCACCATTCTGGATGATATTGAAGCACTTTCGCACGGTATGCTGTTCTGGCGCAGCTTCTCGCAATGGATTGGAGGATTGGGAATCGTGTTCTTTACGATTGCCGTATTACCTATTTTCGGAGTGGGCAATCAGGTGCTTTTCTCGGCGGAGGCTACGGGGGTGACGCATGACAAGATCCATCCGAAAATCAGCGTCATGGCGCAATGCCTGTGGACGGTATATCTCGTGCTGACTGTGGCGGAAATTGTACTGCTGCTGATTGGTGGCATGGATTTGTTTGATGCCGCATGTCATGCTTTTTCTACGACGGCTACCGGAGGATATTCTACCAAGCAAGCCAGTGTGGCTTATTGGAATTCTCCTTTTATCGAATATGTGATTGCCATCTTTATGATTCTGTCGGGTATCAACTTCTCGCTGTATTTCATGTGCATGAAGGGGCGTTGTGGACAGTTGTTTAAGGATGGAGAGCTCCGGCTGTATCTCATTTCCATCGGTGCGGTGACACTGATAATTACCGGGGCCTTGTACTGGTATAATAATTATGGATTGGAGGAGGCTTTCCGGAAATCGCTTTTCCAGGTGGCGTCCATTCATACGTCGTGTGGCTTTGCTACAGACGATTATAATATGTGGCCTCCTTTCACGTGGCTGCTGCTTATTTATACGATGGTGGCAGGAGGCTGTGCCGGTTCTACGGCGGGGGGTGTCAAGAATGTGCGTCTGCTGCTTTTGTTGCGCAACGTGAAAAACGAGTTTCACCGGCTGATGCATCCCAGAGCGGTATTGCCGGTAAAGATGAACCGGATGGCGGTGTCACAGCGTACGCTTGCCACGGTGATGACGTTTGTGTTCTTTTATTTTGTCTGTATCTTTTTATGCTGGCTGGCGCTGATGTGCATGGGTATCGGACTGGAAGAGTCTTTCGGATTATCTGTATCGAGTATCGGTAACGTGGGGCCGGGACTGGGTGCCTTTGGACCAGCATTTTCATGGAGTGCACTTCCTGACCTGGCGAAGTGGCTGTTGTCGTTCATGATGCTGATAGGGCGTCTGGAGCTCTTCGGCGTACTACTGCTGCTGACTCCGAGTTTCTGGGATAGACGATGAGAAAGAGATAGATTATGATAACATGTATATGTCTCTAAAAAAGTTTTCTATATCTTTTATAGAGAAGGTGTTTTTGTCTAATTCTGTTTTTCTAAGCATTAGGTATGCGCTATTGCGTTCGTCGGTGTGGTGTTCAAATGTTTTATTCCTTTACAAGTTGGCGCTTTCCGCATAATAAATACGGAGCCATAATAAGGAGGTAGGATTTTCATTAGGGAACGAGGTAAGAATAGACCTGTATTCTGTATTTGGCGTGTTCTTTTTTAGTAACCTTTTTAAAGTTTACCTTTACAGAGTCAGGCTTTGTAATTTGTTTCTTTGCTTTTGTATCTGTAGACTTTCCCATATTATTTATCTTTTTTGCAAAGATAACGTTATTGCATATTCAATGCAAGGATAAAACATTTTTTATAATACAGAAAAAAGGACCACTACCCACAGGTAATGATCCTTTTCTTTATTTGTAACTCAGCCTGTTAGTCGATAAACCGGCGGGTGAGCTGCTCAAATTCATCGATGCGGCGGTCGCGCAGGAAGGGCCACCAGCGGCGGACGTTTTCACTGCGGTTCATGTCGATTTCTACCACCATGTTTTCTTCTTTCAGGTTGCTGGCCTGGGCGATGATTTCGCCTTGCGGACCGGCTACGAAACTGTTGCCCCAGAACTGGATACCGTTGGTCTGACCGGAAGGGTCGGGTTCAAGGCCTACACGGTTTACGGCAATGACAGGCAGGCCGTTGGCTACGGCGTGACCGCGCTGTACGGTTACCCATGCACCCAGCTGGCGCATCTTTTCTTCCTGAGTGTCGGTGCTTTCCCAGCCGATGGCAGTGGGGTAAATCAACAGTTCAGCACCTTTCAGGGCCATGATACGGGCTCCTTCCGGGTACCACTGGTCCCAGCAAACCTGCACGCCGAGCTTACCGATGGAGGTCTGAATGGGTTCGAATCCTAGGTCGCCGGGAGTGAAATAGAACTTCTCGTAGTAAGCAGGGTCATCTGGAATGTGCATCTTACGGTACTTTCCGGCGATGCTTCCGTCAGTGTCGAATACCACAGCAGTGTTGTGATACAATCCGGCCGCACGGCGTTCGAACAGCGAAGTGACCAGCACGATGTGGTAGGCTGCGGCTATCTCACTGTAGAAGCCGGTAGAAGGACCGGGAATGGGTTCGGCCAGGTCGAACAGATTGGTATCCTCTGTCTGGCAGAAATAAGGAGTGTTATGGAGTTCCTGAAGAACTACTAACTGCGCACCGGCTTGTGCCACGGAGGCGATGTTGCGGTGCAGCTTTTCAAGATTCAGTTTGAGGTCGTTCGTACAAGCCTGTTGTACGATGCCGACACGGATAGTTCGTTTCATTGTGCTATTTGGTTTTTTACAGATTCAGGATATTGCATGGTGACGCAGTGGAGAGAACCATGCTGCTTAATAAGCGCACGGCAATCCACGCCTACGATTTCACGTCTGGGGAAGGCCTCAGCCAGTACCTGTGCGGCACGGGCATCGTTTTCCGGTTGGGCGTAGGTAGGATAGAGCACAGCCTCATTCATAATCAGGAAGTTGGCGTAGGTAGCCGGAAGGCGTTCGCCGTCTTCGTCATAGATGGCTTCGGGCATGGGCAGCGGAAGCAGACGGTAGGGGTCTCCGTCGAGGGTACGGAAGGTCTTGAGCTGGTCTTCCATGGAGCGGAGGGCACCGTAGTGCTCGTCGTTCTTGTCCAGACACTGCACGTAAGTAATGGTGTGGTCGGGACAGAGACGGGCCAGGGTGTCTACGTGGCTGTCTGTGTCGTCGCCGGCCAGGTAGCCGTAATCCAGCCAGAGCACCTGACGCAGGTTGAAGCGTTCCATCAGGTAGGCTTCGATGTCTTTGCGCGAGAGGGTGTCATTCCGGTTGGGAGCCAACAGGCAGGGGGAGGTAGTGAGCAAGGTGCCTTCTCCGTCGCTTTCAATAGAACCTCCTTCGAGCACAAAGTTGCGGCAGTTGATGTAGTCGCCGTTAAGTACGCCGGTCTTGAACAGATGACTGTTGATGAGGTTGTCCTTATGGGCGGCAAACTTCATGCCCCAGCCGTTGAAGCAGAAATCGAGCAACTGTGGGTCGGAATGTTTTTCCAGCAGGGTGATAAAAGCGTGGTCACGGGCCCAGGTGTCGTTTGTAGGACATTTCACAAAAGTAATCTGGTCACGATAGGGGAAGTCGGCCAGGGCTACCGGAAATTCGGGAGCCACGAGCAACAGGGGCTGGCGGCTGGCTATTTCGGTAGCAAGGCGGACAAAGCAGGTCTCCACTTCATCGAGCATATAGGCCCAGTCGGTATCGGCATGAGGCCAGGTAAGCTGTATGTAGCTTTGTTTGTGCCATTCGGCGGGCAGGTAATAGGTTTTTTCCATATTCTTGTATAATTATTTTTCGTTTGATTCTCTTTTTTCTCTGGCTGCAGGAAGGGCTTCCTGCGGAAGGTATTTCTGGTCTTCTTTTTCTTTCTGTTTGCTGCTGCGGTTTTTCCGGCGGCGGAGGAACCAGTCGACGAGTTCTTTCCAGTTCATGAAGTCTTTCTTGTACATGATACCGATGCCCTGAGTGGTAAGGGTGGACTTCGTGAAGTAACGGTCGTTGGTCTGGTTGTATCCGCGCAGACGGAATTCTCCGTTCTTGGTGAGCAGCCAGATGGCTTCGAAGTCACCCACGAAGTTGGTATTGCGCATGGTATTTTCACGGTAACCGAAGTTCCCGTTGATTATCAGTCGGTTGTTCAGCAAGCGTCCGGACAGGATGGCTTCGGCTTCTACGTCGCTCCAGCCTTTTTCTCCGGTGGTGAGGTTGGTACCTACGTTCCAGTTCTGGTTGTCGATGACTTGCGAAAGCATGTTGTTCAACTGGCCCGACAGGGTGCTGAAGGCCAATGAGCTGGTGGCATCGGTCTGCCCGGTGTTGTTGGCATAGTCATAGGTATAGAACTTTCCGACTCCCAGCAGATAGATAATCTGCGTGTTCATCTGCTCTTCAGTGCTGGTAAGACTGCGTACCAGTTCACGGTCTTCCTCGCTCACGGTGGGCAGTTCAAGCCCGAATGTCAGGTTGGGAGATGTGAGGTTACCGCTCAGGTTCAACAGACAGTTTACCCGCACGTTTCCACGTGAAGAAGAAGCGTCGGCTATCAGGTCGTTCAGTGAAGCGGAGTTCACCGTATAGACGGCCTGCACGTTCAGGTTGGCAGCTTTGGGGTCGCCGTTGAAGGATACCACACCTCCGGGCTGCAGGGTGAAGTCTTTTCGGATGACGTTCTGCATACTCATCTTGTAGATTCCTTCAGTAATGTTGTAGTTACCGAACATCTGGAAGTTGCCCTGATTGAAGAAGTTGATGCGCAGGTTACCGGTTCCGTAGGCAGAAATATAGTCTCCAGCCGAGGAGTCCATGATGATTTTCATGTTGGCACGTTCGGCAGGTTCTATCTGCAGATTGATGTGGATGGCGGTAGGTGTATCATCGTCATCCTGCTTGTCGGGCTGGTTGAGCGGGTGGTACACTTCGGCCTTGACCGCAGCTTGTTTGCGGCGTGGAGTACGGTCTACGAAGGTGATGAAGCCGGAGTTGGTAGCCTCGGCTGCTGTTCCTAATACGTAGACAAATTCGGTCTGGTTGTCGGCACGGACTTCTCCGTCAACGTTCAGCTGTCCGTCGCCTCCCCGGAGAAATACGTTTCCGGTGGCATAGATATGACCGTAGAAGGGGAATTCCGGAGTTTCCTTTTCAGAGTGGAATACCAGCATGCGGTCGGTATTGAAGCGGAACTGGTAGCTCAGGTTCTTTAATTTGGTATGCCGTAACTCACCGTTAGCCAGTCCGGTATGCCCTTCTGTATCCTGCAAGCGCACGTTCTGGAAACGGAACAAGCCGGAAGCGATGTGTACGGAATCGGCCGAAGCCAGGAAAGTAGCATTCAGAATGTTGACCTTCATCTGCATCTGCGCCTTGACTTTTCCTTCCAAATCAAGTTGGGAGAAGGGACCAAACAGACGCACGTCGCCATGTACGCTTCCGTTGACATTGCTGAATATATTTTCTACAAAGGGTTGCAGGAAGGAGAGAGGGGTGCCTCCGGCCTGGATATGGAGGTCGAGTCCCTTCATCTTGGGTGATACATAGCCGATGACCCGTGTGGTGCAGGCACTGTCGCGGCGGATGTCGGCATTCAGGCGAACGCCTCCCAACTCTTTATCCCATGAGCCGAGGATGTCGGCGCGTCCTAGCAGGGCATGATTGAGGGAGAAATCTTTCACATCGAGACGGGCTTCCATCACCGGGTCCTCAAGCACGTGGCGTAGGTGGACTTTTCCGCTGATGCCTCCGTCGAAGCGTACGGCATGAAACTGAATCATGTCCATGATGTAGAGCAGGTTGATGTTCTTCAAGTCTACCAGACAGGAGTCAGCTTCTGTTTTTCCCAGTCGTCCGTTGATTTTCAAGTGCTGGTCGCGGTGCTCAAACAGGAAGTCGTGTATTTCGATGCTGTCTTTTGCAATATCTACGGTAGCCGGATGGATGTTCCAGGTGGTGTCATTCAGAATGACCTGACTGGGCTGGATATTCACACGGGTGTGGAGTACCTTTTTCAGACTATCCTGACGGAAAGAGGCGATGGCGTCAATCTTTCCGCTATAGGTGAGCTGGGTGTTGTTGCCCCAGTAAATGGTACTGTGCAGCTTGTCGTCTTTGGCCCTCGTGATGAGGGAGAAATTGAACATGGCTCCTTTTTTCATCAAGGTGCCGGCACGTAACTGGCACTGCAGTTCGTCGGAACGGCTTTCACACAACAGGGTGCCCGATTCGTAGTATTTCCCTTTATACGTGAATTGAGGAATCGAACCGTTGATGCGCATCTGTGAGAGGCTGTCGTTAAGTTGTCCTGAGAACGTGGCCGGCATCTGCAACTCGAACGGAATGTTCAAAACCTTTGAAAGAAATTCACTGTTTTCCATGCGAAACTGGAACCGGAACTGGTTGTTCAGCTCTGCGGGTTTCTTTCTTCCTTTTTTCGGCTTCTCCTCAGGGAACAGGGATGGAAGATGCTTCCGGATCACTTTCTCCATGCTCTTCAGCAGGGTGTGGTAGGCATATTGTCCTTGTATGGTTCCGATCAGGAACGGGGAGTCAATGCGTATTTCCTTCTGCTTGTCTTGTGAGGTAAGCTGTGTCGCATCAATCTGCAGGCGGGGAAGGAAGTAGTTCCCTTCTTCGTTGGGCGTGCGGACAGAAAGACTGTCGAGGCTGATTTTTCCCTGGACATCGTCAATGGAATGTCCTGAAAAGTCTGCCGTCAGGTTCAATGATACGTCGGTATCTTCGTATTTTTTCGTCAGCTGAAGTTTATGAGGACGAAAATCACGTACTTTTACCCGCAGGTTGAAGTCGGGTACGGCCTGTTGGGTCACGAAATTCCCGTCTACGCTGATTTTACCATTTTCATCGTCGAGTGACAGATGGCCGTTGAAACCGCCCGGCTTGAAATTTCCGTTCAGTGCGATGTGCTGGTATTGGTAGTCATTGTACTCTAAAGAAGAGATTTCTCCTTTGATATGCGATTCTGGCTGATGGTTTCGGTATTGCAGTCCGTTCAGTTCCAGGTCAAAAGAAGTTTTACCCAGTTCTTTTTTTGCCAGCAGTTTGCCAAGCTCAAAATTATGGGTGGAAACTTTTCCGGAGTAACTTTTTTGCTGGGTCAGGGTGTCGGTATGCATGGTCAGATTGGCATTAATCTGTCCCGGTTGGCTTTGCAGGGTACCGTGTGCACCCACGCGCGGAAGTCGTTGAGGTCGCCGCCGCGGAACGAAGGCATCTTTTCGACGATCAGAAACGGCATGTCTTCCGTGGACGCGGAGGCGATTTCGACCGATCCGGGTTTCTCGTTGAAAACGGCTTCGTCAGCCGCCGGTTTGGCTGCGCCTTTGGTGGTGATCACGATCACGCCGTTTTTACCCCGCGAACCGTACACTGCGGTGGAGGACTGATTTTTGAGGACGCTGATCCGTTCGATCGTATTGGGGGCGATGTCGTCGATGCTCGTCCGCTCGACGCCGTCGACGATATAGAGCGGTTTGGCTTTCCGCTCCTTTTCGGCTCCTGCGGCGCTTTGGGGCGCGGGCGTTTTTTGGTCGCCGAGGGTTACGCTGACGGGGTCGAGCTTGTTGCTCTCGGTCTCCAAGGTGATTTCAAAACTCTCTGCGCCGGATTTGTCGGAGACGCGGACTTTCCGGGTCTGGCAGCCGACGTAGGAGATGACAAGTTCATTGCCGGGAGCCGCTAAAATCTGCGCCGTGCCCTCCTTGCCGGTCACGGTTCCGACGTTCGATCCGCTGATCAGTACGATT
>OHAQ01001580.1_pt1 | contig 17665 bp, 10 predicted proteins | sample 1577111 | NCBI WGS metagenome assembly OHAQ01 (sample SAMEA3541549, study PRJEB24748) | human gut metagenome | biome: human gut; feature: human-associated habitat; material: faeces | place: China | collected 2012 | reverse complement strand
GCCCTTGTTTTTATAGGAAGTACCGCAGGTTACAGGAACCATTGTGTTAGCGATGGTAGACTTTCTGATAACAGCCTTCATTTCATCAACAGTGATCTCTTCGTCTGCAAAGAACTTCTCAGCAATATCGTCGTCTACCTCGGCGAGGTGCTCGATAAGGTCGTTGCGATATTCCTCAGCCTTCTCCACCATGTCCTCAGGTACATCGGTGACGTTGATGTCAGTACCGAGGTCGTTAGTGTAGATATACGCCTTCATTTCCAGCAGGTCGATGATGCCCTGGAAATCTTCCTCAGCGCCGATAGGCAGCTGGATAGGAACAGCGTTAGTTTTAAGTCTGTTATGAAGCATATCAAGAACGTTGTAGAAGTCAGCGCCCATAATATCCATCTTGTTTACATAAACCATTCTGGGGACCTTGTAGTTATCAGCCTGACGCCAAACTGTTTCGGTCTGAGGCTCAACGCCTCCCTTAGCACAGAGAACGGTTACGGATCCGTCGAGTACACGGAGAGATCTTTCAACCTCTACGGTGAAGTCAACGTGTCCCGGGGTGTCGATGATGTTGAGTCTGTGACCCTTCCAGTAGCAAGTAGTAGCAGCGGAGGTGATTGTGATACCTCTCTCCTGCTCCTGTGCCATCCAGTCCATCGTAGCTGCACCCTCGTGAGTTTCTCCAATTTTATGGTTTACACCGGTATAAAACAGGATACGCTCGGTCGTGGTTGTTTTACCGGCGTCAATATGAGCCATGATACCAATATTTCTGGTATCCTGCAATGAACAATCTCTTGGCATAATATCCTCCTGTTTACCCTATTACCATCTGAAATGTGCGAAAGCCTTGTTAGCTTCAGCCATTCTGTGTGTTTCATCGCGCTTCTTGCAGGATCCGCCCACTCCGTTAAGAGCGTCGAGGATCTCTGCTGCGAGTCTTTCCTTCATGGTGTCTTCGTTTCTCTCGCGCGAGAACTTAGTTATCCAACGAAGTCCGAGAGTCTGACGTCTGTCAGGACGAACCTCCATAGGAACCTGGTAGGTAGCACCGCCCACACGGCGAGCCTTTACCTCCAGCTCAGGCATAATGTTATCCATAGCCTCTTCAAATACCTCAAGAGCGGGACGTCCGGTCTTTTCCTCAACGATCTCAAATGCTCCGTAAACGATCTTCTGGGCTACGCCCTTCTTTCCGTCGAGCATGATGTTGTTTACGAGTCTGGTAACAAGCTTGGACTTGTATACAGGATCCTCGAGAACGTCTCTCTTTGAAACCTTACCTCTTCTTGGCACTGTAATTCCCTCCTTCACAATAATGAATTCACAGGTACTCGCTCCGCAGGCTTGCCCTGCGGCCCCGACCAGTACTGCGGCAAGGTGAATCTATAAAATGAATCACTCCGCTTTACTGTGGTCTTCGCAGTGTTGCGACAATGAGTTTTAACCTTTTTGAATAAGTCTTTTTTAGGCAGCCTTTAAATTACTTTCCTGCCTTAGGTCTTTTGGCACCGTACTTGGAACGAGCCTGCATTCTCTTAGCTACGCCCTGTGCGTCAAGAGTACCTCTGATGATGTGGTAACGAGTACCAGGGAGGTCCTTTACACGGCCGCCTCTGATGAGAACAACGCTGTGCTCCTGAAGATTGTGTCCGATACCAGGGATGTAAGCTGTTACTTCAGTTCCGTTTGTAAGCTTAACTCTGGCGATCTTTCTCATAGCGGAGTTAGGCTTCTTAGGTGTAGCAGTTCTTACTGCGGTGCAAACGCCTCTCTTCTGGGGGCAGCTCTGGTCGATCACCTTTTTCTTCTTAGAGTTGTAACCCTTCTGAAGTGCAGGTGCAGTAGACTTAGAGTCAAAGCTGTCTCTTCCTTTTTTAACTAACTGGTTAAAAGTTGGCATAATATCTCTCCTTTCTGCAAATTTACATACGCCGCCGTACTACGTCAGCATACTTTCCTATTATACACCATGTATCACTGCTTGTCAATACCCATTCACATATTTAATACATTTTTTTTTACCGTTTTTTAATCATACAAAAAGACCGCTCCCCTTTCGGAACGGTCTTTTCTGTATATCGTGCGTTATTTAGCTCAGATATTGGTAAAACCCTCGGAAGTATGAGCGCCGGCGCTCTCGTTCTTGACGATCTGAACGTTGTTGTAAACGTCCATACCCGTACCTGCGGGTATGAGCTTACCGATAATAACGTTCTCTTTAAGACCAAGCAGGTGGTCGGTCTTGCCCTTGATGGCGGCGTCGGTAAGAGCCTTTGTGGTCTCCTGGAAGGATGCTGCCGAAAGGAACGAATCGGAGTAGCTGGAAGCCTTTGTGATACCCTGAAGTACGGGAACGGTGGTCACCAGTCTTGCGCTGATGTCGCCCTCGTCGATCTTCTTCTGTATCTCTTCGTTTACAGCCGCGATCTCGGTCTTTTCTACAAGGCTGCCGGGCAGCAGGTAGCTCGAGCCGCTGTCGTCGATCTTTACCTTCTTCATCATCTGGCGAACGATAACTTCGATGTGCTTATCGTTGATGTCAACACCCTGCAGGCGGTAAACCTTCTGTACTTCGGTGATGATGTAGTTCTGTACAGCTTCTACGCCGTTTACTGCAAGTATATCGCCCGGGTTGATCGAGCCTTCGGTAAGGGGATCTCCCGCGCTTACGGTGTCGCCCTCCTTTACCTTGAGCTTGTAGCCGTAAGGTATCGAGTAGGTCTCCTGAGCGGGGTTCTCGAGATCCTCGCCGGTAACGATGACCTGACGCATCTTCTTAACTTCCTCGATGCGTACAGTACCGTCTATTCTTGTGATTATAGCCGCGCCCTTCGGACGTCTGCTCTCGAAAAGTTCCTCTACGCGGGGAAGACCCTGTGTAATATCTTCCGCCGATGCGATACCGCCCGTATGGAACGTTCTCATGGTAAGCTGTGTACCCGGCTCGCCTATCGACTGTGCCGAGATTACGCCGACCGCTTCGCCGACTCTTACTACCTTGCCGTTTGCGAGGTTAGCGCCGTAGCACTTAGCGCAAACGCCGTTTCTTGCCTTGCAGGCGAGTACCGAGCGGATCTTTATGCGATCTCTGCCCGTATCGTCGAGTATCTGTACTACTCTTTCTGCGTCGTGCTCGGTCATCAGCTTGTGGTGCGAAACCGCGATCTCGCCCGTCTTAGGATCTTTGAGGTCTTCAACGAGGTATCTGCCGACAAGTCTTTCAGCCAGCGGCTCGATCTTCTCTCTGCCGTTTCTGATCTCGAATACGTCGATACCGTCGGTAGTTCCGCAGTCCTCCTCGCGGATAATAACGTCCTGCGAAACGTCTACCAGACGTCTGGTCAGGTAACCCGAGTCAGCGGTACGCAGCGCGGTATCTGCCAGACCCTTTCGTGCTCCTCGAGAGGAGATGAAGTATTCCAGAATGTTAAGACCTTCACGGTAGTTAGCTCTGATAGGCATCTCGATGGTCGAACCCGAGGTGTTCGCGATAAGTCCGCGCATACCTGCGAGCTGACGTATCTGGTTTATAGAACCACGCGCACCGGAGTCCGCCATCATGTTGATGGGGTTGTACGGGTCAAGACCCGCTTTCAGCGCGTCGGTAACTTCGTCTGTCGCGTTGTTCCAGATCTCGATGAAGCGCTTCGACTTCTCTTCGCGCGAGATGTAGCCGCGCTTGTACTGGCGGTCGATAACGTCTACCAGCGAGTCGGCGTGCGCGAGAATGTCCTTCTTAGCCTCAGGTATCTCAGCGTCGCATACCGCAACGGTGATAGCCGCCTTGGTAGAGTACTTGAAGCCGAGAGCCTTTATCTTATCCAGCACTTCCGAAGTGTATGTCGTGCCGTGCTGGTGTATACATCTTTCTACGATGTCCGAAAGCTGACCCTTCTTTACGAGGAAGCTTACCTCGAGGTCGAACTGCTTGTCGGAATTAGTTCTGTCAACGTATCCCAGATCCTGCGGGATATTTTCGTTGAATATCAGTCTGCCGACGGTAGCGTCGATTATCTTCGATACCTGTCTGTCGCCGAGCTGCTTTGTGATCTTTACCTTGATGGCAGCGTGCAGGGAAACTACGCCCTGATCGTAAGCCATAAGAGCTTCGTTCACGTCGCGGAAGACCTTGCCCTCGCCCGGCTCGCCCTCTTTCTGAAGGGTGAGGTAGTAAGAACCAAGGATCATATCCTGCGTAGGTACTGCAACGGGGCGTCCGTCGGAAGGCTTCAGCAGGTTGTTCGCAGCGAGCATAAGGAATCTCGCCTCAGCCTGCGCTTCGGGGGAGATAGGCAGATGCACCGCCATCTGGTCGCCGTCGAAGTCAGCGTTGTAAGCCGTGCAGACCAGCGGGTGGAGCTTTATAGCTCTGCCCTCTACCAGTACAGGCTCGAATGCCTGGATACCGAGGCGGTGGAGGGTAGGCGCACGGTTCAGCAGTACGGGGTGACCCTGAATAACGTTCTCAAGCGCGTCCCAAACGATGGGCTCCATGCGCTCGATGGCGTTCTTCGCGCCGTTGATGTTGAGCTGCGGATTTGTGCTTATATCGGTAAGGCGCTTGATAACGAAAGGCTTGAAAAGCTCGAGAGCCATTTCCTTAGGCAGACCGCACTGATACATTTTCAGCTCAGGGCCTACTACGATAACGGAACGGCCGGAGTAGTCAACACGTTTACCGAGCAGGTTCTGACGGAAACGTCCCTGCTTACCTTTCAGCATATCCGAAAGCGACTTGAAAGCGCGGTTGTTCGGACCTGTTACAGGTCTGCCGTGGCGGCCGTTGTCGATAAGGGCGTCTACCGCTTCCTGCAGCATTCTCTTTTCGTTTCTTATGATGATGTCGGGAGCTTTCAGCTCGAGCATTCTTTTGAGTCGGTTATTTCTGTTGATAACTCTTCTGTACAGGTCGTTCAGGTCGCTGGTAGCGTATCTGCCGCCGTCGAGCATTACCATAGGGCGAAGTTCGGGCGGGATAACGGGTACTACGTCGAGTATCATCCATTCGGGTCTGTTTCCCGAAGTTCTGAAAGCTTCTACTACTTCCAGTCTTTTGAGCAGCTTTATCTTCTTCTGGCCGGCGGGCAGGTCTTCAAGCTCTGCTTTCAGCTCGGCAGAGAGCTTTTCAAGGTCGATCTCTTCGAGCAGCTCTTTTATAGCCTCAGCGCCCATGCCTGCCTTGAATGCGTCGTCGTACTTTTCGCGCATCTCAACGTAGTCTTTCTCGCTGAGAAGCTGGCACTTGGTAAGCTCGGTGTTGCCGGGGTCGATAACTATATACTTGGTGAAGTAGAGAACTTCCTCCAGCCTTTTCTGGCTGACTTCTATCATCTGACCTATTCTCGAGGGAGTACCCTTGAAGTACCAGATGTGCGATACGGGTGCTGCAAGCTCGATATGGCCCATTCTCTCGCGTCTTACGTCCTTCTTCGCGATAACTACGCCGCAGCGCTCGCATACCTTGCCTTTAAGGTACTTCTGCTGCTTGTACTTTCCGCAGTGGCAGGTCCAGTCCTTAGTAGGTCCAAAGATCCTTTCGCAGAAAAGACCGTCCTTTTCAGGCTTCTGGGTGCGGTAATTTATAGTTTCAGGGCGGGTCACCTCACCGTAAGACCATTCTCTGATCTTTTCGGGCGAAGCGAGCGAGATTTTTATTGATTCAAAAACATTAGATTCCAATATTGTACCCTCTTCCTCTATTGTTGATCGGGCGTTTTCAGCGCCGCCGCGCGGCAGCGCCTGCCCTTATTGCTTTTGCATTGCTCGTATAAAACGCATCAGAATTCGTCGTTTTCGTCCTCTGAGTAGTTATCGTCGTAGTCGCTGACATAGTCGTCGTTATCGGCAAAAAGATCTCCGCCGTTATCGTCGTCGCCCAGCGATACGCTGTCTTCGCCGTCAGCGCTTTCTGCGTCGTTTATAACAAATCCTGCGTCCTCAAATTCATCGTCGTCGGGCAGCATGCTGAAATCAGTGCCTTCGTCGAGATGCTTGAAGTTAGCCGGCTCTTCCTCAGTGTAATTCTGACGAAGCTCTACCTTATCGCCGTCCTTGCCGTAGATCTCAAGATCCAGACCGAGCGACTGCAGCTCTTTGACAAGTACCTTGAAAGCTTCGGGTATGCCCGGAGTAGGTACGTTCTGTCCGTCGCTGATAGCGTGGTAGGTCTTATCTCTTCCGTCCTTATCGTCAGACTTGACGGTGAGTATTTCCTGAAGGGTGTAAGCAGCGCCGTAAGCTTCGAGCGCCCAAACTTCCATCTCACCGAATCTCTGACCACCGAACTGGGCTTTACCGCCGAGAGGCTGCTGAGTTACCAGCGAGTACGGACCGGTAGATCTTGCGTGGATCTTATCGTCTACCAGATGGTGCAGCTTGAGGTAATACATATATCCTACGGTTACTCTGTTATCGAACTTTTCGCCTGTACGTCCGTCGTATACGGTGAACTTTCCGTCCTCGCTCATGCTGAGGGCGTTAGGATTGATAACTTCGTCCATAGTGTGCAGCACAAAATCATCGTCCTTGTGCTCGAGGTAATTTTCCTGAGCGGCTCTGAAGCAGGCTCTGATGTCCTCTTCGTGTGCGCCGTCGAATACAGGGGTCATTATCTTCCAGCCGAGCGCCTTGGAAGCCATACCGAGGTGTACTTCCAGTACCTGACCGATATTCATACGCGAAGGTACGCCGAGGGGGTTCAGCACGATGTCGAGCGGTGTGCCGTCCTCGAGGAAAGGCATATCCTCAGGCGGCAGTATGCGGGAAACAACACCCTTGTTTCCGTGGCGGCCCGCCATCTTATCGCCGACCGAGATCTTTCTCTTCTGCGCGATGTAGCAGCGTACCAGCATATTTACGCCGGGTGCGAGCTCGTCGCAGTTCTCTCTTGTGAACACCTTTACGTCGATTATAGTACCCGATTCGCCGTGAGGTACTTTCAGCGAGTTGTCGCGAACGTCGCGCTCCTTATCGCCGAATATAGCTCTCAGCAGGCGCTGCTCGGGGCAGACCTCGGTCTCGCCCTTAGGCGTTACCTTACCTACCAGTATATCGCCCGGACGAACGTCTGCGCCTATGCGGATTATACCGTTTTCGTCGAGGTTAGCGAGGTACTCTTCCTTTACCTGCGGAATATCTCTTGTGATCTCCTCAGGGCCGAGCTTTGTTTCTCTTGCTTCTATCTCGTACTCTTCGATGTGTATAGATGTGTATTTATCCTGTCTTACAAGGTTTTCATTGAGCAGTACGGCGTCCTCGTAGTTGTAGCCTTCCCATGTCATGAAGCCTATGAGGGCGTTTTTACCGAGCGAAAGCTCGCCGTTTGAGGTAGCGGGGCCGTCGCCGATTATCTGATGAGCCTCTACGCGCTCGCCCTTTTCTACTATCGGGCGCTGGTTGGTGCAGGTGCCCGCGTTAGAGCGTTTGAATTTGATAAGCTCGTAGGTGCGCAGGTTGCCGTCGTCCTCGCGGATAACTATCTTGTCTGCGTCTACCTTCTCAACAACGCCTGCCTTGTCGGTAACTACTGCAACGCCCGAGTCGAGGCAAGCCTTGTACTCCATACCTGTACCTACGATAGGCGACTCGGTCTTGAGCAGAGGAACTGCCTGACGCTGCATGTTAGAGCCCATCAGCGCGCGGTTCGCGTCGTCGTTTTCAAGGAAAGGTATGCAGGCGGTAGCTACTGAAACTACCATCTTAGGCGAAATATCCATGAAGTCGATATTTTCGCGGTCTATTTCAAGTATCTGGTCACGGTATCTGCCGTTTACCTTAGCTCTTGCGAACTTGTTTTCCTCGGTAAGAGGCTCGTTCGCCTGAGCTACCATGTAGTTATCCTCAACGTCAGCGGTCATGTAAACTACTTCGTCGGTAACTACGCCCGTTTCCTTATCTACTCTTCTGTAAGGAGCTTCGATAAAGCCGTACTCGTTTATCTTCGCGAAAGACGCAAGGTAAGAGATCAGACCGATGTTAGGACCTTCAGGAGTTTCTATAGGACACATTCTTCCGTAATGTGTGTAGTGTACGTCGCGGACTTCAAATCCTGCGCGGTCACGCGAAAGACCTCCGGGGCCCAGCGCGGAAAGACGTCTTTTATGAGTAAGCTCAGCCAGCGGGTTGTTCTGATCCATGAACTGCGAAAGCGGCGATGAACCGAAGAATTCCTTTATAGCTGCGGTGATAGGTCTGATATTGATGAGCGCGGCAGGGGTGATGACTTCTATATCCTGCGACTGGATGTTCATTCTCTCGCGGATAACGCGCTCCATTCTGGTGAAGCCGATGCGGAACTGGTTCTGAAGCAGCTCGCCTACCGAACGTATTCTTCTGTTGCCGAGATGGTCTATATCGTCAACAGTGCCCACGCCCTCGCAGAGGTTGAGGAAGTAGGAGATTGTAGCGATTATATCGTCGAGGATGATGTGCTTGGGAACAAGCTCGCCCGCGCGTTCTTTGATAGCGGTGAAGATCGCTTCTTCGTCGTCGCTCTCTTCAAGTATCTCGCGCAGTACGGGGAAGTAAACTTTCTCGTTTATGCCGAGCTCCTTAGGATCTTTCGAGATGTAGCCCGAAAGGTCTACCATGCCGCTGCCGATGATCTTTACCTCGCGCTCTTCCATTCTGGTGAGCGTTTCGCCGGTAGTTTCAGAAGTGTAATACTCTTTAACTTCGGTGGTAACGTAGGCTTCCATAACGCCCGCGTTCTCGATCTCCATAGCCTTGTCGAACTTGCATACCTCGCCCGGCTCTGCCATTATCTCGCCGGTAAGCGGATTAACTATCGCGCGGGAAAGGGTGTGGCCCGAAAGGCGCGAAGCTATGCCAAGCTTCTTATTGTACTTATATCTTCCGAACTTGCAGAGGTCGTATCTCTTATCGTCGAAGAAAAGGTTGTGGATAAGGGTCTGCGAACCGTCTACTGTGGGGGGCTCGCCGGGACGAAGCTTCTTGTAAACTTCGAGCAGCGCCTCTTCCTTATTAGCGGTAGCGTCTTTCTGCAGTATAGTCTGATTAAGTCTTTCGTCAACGCCGAATACCTCGGTTATCTCGTCGTTAGTACCTATGCCCAGCGCACGGATAAAGGTAGTGAGAGGTATCTTGCGGTTTTTATCTATACGAACGTAAACTACGTCGTTCGAGTCCATCTCGTACTCCAGCCACGCGCCGCGGTTGGGTATGATGGTTGATTTGAAAAGGTCTTTACCTGTCTTGTCCTTATCAAAAGAGTAGTAAACGCCGGGCGAACGTACCAGCTGCGATACTATAACGCGCTCCGCGCCGTTGATAACGAAAGTACCGCTGTCGGTCATTTTCGGGAAATCGCCCATGAAAACTTCGGATTCTTTGATCTCGCCCGTTTCCTTATTTATAAGGCGGGCTGTAACGCGCAGGGGCGCTGCGTAGGTAACGTCGCGCTCTTTGCACTCTGCTACGGTGTATTTAGGCGTGTCGTCAATTCGGTAGTCGATGAAGGAAAGCTCTAAGTTTCCGTTGTAATCGGTGATAGAGGATACCTCTTTAAACACCTCGCGCAGACCTTCGTCTAAGAACCACTGATACGAGTTTTTCTGTACTTCGATAAGGTTCGGCATCTCGCGGACCTCATGAATCTTGGCAAAGCTTTTTCTGGTGTTTTTACCAAGCTTTACGTCTTTGACATTGACATTCACCATTCGCACTGATCACTCCTTAATTTATTGCCAAACGTCCCCGCTTTTGGGTATACCTTTTATATATGCCCGCCGCGGATAAGCGTTTTTTCTGTCGGTTTCAGCCCGTTTTCAGCCGCTTTGTGCGGACAAAAAAGGTATGAAAAGCCATTATGATACAGTATATTATTATACTTCAAACTCCCGTAAAAGTCAATAGAATAGCTGAATTTTTTTCATTTCTCACGCTCATTTTGTAGCTTTGCACAATTTTCATTTCCAAAAAAGCGGAAAGTTCTATAATTACCATTGTGTTAGAAAACCGTAACTTTTTCGTTAACATTGTTGCTTTCCAGCGCAAAAAGAAAAGCGCTTCCCTGCTGCGGGAAACGCTTTTGTGTGTGATATTTATTATCTTACAAGCCCGAAATAGAGTATTACGAGCACGCCGAGGATAATTCTGTACCAGCCGAAAACCGTGAAATCATGCTTCTTGATGTAGCCCATCAGGAATCTGATGACAACTATCGAAACTATGAAGGATACCGCCATGCCGAGTATCAGGTACACAAGCTCCGCCGTCTGGAAAGCCAAGCCGAATTTCACAAGTTTCAGCAGGCTCGCACCAAACATTACGGGAACTGCGAGGTAGAATGTAAACTCAGCCGCCACCGTGCGCGAAACGCCTATAAGCAGCGCGCCGACTATCGTAGCGCCGCTGCGCGATGTACCGGGAAATACCGCCGCGATGAGCTGAAAAGCACCTATCATGACCGCTACGCAGTAGGGCATCTGCTCTATCGAATTTATCGTCGGCTTTTTGCCCTTATTGTGTTTTTCTATCACGATGAATGCTATACCGAAGAGTATCAGCATAACGGCTACCGTCTGCCAGTTGTAGAACATCGCGTGGAAAAGGTCGTCGAAAAGCAGACCTATCACCGCCGCGGGCACGCACGCCGCCAGCACCTTGAACCACATCTTGAAAATATCGGTCTTTATGTAAGAGCCCGCTCCGTGATCGCTCAGCGGGTATTTATTGTCCTTTTTGCCGAACGGGAAAAGCTGGTGCCAGTACAGCACAACTACCGCGAGTATCGCGCCGAGCTGTATAACTACGTCGAACATTTCCTTAAAATCTTCGCTGGCTTTGAGCTTCATAAATTCATCGACCAGTATCAGATGTCCCGTACTGCTCACCGGCAGCCATTCGGTTATGCCCTCCACTATGCCGAGCACTATTACCTTGATAATTTCTACAATTTCCATCTTGCGTCCCTTCTGTTATCTCTAAAAATGTCTTATTCCGCGTACTCGCCCGCGCAGTTTTTCGCCATCACGGCGGGTATCTCCATGCGGTACGCCGCCGCTATGCTGAGCTTCACATACGCGGCTATCGGCGAAACTGCGGGCAGAGTGATTATCCCCAGCGCGCGGTACTGCTTCACGCTTTCGTAATCCGCTTCCCTGCCGCCTGCGCCCGCTACGAATATCGGCACGTCCTCGGCCGCGGCTCTTTCGGCAAATTCCGCCAAGCGCTCGTCGGCGCACATAGTGCCCGAATGATAGCTTTCAAACATCACCGCCGAAACGTCCGCCGTAAGCTGCGGGTAATACATATCGGGTCGGCAGGTCAGCGTCAGTACTCTGCGCGTTTGGTCAAAGCCATGCGGGTCGCCCTTAAAGCGGCGGGTGATCTCGCTCTCGCCGCAAAAGCCGCCCGCCGTTTCGCTAAAATTCGGCAGGCTCACGAGCATATCGCTGTACGGCGCGTGCGGCAGCAAACGCACGCCCCTGTGCGCCCGCGCTTCGCCATCGGCATACCACACCGCGAAAACGCCCGCTTCGCCGCTTTTTGCAAGCTCCACCGCCGCCGCGAAATTCTGCTGACCGTTTGCGCGCTCGTCCTCCAGCGGGCAGCCCGAGGACACCAGCACTATCGGCTTTTTGATGTCTGAAAGCGCCAGTCCTAAGAAAGCCGCAGTGTAGCAGAGCGTGTCTGTACCGTGCGTGATGATAACGGCTTCCGCCGCGGCAGATCTTTCCCGCGCGCAGGCAGCCAGCTTGCAAAGATGCTCAAAGCTGCTGTTTTCGCTGAGAATAGTGTACGGCTCGCAGGTATCAAATTCGCAGCCGCCGTGCTCGCGCCGCCAGTTCTCTATCAGCGTGTAAGGGCAGCCCGAAACGCCGATGTACCCGCCGCTGAGCCTGCTGCCGATAGTTCCGCCTGTAAATATCACGCTTATCTTCAAATGTGCCGCCTCCCGCTTTATCTGAAAGGGCTTGCCGAATGCTTCTTATTTATCTGCTTATCCTGATACATTTTTTCGTCGGCAAGCTTTACCATTCTGTCCAGCTTTTCTGCCGAATCCGCTATCTCGCAGACCGCGCCTAAGCTGACCTTTACCATGTAAGGCAGCCCCGAATGCGCGTTGAAATCCTCCAAACTTCTGCGTATGCGCAGTTTGAGGTCGTCTATGCGCTCTTCGCTGTAATCGCCTACGCCGATGAGCATAAATTCATCGCCGCCGAAGCGGTAGCAGCGTTCGTTCTCGCCGCAGGCGCTGCTTATAGCCTGCCCTATGGCGTTGAGCGCCTTATCGCCCGCGAGGTGTCCGAAATTATCGTTTATCAGCTTTAGGTAGTTCAGATCAGCCATCATAAACATCGTCTTTACCCCGCGCTCGCCGTCAGCTATAAGTTTTTCCGCGCGGCGGTTGAAAGCGTAACGGTTGTAAAGCCCCGTAAGGCTGTCGGTCAGCGCCGCCTTTTCCAACTCAAAGTACATACGGCGAATGTGTATTTGTCTGCGCATACATTCAAAGCCGTTGCAGACATTTTTCAGCCAGCCGCAGAAATCGTCCACCATAGAGTGCGGCGTATCATACTGCATAACGATATAGCCGAAAGCGCGGTCGCCGAAGTAGAGCGGCGCGAAGTAAAACACCGCAGGCTTCTCGCGCTGCCAAGCCATTTCGGGCAGCATATCCGCTGAGGGAAAGCTTATATCGTACTCCTGCTTATCCTCTCCAGTACGGTGCGCGAGGCGCAGCTGCACGTTTTCGCTGTAACCGCGCGCTATATAACCTTTCTCGCTGCCCTCCCAGTTTTGATTAAGACAGAGATACAGCGCATCGAAAGGCCGTATTTGAAAGCTGTACCAGTTGACCCTGCCGATAAGGCTGCTGAGGTCTTCGGCGGATATAAGGTCGCTCATCATATCGTTTGAAGCCGAAAGAAAATTGCTAAGGTGGTTGTCGTCAGAGTAATAGAAATTCTTCGACCTGTAAGCTGCCGAAGCGTCCACCCCGCAGCCGCAGGTCTGCGCCAGCACCATATCCGCCGAGTAAGCCCTAGGCTCAAAGGGCTTGTTTTCTATAACGCTGTGCAGATATTCCACCGCGTTCGCGCCCGTCTGCTTCGCGGGTATCTCGGCAGAGGTTATCGAGGGCACATGGTTGGTGCCCGCCTTTATGCTGTCGTAGCCCGTTATCTTTATATCGTCGGGAACTTTTATCCCGCGATGCACAAATGCGTCGCAAAGGCTTATAGCCTGAGTGTCGCAGGCGCATACTACCGCCTGCGGTCTGGGCAGCGGAGAAGATAATATATCCTCCGCAGTTTTTTCACCCATGTTGTACCAAAAATCGCCGTCGTGCACACGGGCAGGCTCGTAAGCTATGCCGTGCTTTTTGAGCGAACGCAAATAGCCTTCCAGCCGCCTAGCTGAGTGTTCGTGCCCCGGCGTACCGCTGAAAAAGTCGATGATGCGGCAGCCGTGTTCTTCTATAAGATGGTCTGTCAGCGATTCGATGGCGGCAGCGTCGTCGCCCATAATAACGGGCATATCCCCCGCGCGGTGATCGACTGATACCACAGCCCCCTTGAATTTGCGGCGCACTAAGCGCTCGGCAAACTCAGCTGTCTTTTTGTTATTAAAAGTATCAGGCACTATGATAACTCCGTCGAGCATATCGAAATTTATAAGATCAAAAATATTCTCAGCGCCGCGGCGCACGTTTTCGCCCGACTCAGTTTTTATCGGATCTGAGAAAGTGAAGCAGTCATATCCTAATTCAAAAGCGCGTTCGGCGATACCGCTCATCAGCTTCGACTGATATTCTCTTTCAGCCTGCGCAAGAAGCACGCCAATGATCTTCCTCTTCTTCAGCGCCATTCCGTCTTACATCCCCTTATACCTTATTATATATAGATCCAATGTTCTTTATTCATTATTCAAAGCCGCGGTACTGCGGCGAAACATTCACACCACATTATAGCACATTTTATGCGCGATTGCAATACGGTAAAAGGAAATTATTTATTTTTTATTTATTTGTTTTGTTTTCGCTTTATTCATTATTCCCAAATTTATTACAATTGTTCCTGCCAAAGAGCGTTCACAGCGTCGCTAGGCATTCTCCAGTCGCCGCGCGGTGAAAGCGTTACCGAGCCTATCTTTGCGCCGTCGGGCAGACAGCTGCGCTTGAACTGCTGCGAGAAAAATCTGCGGTAGAAAGTCTTTAGCCAGTGGGTGATGACCTCCTCGCTGTAATCGTCGCCGAAAGCGTACATCGCAAGGCGCTTCACTTTTTTCGGCTCGCAGCCCCAGCGCACGGCGTGGTAGAGGAAGAAATCGTGCAGCTCGTAAGGGCCTACCAAGTCCTCAGTCTTTTGAGTCATCTCAGTGCCGCTCTCGTCGGTAGGCAGCAGCTCGGGCGATACGGGGGTATCCAGAATATCCAGCAGCACCTCGGCGAGGGGGGCGTAGCCGCAGGTATCGGCGTAGTAGCGAACTATGTGGCGCACAAGCGTTTTCGGCACGCTCGCGTTCACGCCGTACATCGACATATGGTCGCCGTTGTACGTTGCCCAGCCCAGCGCCAGCTCTGAAAGGTCGCCCGTGCCGATAACAAGTCCGTTCACCTGATTGGCAATATTCATCAGCACCTTCGTGCGCTCGCGCGCCTGACCGTTTTCAAATACCACGTTGTGATTATCATAATCGTGACCGATATCCTCAAAATGCTGTAGCACGGCTTTTGAGATATTCACCTCGCGGAAGGTTACCCCCAGCGCTTCGCAAAGTATCTCGGCATTCGAGCGGGTGCGCTTTGTAGTGCCGAAGCATGGCATAGTCACCGCCACGATGTCGGTATGCGGGCGTTTCAGCAAGTCCATCGCCATAACGCAGACCAGCAGCGCGAGGGTGGAATCAAGCCCGCCGGATATGCCTATCACTACGCTCTGCGCGTGGGTGTGGGCGATGCGCTTCATCAAGCCGTGCGACTGCATTTGCAGTATCAGATGGCAGCGCTCGTTGCGCTCTGCGCGGTCGGCGGGGATAAAAGGCGTTTTGGAATAGCCGCGGGTCAGCGCGGTGTCTGCCATGTCGAACGATATGAACTCCGTCGGCAGGTTATCAAGGAAGTACGGCTGATAATTCTCAGCGGGCGCACCCCAGCTTGTGACGGCGGCGGGGTATGTCGAGATCTTGCGGCGCTCGAAAGCCAGCCGCTTGAAATCTATCTCAGAGATAATTATGCCGTTTTCAAAGAGCTTGCTTTCCGCCAGCAGCGAGCCGTTTTCCGCTATCAGGTTGTGTCCCGAGAACACCATATCCTGCGTGGATTCGCCGTCGCCCGCCGAGCAGTAGATATAGCCCGCTACCAGCCGCGCCGACTGGTTCGACACTAGCTGACGGCGGTAGCTGTCCTTGCCGATGACCTCGTCCGAAGCGGAGAGGTTGCAGATAAGCGCAGCGCCCGCTTTCGCGAGGTAGTTTGAAACGGGGTCGGCTACCCAGAGGTCTTCGCAGATCTCGAAGCCTATCTTCACGCAGTCGGCGGGCTGAGAGCCTTGCGTTTCCCAGTTATCCAGCTCGAAAACGCACTGACCCATCTCGGCGGAGTGCATTATATCGTCGGAAAAATACTGCGTAAGCTCCACCTGCACCGAGCCGCCGCGGTATGGCGCAAAGTGGCGCGCTTCGTAAAATTCATTGTAGTTCGGCAGGTGAGTCTTTGGGATAAAACGCAGAACCTCGCCGTTTTGGAGAACTGCGGCGCAGTTGTAAAGCTTGCCCTTAGCGCGAACGGGGCAGCCCACCGCCACGAGCATATCGCTGCCAGCCGTGTGCTTCGCGATATTCGCCAGCGCACGCATCGCGCCGTCAAGCAGGGTATCTTGATAGAAAAGGTCTTGACAAGTGTAGCCCGTAATGCAAAGCTCGGGGAAGACCGCTATCTTCACGCCAGCCGCGCGGCATTTATCCATCTGCTCGATTATTTTTTCAGCGTTGAAAGCCGTATCCGCAACGCGTATCTCAGGCGTGCAGGCGGCTACTTTTATAAATCCGTCTTTCATAAAAACAGCTCCAATTTCAAAATAAAATACACTATAATTATAACACATTTCGGTGAAGATTTCAACCGAAATTCGCGGCAGGCGTGAAAAAAGCCTCTGCATTTTCCGCAAAGGCTTTTATACTTGACATTGTTCAAGGCAACACCGCACAACTATTGTGTGCAGATTGCGTCGTCAGATTTTTCGTCAGATTGCCTAAAGCCGACGACGCTTAACTCGCGTTAAGCTAGGAGGTTTTGGGTGATATGACGGAAAATTGTTTTGGCTTCGCAAAAACGCAAGCAAGATGTGCACAAAGCCGCTAGGCGGTAGTTGTGCGGTGTTGCCTTAATTATTCAATGGTCGGGTTGAACCAGTCGCCGTCGTAAGTTTCTATCCAGCCGTATTGTTCGCCGTATTTTACATACGTCCACTTTACGCTGAGGTAGTTGTAGCCTACTTTTTCCAGCTCAGTGCCCTGCGGCAGCTCAGCTATCACGTCGTAGGTCGTGTCGGGACCGGTGTAGAGCTTCACTCCGCCGTATCTGATAACGCTAATATCGGTGGAGGAAGAGTAGTATTCGTCGGGCTTTACCACCGTTACCGTCGGCGCGGTGGAAGAAAGGTAGGTCTTGCAGACCCAGCCGCTCACGCCGTCTGACGTCACATAGCACCACGTTTCCTCAGACTTAGCGTCCTCCTGCTCGGCGGTGACGTTCAGCGCCGTGCCCGAAGCCAGCGGATCGCCTTCGCACTTCGAGTAATCATACCCCGGCCCTATGCGCATGACAAGGCTGTCGGTAGTGACGTACATAGTGCCGTAATCTTCCTCAAATTTCGGCGCTACCTCCTGCTTATATGGGTCGGCGGTGGTGGTAGTCGTGGTAGTTTCAGTCCGCTTTGTGGTTACGGCCGCGCTCTGCTCCTGCGACTGCGCGGGGACTGAGGAAGCGGGCGGGGCGTCGTCGCGGCGGGTGCGGTCTTTGAGCATAAGCGTTGCCCAGACCACCGAGCCTGCTATCAGGCAAAGCCCCATGGCTATACATATCAGCTTGTATATGCCTGCGTTGACGCGCACCTCGCGGCGCTCTTCGGGGGTAGGCGCGGCGGGCTTTACGCGCACGCTTTTCACCTCGGGCTGCTCGGGCGAGAGGGCTTTTCCGCAGGCGGGGCAGGTCTTTGCGCCCTCTTCTATCTCGTTTTTACATTCAGGGCATATCATAAAATCTTTCCCCTCCCTTTTGTTCGTTTCGTTTTGATATTTTTCTAAATTATATCACAAGCCGCCGCATTTGTCAAGAAAAAAGCGCCCCCGCCCGCTTATTTTGCAGACAGGAAGCGCAAGATATTATTTTCCGAGGTATACCCAAACTTTTGTTTCAACGATTTCGCCTTCATACGCTCCATCTCTATTTGGAATAATATAAGAACGAGCCAAATCATATATTTCTTGAGATACAAATGTTGTTATCTCCCAATTTCCATTTGACCATTCAGCAATAGCATAACATGACTCCCAACCAGCTTGACCTTTCATATCCTCATAAGTAACAGTACCATACTCAGGATTAACAACGCTGCTCTGCGTAGATTTGCTCTTCTTGACCATCGTGCCGGTGATAACGCCGTTTGTGTCCGCACGTCTGCCATACGCTCTAAGCTTGAAAGTG
>OHAQ01001572.1_pt1 | contig 17716 bp, 9 predicted proteins | sample 1577111 | NCBI WGS metagenome assembly OHAQ01 (sample SAMEA3541549, study PRJEB24748) | human gut metagenome | biome: human gut; feature: human-associated habitat; material: faeces | place: China | collected 2012 | reverse complement strand
CGATAGCCATGTGTATTCATCCATTCCAGCAGTTCCATGCCATTGCCGTTGTCGAAACGAAAATCCGACAATACCAGATCCACATCATGATTGCCCAAAAACTCCTTTGCATTGTCCACGGATAATACATAACGGGCATTGATACCGTTTTTCACCAGCCAGTTTGTGGTGGTACGCGCATACACGCGGTCATCTTCCACTACCAATACGGTTTCCATATGTTTTTTCCTTTATTTTTTTTGCTTTCTCTACGGCCTGTTCCACGGCCTCAATCAGTTTTTCTATTCTTTCGTCCGATATCCCGCCCCATTTTTCAGGAGGCATGGAGGCCATTCCCTTCAGTTCACTTCGGGGAATGTTTATACGGATCATTTCCCAGAGTGGTGCGGCTTTGTGTATGATACTTCCCAACTTCACATAGTTTCTCATGAAGAAAGCATCCCGCATTCCGGAAAGTTCCTCCGTGGTGTCTTCTATAAAAATATCTAGCATTTCCTCAACATATTCCTCACCTTCCATGATAGCCGTAATATCCAATCTGTCCATTTGTGAAACTGCCGCCAGCAGATCCTCCTCAGAGAAAGGCTTATATAGGCAGCCTGCAAAACCTTCGGAAAGATACTTCTCCTTGTTGCCGGAATGTGCCGTGACGGCTATGATCGGAATCTCCTTTGCCTGGGGAATATCCGAGCCTCTCAACAGTTCAAGGACTGAGAAGCCATCAGCACCGGGCATCTGTATGTCGGTCAGCAGGAAGTCGTACTCCTGTCTTTTCAGGCAGTCCGCTAGATTCCGGACATCCGTGCAGCAGTCACAGTGAATCCGGTTGCGAGAAAGCATCTCCCGGGTAATCTCCAGCTGGATGCGGTTGTCGTCAATGACCAGCACGTGAATGCCAACGGGCAGTTCTCTGGGGGTAAGCATCTTCTCTTCTGGATGGGCGCACTGTTCGGCCGGTGGCACGGGAAGGAAAACGGAGAAGCGGCTGCCTTCACTGGGGACGCTCTCCACTTCCACACGGCCCTGCATTTCAGATACGAGCCGGACCGTGATCGCCAGTCCCAGCCCGAATCCGGGAATGTTACGTGCGCTATCCAGCCTTTCGAACGCTCCGAATATCCGTTCTCTTTCTTTTGCGTTTATTCCCACACCGGTATCCCGAACAACAATGCGGAGATTTCCCGGCCGGTATTCCGCCTCAAGACGCACCTCCCCGTGGAACGTGAACTTCAGAGCGTTGGACAGCAGGTTGCCGGCTATCTGCCGGATATGCGAGCTGTCACAGCAGACAATGGCGTCTAAACCGGAGAAGGACGCGGTGAATGCCAGATCCTTCTGCAGGGCGGCAAGACGGTGGCTGTCCGCTATTTCCTCGAATAGGGCTTCAAGGTTGAAGACCGTGTTATTGGAACGGACCCCGCTTTCATCCAGCTGGTGGTATTCCATCAGTGTGTTTACCAGGCCGAGCATGTAATCGGACGAGTGCAGGATGTTGTCCAGATAGTCGGTCCTACGGCTGACATCGTTTTCCGAGGGCATCAATTCCGCACAGCCCCTAATGGCCGCCAGTGGGGTACGCAGGTCATGGGCCACCGAAGCCATCAGCTCCTTGCGTGAGCGGAGCAGTTCCCTATTCCGCTTGTCGGACTGTTCAAGCTTCCTCTCGTATCGGATACGGTGGTTCAGGTCTCGATGTACGACGGTGTACAGCATGATTGCCAGCAGGGAGACGGACAAGGCAAGGCCGGCTACCATATAGTAGGAGTTGTCCCGCTCAAGGATGAAGGCCCGGTAGCGTTCAGTAAAACGCTCGTTGTTCTCCCGCTCGAATTCAGAGACCATGCTGTTCATTCTTTCGTTTAGTTCCACGCTGCCGATGTATAAGCTGTCCATCTGTACCAGCAGCCGTTCCTGTCTTTCAGTCTGTTCCAGAATGATCCTTTCATTCAGGGAATGGAGCATGCGTGTTGTTATCCCAGTTGGAGAAGTGGCGGACAGAGACTGCCGTTTACGTTCTGCCTCTTCCCGCTGTTGCAGGTAAGCGGATTTGTTCTCTTTTCTACGGAAGATATTCCAAATATTTCCTTTCTTTTTGGGGGAATCTTCCGCTCCAGTACTCGGAATCATCACATTTTCCTTTTGCTGCACAGTTTGTTTCCGAGCTGTTGAGACAATGGACGGGATACTTTCCTGCACAATATCACCTATACCCTGCAGTTCCTTGAAAGTATGCATCGCCTTGGAAAGAAGTAGTTCCTTATTCCAAAGAAGAAGACACAACGAGTCGATATGTTTTTTCAGTAACGGAGTATGGACATATTCTTTCAGAAATTGCAGATTGTCACAGACCCTATGGCATTTGCGGCTGTATTCTCTCAGGTCGTCATCATCCCATGTGACGGCAGTCTCCGCATGGGTGGAGAGGTCCAGTAGGCCGATGTAGCTATTTTCCGTCAGACGGTGTATCGCCACCAGCTCCTTTTCCTCCTTGCGCAACGTATGTCTTAACATCTGCTCCTGACGGAACTGATAGACAATGAAGGCCGACAGCAGGACCAAAATGGCATAACCCAGAAATATTTTTAACTTTAACCACATGATTATGAATCATCCGAACCTATAAATCAATTATTGGCCCGTGCCAATAATATACATATAAAAAATAATCCCTACCTAGGTTTTAGTGCAACTTATGTAAGGATTATTTGAAAAATATAGATTATTTCAAGTTCTTCAGGTCTCTCAGAACAGTTTTATCAGTTATTTCAATAATACTGATGGCGTAGCCACCACCTGCCACAGCTTTCATCTTTAAAGCCGATTTGGCAGTAACAATACCTTTACGAATGCCATAAGACTGCGGATTGTTCCGATAATGCGCATCTTTACCATCTTCATAAACAGTTGCAATGTATTTCTTGTCATTGTCAAGAAAATCAAGTTTCAGCGTGGATAAATGTCCTTCTTCACCACTGGTACAACCTATGAACCAATTATTTGAACCTTTTGCTTTACGTGCCGCTACAATATAGCGTCCTGGTTCGGCTTCCAGATATTTACTCTCATCCCAATCCACGGGCACATCCTTGATAAACTGGAAAGCATCCATGAACCGTTCGTAGTTTTCTGGTATATCGGCTGCCATTTGGAGCGGACTATACATGGTGACATAAAGCGCGAGTTGGCGGGCAAGTGTGGAGTTCACGTGTGATTTACTATTTGGATTGAGTTTACTCATATCCATTTCAAAGATTCCCGGAGTGTAATCCATAGGACCACCTTGCAGGCGGGTAAACGGTAAGACGGTAGTATGAAACGGCTTGTTTCCGCTGAATGCCTCATATTCCGTACCACGAGCAGATTCGTTGCCAATCAAGTTAGGATATGTACGGCACAACCCGGTAGGACGTACGGCCTCATGTGCGTTTACCATGATATGGTGTTTGGCAGCCTCGGTTACGGCATATAGATAGTGGTTATTCAACCATTGTCCATAATGATGTTCGCCACGCGGAATCATATTGCCCACATATCCACTCTTTACAGCATTATATCCATAATCGTTCATCAATTGATAAGCAGCTTCCATATGACGTTCATAGTTACGGATAGAAGCCGATGTTTCATGATGCATCATTAGTTTCACCCCTTTAGACTGGGCATACTCATTCAGCATCTTGATATCAAAATCCGGGTAAGGAGTCACAAAGTCAAACACGTAATCTTTGGAATGGCCAAACCAGTCTTCCCACCCGATATTCCATCCTTCCACCAACACTTGGTCGAATCCATGCTTAGCAGCAAAGTCTATGTATTTTTTTACGTTCTCATTATTAGCCGGGTGTTGTCCGTTGGGCTTGACCTTGTTATAATCCGTTTCTCCTAATCTCACAGAAGGTACATCCCAGGTATATGCCCAAGGCTTTCCACCGGCAATCATTTCCCACCATACACCGATATATTTCACCGGTTTAATCCAGGAGGTATCTTTGTATTTACAAGGTTCATTCAAATTCAAGATAAGGTTTGAAGCAAGAATATCGCGTGCATCATCACTCACCATGACAGTACGCCAGGGAGTACGGCAAGGAGTCTGCATATAAGCCATATTTCCTTGTGCATCAGGAGTAAGTTGCGAAGTAAATACAAAATTCTTGTCATCTAGGACTAAATGCATGCAAGAATAATCCACCAAAGCAGCCTCATGCAGGTTGATGTAAAGACCTTCGGCTGTCTTCATCTGCAAGGAAGTCTGTACGCCTGTGGATGAAAAAATACTTTGCGACAGGTTCCCGTCAACAGCACCACTCAGCAAACTACGAATTTCTGACAGTTTCGACTCGGTATAGTCATATTCTTGTGTATCATAATCTCCCGGAATCCACCAAGCTGTATGATCACCGGTCATGGCAAATTGAGTATGTTCTTTTTTTACAACGAAGTAGGGCAAATATTGTTGCGAAGGGAACTCATAGCGGAATCCCACGCCGTCATCATACACACGAAAACGGAGATTCATGAAGCGTCCGTTCGATGGTTTCTCCAATTCCACAAAAAGTTCATTATAGCGGTTACGGATATGACTGTTTTCTCCCCATACAGGTTCCCAAGTCTCATCAAAAGTCGATGTAGATGTATTATTTATCCGGAAAGAATCCATTAATGAATTTTCTTCGTTCAATTCAATCCCTAGTGTACTAGGCTTTATCACAGGAATGCCCTTATAAGTTACCTGATAAGTCGGGATTCCTCTCTCATTTATTGAAAACTCAAGTGTAATATTGCCCGACGGAGAAGAGATGCTTTCTGCTTTTGCCATAAAGCACGATAAAAGCAGAAAGGCTGCTATTATTATTTTCATAACTATCTTTCTTTTTATAAATTCATTTATTTGGAATAAACGACACGGACCTTTACTTCGGTTGTACAGTCAGTGCAAGGTATATCAATGTTCGTACATTTTCTTTTTACGTCATAAGAATAATTAGAAGTTTCCACTCCATTCACTTTTACCGCTACAGGTTGCGTCGTATTATAGATGCGAAAAGTATATGAACGAGCATTGACACCGTTCGTATAAATTCCCTGACGAGGAGTAATGACATATTCTCCTTTATTATTTTTGAATGATTGTCTTAAGATTGTTGTTGCAAAAACGGTACTATAATCATTATTATCACCATCATCTTCATACAATACCCCCTCACCCTTGCAACCTGACACGAAGTTTAAAATCAGATGTCCGGGACGTTCTGTCACATTCATTACAGTAGGAGGATTATAAGGAATAATTGCACCTTGTTTAAAAAAATACGGAATTTGCTCCTGCGTAAAACACATTGTTTTTCTGCACGGTCCTTCAATCAATTCATCTGTAGCCACACTCCACCATTTCCCCTCAGGAAACCAGATTTCTTTTGAACTGATACCATCTTCCAAAGCCGGTTCTGTTATCGGAGCTACTAAAATGTCGTTTCCAAAGAAATATTCACCTTCATATTTATATGCCTCTTCACTTTCAGGGTATTCATAGTAAAGTGGACGGCACATACCTATACCTGTATCAAATGTCTCACGAGCCATTGTATATATATAAGGGAAGAGTGCGTAACGAAGTTTTACGGCATCGCGTAACTTAGGAAAATTGGGAAATTTCCATATACGCCGTTCTATCCGGCTGTCATCAGTGGCATGACTGCGGAATATAGGGGTAAACACTCCAAACTGAATCCAGCGAAGCATTAGTTCCGGGTCATTTACAATTTTTTCATCGGTAAACGCATGGCCTCCAAGGTCATGTCCCCAGAAAGCGTATCCTACATTTGATGCGGTGGAAGTAAAGTACGGCTCAAATGCGAGAGTCGGGAAATTTATAAGGGCATCTCCCGAAAAACCAATTTGGTAACGATGGCTCCCTAATCCTCCCCAACGATGAAAGATTACAGGTCGGCGGTCAGGCCTGTTTTTAACCATATCATTGTAAAACACATGATTGCACCAGAATGTCTGTCCAAGACCGGGAGTATATGGACTCGTAAGATGTTGTTGCCAGTCGAGCCACCAGAAATCCACACCTTCAGATTCATGGTCACGGATTACGTTGTCAAAGAATGACTTTGTAAAATCCGGATAATCAAGATACCAGGCAATTTTGCCGTTACTACCATATTTACCGCCAAGTTCCCTACTCATTGCTTTGTAATAGGATGGAGATTCGATACTGTCAATGCCATCTGCCGGATGGAGATTTAAAGCGATTTTGTAACCGTTGTCATGGATTTCCTGAAGAAGTTTAGTCGGTTCAGGTATTAAGTTGGTATTCCAAGACCAGCCGGTCCAACCTCCGATATTCTCCGACTCACTTGATGCCTTGCCATTCCAATGCCAATCCATATCAAGAATCATTACGTCGGTAGGGATATCGTTCTTCTTAATTTCTCGCATAATCTCCCGATAGTCATCGGCTGAATATGAATAGTAACGGCTATACCAATAGCCGAAAACGTATGCCGGTGGTAAAGGAATTTTACCGGCTATTTTGGTAAAATCTCCGATAGCTTTCTTATATTCATTGCCATAGCCCATAAAATACAGGTCAATAGCCTGAGGGTCATTACGATATGCCCACCAGTCATATCCAACCTCCGGATTTGGCTCAAGTGCAAATGAGTGACTCCCGTCAGCACGTGTTGCTTCCCATGAATCATCTATTACAGCCCAACCGGATCGGGATATTAATCCGTTTTCCAATTCACTCCGTTTATTGTCTCCATTGCTACCGTCAAGAGTCCGACAAGTCCCTTTAAGGTTTAGCGGATCTTTTTTCCCTGGATACCAAAGTGTTTCACAGCCATGGTTTTCAATGGTAATAGTGAGGTTTTCCGGAGATGCCGGACTTGTTTTCGGATTGGTTCCTTTTCGGTATTTGAGTTTTACTTTATCAGTCTGGATATACAAGAATCGGTCATCTTCTTTTTTCTTGAAATCTACCAATTCAAGATTACGGTTGACAACTGTAAATGTAGGACGGTCTTCGAACATGCCTTTTTCACTATATTCTATACGAATCATTTCTGGAGTCAGTACTGTGAAGCGTGCATTGCCACATATAACCACTGCCTTGGAATTTGCTATCGGATTATTATTGTCAACTGTAGCTCGAACAAATGGTGCCATGCTTAGCATCACCGCCAATCCTATCCACTTCATTATTCTTTTTTTATTCATATAAATGTACTGTTATTAAATTATTTGGTCAGTTTCAAAACCTTGCAAGCCCGCGGCCCTAATTCAACACTCAATTTAGATACTTTGCCTTCGTCTTTGTGTTTCCACAAGTCGCGTACGCTTACTTCTCCTTCTATACCAATCTCCGAAAGATGTAGTTCATATGTTTTCTGTTCATTGTCGCGGTTGAAAAGTCCTACTATATAATCACCGTTAGACATCTGTCCGTACCAAATCTGGTTCTTTTCAGTGTCGGTCACGTCACCCGAAAGAGGCTTTCCTACGAATCTGTCGGCATTCAGTGCCAACATTTCCTCATTCTGATAAAATTTCAGGTTATCTCCTACGGTATTATGTCGGTCAGCTACCGTTACCGGCCCTCCTGCTATCAACTGCAAAGAAATAACCGACTCTTTTTCCGCATCAGTATTAAAGGTATTAAGACGGATAAAATCGCCATCAGGAATTACTTGATTACGTCCTGTTACTTTCGACCAATATATAAATCCATCAAACATATTCATGCTGTTGGGCCAGCCTTCATACACTTTGCCTCGGCTATCGTCAGAAAAATGGTTCCATCCACCTTGACCTGTATCTGCTACAATACGCACCATATTACCATATTTCCTTTCCAACTCGGCATTATTTTTAAGATGTGGCATAACCAATGAAGTAAAAATACCATAGCGAGTGGCCGAAATACAGATATACTCCAATGCCTTTTCATAACATTCTCTTCCATAGCCTCTGCCCACAAGTCCATTTCCCCAATTGGCTTCCATGCCACGGTCAAATCCATCTTCATACCAACTGAGAAAATCCATACGAATATATTCTACTCCTAATTCCTTATAATGTTTGAAAAAGCCGTCAATATATTCTTTTGCTCCTTTATGGGTAGCAACCACATAAGTAAAGAACTTATCCGGCTCGTCCGGATGCGCTACAACATCACTCTCGGCATCATACTTCAATTGTCCCAATGTAATGTTATTGGTATTCTGAATGGGAGTTTCATCTTTTCCGTGTAACCACAACGGGTTATCATACACACCTAGTTTCAACCCTTTTGCCTTACATTTAGCTACAAGATCTTTCAAATACATGCTACCATATTTGTCCATGTAGCCGTATTCATTCTTTTCACAAAGCATAGGAATAAATCCATCCGTACAAAGCATATCATAACCATAAGGTTTCAGATTCTCGGCAACCCAGTCAATAGCTTTGTCCCACTCTTCTGCATTCATATCCATTTGATATTCAGGAATACCATTATCAGCCATTTCCATACAAAACTCATATACACTCCAATAGAGTGGGGCTTTGAATTTATGGATATTGCTAATATCCACCTCTTCGTCATAATCCGGCACTTCCACTTCATCATCGGGAATCATATCCGGAGTCCACCCTGTTCCTTCGTCCTTACAGCTTGTGGAAGTAAATATTCCTATCATCAACAAGCAAAACAATGTTATTTTCTTATATTCCATACTACTTTTTCATTTCTAAGCGAGTGCGGAATTAAATTGTCCGCACTCGTAGGATTACTAATTTTTCTTTTCAAATTTAATCTTATTAGTCAATACATTCAGTTCTACACGATACTGACCGGCTTCACTTTCTTCCACTTTCCACTGGTAGTCATTACCATTCGGTTGAACCAACTGCACATCAGTCATGTTAAGAGAAGCTTTTCCGTCTTCTCCCGCCTGCTTGGGCATATAACAAGTGATCGCCCAACTTCCATCTACATTTATCGGACATTTAAAGCTACCAGCTTTTAATTCTCCTTCCCAATAGAATGTTCCTTTATCAACATTGAAATCATAAACGAAAGCTTCCTTCCCTTGCTCCCAACCGGCAGGAGTTGCATCACCTAACATCCATATCTCTTTGCAGGGCAGATCATCAGGAATGCTCTGTAACAGCTTGAAGTCAATAGTCATGGTGTACATGTTCAGTGTCACCCGGTAGTTGCCTTCTTTGGTAATGTTCCATTTGTAGTCATGTCCCTGTATACCGGCCTCGATGTGTTCCATACGATTATCTCCAAATTCATGCGTTCCGTTTTCTATTGGCATCAGCCATGCTACATTCCAGTCTTCTTTCAGTTCCAATGGAAATTTCATATCTCCGGTTTTCAGGAGACCTTCATAATAGAAAGCCACTTGGTTGACTGGATCTTTCGTCAGTTTTGTGGAACTCATGATGTTCCAACCTGCAGGGGTTGCTTCTCCTACCATCCAAACATCATTATAGTCGGTAGTCGGGTAATCTGCATTCAATGTTCCGGCTTCAATGTTCAATTTCAACACATAAAATCCTGCTTTATTAATGGTAAAGGGGGTTTCATTACCGGTTTCATGCTCATTAAAGACCACACTGCCGTCGCTACCCTGTGTATACGAAGGTGACTGTCCGGTGGTATTCAAAATAAACTTGTAGTCACCTTCTTTCATCACCCCGTACCAGGTATATACCTCTTCCGATATCTCTTCTGTCATTTTAAGCGCATTGGCCGGGTCAGTAGCTCCTTCAAGTGCTGTTCCCATGACATAGATGTCGTATGGCTGTATTTCATACCCCACTGCGTCAAAACGTACAGTTGATAGTTCCGGTTTCACATAGCAGTCGGTCTCTTCTATTTCTGCGATAATTTCAGCTTCCAATGTTACTCTTTCACCGGGTTCTATTTTCCATTTCGTCAATAATGCGTTCATTTTTTTATGGGTAAAGCTTACACTGTGCTCGCCGGCCGGAATTCTCATTTTGTCAATAGAAGTGCCGAAATCATTGTCAGCAATGTCCAACTTAAAATAGTAAGTCACTTTAGAGTCCAAAGGGGCATTGGTTACCTCATTCCATGAAAAAGTAACAGCCTCCTCCTTTCCAAATTTCTGATTCAATTCTACATATTCATTCGATACTTGCAAGTGCATGGTATCATCGGGACGCTCAATACTATAACGTATATCTTCATCCTTACAGCCTACTATCAAACAAGAAAGCATGGCAAGTAAAAAAAAGATTTTATTTTTCATTTTGCTTGATTTTATGGGAATTATCTCCAAAATGGAAGTTGTCGCAGATTCTCGTTTTTATCCATTTCACTTTGATGGATAGGGAACCAATAATAAGCAGGATTATACACACGTTTCTGATAAGGTGTACGTACATAAAAAGCCTCAGCGTCTTTTCCGCTATAATTCATTCCGTACATATCTCCATTCAGCTTTTTTTCAGCTTCTTTCCAACGGCGCAAATCGTCATAACGCACCCCTTCTCCACAAAGCTCGACACGGCGTTCGGCACGAATAATCTTACGCACAGTCTCTTGATTATCGTCCACATGGATATTCTGGGCATCACTATTACCAAACGTATAAGTACGAATACCAGCACGTGTACGAATTTTATTCACATAGTTCAAAGCTTCCTCGCGAACTGTACGTTCATCTTTATACTCATTCAATGCCTCGGCATAATTCAAAAATGCTTCTCCCAAGCGGTAAACAATACCGGGACGATACTGGTAATTGTTCTCTTTAACATTCGTCTTAGGAGACACCCGTTTACGGATAAGATAACCATTTTGAGGCGCATCGTGCGTATGCGGATTGTCTTTCTGCCCGTTAAAAAACTCAAATTTACGTTTCTCGGTAGGGAAATAAGAGTTATTAAAAGCTACGGATACATAGAAGCGCGGTTCACGATTACAATACATATTATATGTACCTGCATAAGTAACAGCTCCTCCATTTACTTCTTCGTCCCAGATTGTATTATCAAGTTTTACGTCCGATTCGGAAAATCCCTCTTCATTCGAACCGTCATAAGGAAGTCCGTCTTGCATAAAGAAAGCATCGACCAAAGATTGAGTTACCCCTAACCCGCCGCTACCGCCACTGGCAGCCGGTGTTGCATGTTTTTCGTATGAACCATAATCAGAGCTTGGACGCGCAAACAGAATTTCGGTGTTCCCTTCATCAAAACGCTTCAAAAACAAGTTCTGATAAGACATAAACGGATCAATCTCTCCATTTGCATTTTCTTCAACATAAAGCTTATATCCGGCTTTATCAGCCTCATCAATCAATAGTTTACACGCTTCTACTGCATTTTTCCAACGTGTCGGGTCATAAACGGTACTGAAAAGATTTTCACCCTTCTCATTTTTGAAATCCGCATAATCCGTATTCCCATTTACCAATGGACTGGCAGCAAAAAGTAACATACGTGCACGCACTGCCAAACACATAATACTGGTAACACGCCCATACTTTCGCGCTTCAGTATATTTAGGAGGTAGTATCATAGAAGCCTCAAGCATTTCCTTGTCAGCCCAATCTATCACAGTGTAATAAGGAGCCTGTCCTTTCATCAAGTCCGACAGTACAAAATCTGTTGGAGCAATATAATCAGGATCAAACGGAACAGCTCCATAAGTATTGGCAAGCAAGTAATAATAATAGGCTTTCATGAATTTGCACTCCGTTTTCATATACTCTACTTCTTTTGCACTTATACCCTGTGCTGGTAGTGGGTGTATGTTCTCAAGGAAAATATTAGCCTCCCGAATACATTGCGGAAGAAGCTTCCAGTAATTTCCTTCCCAATCACTGTTAGGTGTCCATTCACCCAATATATAAGGAATGACTTTCCACCCCCACTGCCGCCAACGTTCGGACGGAGTCAGATCGTCAGCTAGGACTTCCCAACCCAATGTGTTAGTATAACCCCAATAAGGATCGGGTATAGCCGAGTAGACATTGGCAAGCCAACCCTCAATACGGGTTTTGTCTTCAAAGACCAAAGGAAGAGTTAATTCTGTATCAGTTTCTTTGTCAAGATAGTCAACACAAGACATCAATGAAGCTGTGACTATAAATCCTATAAGAATATTTTTTATAAATTTCATTGTTCTTTTTCTTTAGTTCATTCTATATTAAAAATTTACTTCTACCCCCAACATCAAAGAACGCATGGACGGATATTTTAAACCATCAGAGGTGGCCAGTTCCGGGTCCCATAATTTGAACTTGGAAATGTAGAACAAGTTATTCCCACTGGCAAAGAATCGGATACTCTTCGCGCTAATTTTATTAACGACATTCTTAGGTAGGCTGTAGCCTATTTCAAGTGTTTTCAAACGGAGGAAACTCATATTTTTCTTCCAGAAAGTCGAGGCACGGTTATTGTTCGTATTAGTACTCTGAGAAAGACGTGGCCAAAAAACGTCCTGAGAAGGATTTTCTTCAGTCCAGCAGTCTGTATAGTTGGTATAGACATTACCTAATACACCGGCTCCGCTACCGGGAATGAAATAATCCGACCCACCGATAATACGGTAAGTGTCACCACTTCCTTGGAAGAAGAAACTCATATCCCAATTACGGAAATTGATATTTCCGCCAAACCCATAAACGATTCTCGGGTCAGTAGTACTACCAATATAGCCTTCGTCAGCACTAGTTATATAGCCATCGTTATTCATGTCACGATATTTGATATCGCCCGGACGCACTTCACCGCCCAGTTGTGGAACAGGAATTCCTTCTTTCAGCTTTCCATCTACGAAATCATCATCGGTATAAAGTCCTAAGGCTTGCAGCCCCCACAGCGTATTGATTGAATGCCCGGTAATAGAACGATAAGTTCCTTTGACTGATTCTGGTTCGTCTCGTTCGATGATTGTATTCTTAGCATAAGTAAAAGTTCCTCTTACGCTGATATTACAATCCTTATTGATTCGCTTATTGTAATTCAGTGACAGATCGATACCTTTGTTGTCCACCTTGCCATAGTTGGCATATGGATTGTTGATAAACCCGGTTTGGGTAGGAATGGTGGCACGTTGCATGAAAATGCTGGTCCTGCGTTCTTTAAATAGATCGAGTTGAAAATCGAGTTCATTCCAAAGACCTATTTCTATACCTATATTCGTTTTAAGCGCTTTCTCCCAGGTCAGGTTTCCTACACCGACTTCTCCTTCCTGCACACCGTCACGATAAGTATCTCCTGTATATCCCCAATTGTAACCATTAGCTTTTGAATTGATGGTTGTGATATAGGCGAAACGGCGTCCACCGATATTGTCATTTCCTACCGTTCCCACAGAGGCACGGAGTTTCAGTTTACTTATCACATTGCGTATAGGTTCCATGAATTGCTCCTCACTAACGAGCCACCCCAAGGCGATGGAAGGGAAAAAACCAAAACGCTTGCCTTTCGCAAAGTTTTCCGAACCATTATATCCAAAGTTGAATTCAGAAATATAGCGGCGGTCAAATGTATATGAAAAACGTCCTGCAATACCTTGTGTCCGGTTCGGCTGTATATCGCCCCAATCATAGCTGCGTTGATTATACAAAAGAAGTGCATCTACCATATGTCTGTTATTAAACGTCTGATTATAACTGAGTGCCGCTTCCAAATAAACGCTCTGGTTACCGTAATTTGCATTACTGGAATGGTCAAGAAACTCACTTCCGTATTTCAAGATGCTATGTACTAGTTCACCTTCATCATTGCGTGATTTTGCTACGCTATAATAGTCCGGCTCCTTACCACGTGTCACAAAGTTCTCATTATATGTATCAAATGCAAAAGTGAGCTTAGCTTTTAGTCCCGGAGTTATCATTTTAAGGTTCTGCTCAACAGCAAACAAAGATTCTAGTTTGCTTCGTCCGCTACGGTAGTAACCGTTCTGTGTACTGATAGCCCAAGGATTAGGACGGTTGCTACTGGCAATAGGAATAGTCCCATCTGAATAAACAGCGGGGTGTACAAAAGGAGGCGTTTCAAAAGCAGCACTGAAAACTTCATCCGTACCACTGCGACTTTTATGTAGATTCTGTAAGTAACCACCTACATTAAAACGAACTAGGGTAGTTTTTGTCAAGTCTAGATCTACATTTGCCCGTATGTTGTAACGGTTCAACTTGCTTTGGGTATCATAAGGCAAACTCTTATCGGAAGCCATAATTCCATTTTCATGATAAAGAGATGCTGTAAGAGAATAACGGAGTATTTCTGTTCCACCACTTACTGTAAGATTAGCACGAGTGGAAGTTGCATAATCTTTGGTAATGGCGTCTATCCAGTCTACATTCGGATATAAATCTTTGTCGTAGCCATAATAAGTTTTAAGTATCTGCTCCTTTGTAAACATACGTTTATTGGGATCACTTTCCAGAGAATTAAGTAAACTCATATATTCAGCAGCTCCAATAAACTCAGGAAGTTTGGTGGGAGCCTGAATGGACTGCTCTACACGTACATTAACAGAAGGAGCGGCTATCGTTCCACGTTTTGTATTGATAATAATGACTCCATTCGCTCCACGTACGCCATACATAGCACTGGCTGAAGCATCTTTCAAAACAGAAAAAGATTCAATTTCAGCAGGATCAAGATCATTTAAGCTACGTTCTACACCATCTACCAATACTAATGGAGAAGTATTTCCACTGAAAGAAGCAATGCCTCGAATCCAGAAATTTGAGTTATCATATCCGGGTTCGCCAGATGGCTGTACTGCAATCACACCCGCTAACTGTCCGGCTAAATTGTTACTGAGTGAACGGGAGGACCCGACTTGCAACTTGGTAGGTTCTATAGTCTGTACCGAACCAATAACTGAAAGTTTCTTTTGATTACCATAACCTACTACCACAACCTCATCCAAAGCTTCTACATCTTCTTCTAGTATAATATTGAAGTTGATTTCATTTCCAACCACGATTTCTTTAGACTTGAAACCTATGTAAGTTATATTTAATACACTCTGTTTATTCGGTACCTCAATATAGAAGTGACCATCCACATCAGTTATAGCCCCTCCTGGCTCATTTTTGACTGTCACATTAACACCTGGAAGTGGAGATTTCTCTTTATCAAGTACGGTTCCACTAATTCGGATACCTTTTACTTGCTGTTGGACAATAATACTTTCTGCCATAGACTCGTCAGCATAAACTGGAAAGAATCCTATCCACAAAAATAGTGGCGCCAGAATAGTAGTTTTTACTTTCATAGTTTTTTAAATTAAAAGATTAACGTCATTGATTACAATATAACAGCCTATTAAGCAGAACGACATATCGCGGGTCTGGATACTTGTTGGCTATTCGAATTATTACCCTTTGTTTTCTAGTTAGATTGTTCTTTTGCATACATAATATAAGATTTTAAAGTTGATAAAAAAGTATAAATTACAAACTATCTCTTTCTTGGGAAAAGAGACAACGCAAAAATATCAGATAAGAAATACTAATTATGAATCAAAGAGTGAAAAAGTAGTGATTTATATCAATGGAAAATGTATAATCTACTGTATATTAGTAATATAAAAACGTGTAGTAAAACTAAAAAAGTAGTAAAAATATAAGTGTAAAATAAGAATATTCTGAATCGTAAACTTCTATTAGTCTTTTGACTTTCCAATTTTCATTACCTCTTGTTCTAGTAGGTTACGGTCACCAGCGGCCTTATTTCGAACTTTCGTGCGGTAATTATAAATGGTGGTTACAGAATAGCGTAGAAACTGAGCAATCTTCACGCTATCACTAATACCCAAGCGTATCAATGCAAAGATGCGTAACTCTGTATTCATCCGTTCACCGGTTTTCAAGGATATTTGCTCATCATTGGTAAGCAAGGCATTGAAATCCTCCACAAAAGTAGGGAACATTTGCAGGAAAGTATTGTCAAAATTCGCATAGAATTCCTTCAATTCCCCCTCTATAAATTTGGAAGACTTGATGTTCTTGTAGAGTTCTTCCACATTCCCAGTAGCAGCAATCTTACCTAATGACCGGCGGTAATTGTCCATCTTCTCCAAATATACCGAACACTGATCCATATATCGACCAATATACTCCTCTTTCAGATAAGAATTCTCTGCAATACTGTGGTTAGCCTCCTTAAGCTTGTGCATCGAAAGGTGAAGTTCTTCATTCAGTTCTTTTAACCGCTTGTTGGTGTCAATCACTTCTTTGCGAGCGACAGCCAACCTCTTCATCTGTTTATATACATAAAATATGGCAAGCAATAGAAAAAATGAAAGCATGCTGATAGATGCCAATGTCCATTTCATTTGTTCCTGCTGTTTCTCTGTCTTTTGTTGGTAAGCATCGTTAATGATGGGAAATATCTCCAAAATCTCCAATTTGCGCAACCGAGCATTACAAGCTGCGGCATCTTCCATACATATCTTTACGGCAAGGGCCGTGTAGACAGGCTTTTGCCCTTCTACACCGTCCCTCTTGATAAAGCAATATGGCTAGCTTACGCAAAGAAATGTATTCCCGGACAGCGGTTGTCATATCTGCTATGGCAGAAACAATCAGAAATTCTTTTTCTTTTTCTTTATCCCCTTTCAGACGATAGGACTCTGATAAAGTATAGGCACAAATTGCAACATCATGTTCATATTCCTTCTGCTGGGCTAAATAATCTGTCAGTAAGCAAATGGCTTTATCGTATTCATTGCGTACATTATACTGGTCGGACTGAATCAAGGTATGTATCAAAAGGTTATCCTTATTGACTAGTAGCAATGAATCACGATATTTGTCCGTAAGTTCCGTATAAAGTTTCCTTTCATACTTTGTAACTGCATAGTCAGCCATAAGTCCATAGATTGTGCGATAGATATGATAATAATAGGGACGGAGGTTTTTCGACAACCGTTCTGCATGAATATTTCGCATCAAATCCATTGCTTCCTTATACATGCCTGTCATTCCCAAGACATCAGCTTTATTCATACGGGCATTATCTATATATTCTCGGTTTCCAAGACGCATAGCTATCTGTTCCCTCTCCTCAGCCACATAAAATGCTGAATCCGTATTGAATGAACGATATTCATCCAATAATGCACCAAGAATGGCAAAATGCTCTTCCTCCGATATTAACTGTAACAACTGCCTTCTCAGTTTTGCCAGTCTCAACTCTTTTTGTTCCATATATATAGGACGTTTCTTTATCGACTGATCTAATTTCAGCAATAAAGAATCGACTCGGTTACTGTCTATAGCATAAACATAACATATGCCAACGATGCAAAAACACCAAAATACAACTATACTTTTCATAGCTTAACATATCAATCAAAAACTCCATATTTGAAAGTTTTTACGCAAAAGTAACTAAAATACAAAAGAATTTATCTCCTTTATATGAATTATTTTAATATTCATACAGTATATGTTCACACATTATTTAGTCTAAAAAAATAATACTATAGCGTATTGCGATGGCTTTATTTAACAATTTATTACCAAAGCCATATCTGTTAAACTTATAACATAGAATTATTAATATGTTTTACTCTGACAATAAATGTATTTTCCAAAAATTATATTGAGCTGTGATAAATACGATAGTTATGCTTGTTTAAACAGACTACGAATCCTGCCATATTTCAATTCTCTTTTTCCCATATAACGATTTTCCCATTTTTATTTATCCCGTC
>OHAQ01001551.1_pt1 | contig 17857 bp, 10 predicted proteins | sample 1577111 | NCBI WGS metagenome assembly OHAQ01 (sample SAMEA3541549, study PRJEB24748) | human gut metagenome | biome: human gut; feature: human-associated habitat; material: faeces | place: China | collected 2012 | reverse complement strand
ATATCGCGGCTGCGGCGCTGAGCCAGTGACCGAGAAAATGTCCGCGAAGCTGGCAGGTAGGCGCTTCCCAGCCCCAGTGCAGCTTAGCAGAAGAGGGGTCTTCCAACACCTGAAGCCCCGGCATTACAACGCCCGCTTCGAGATAAAAATTCTGCAAAAGGCACTGCGTTTCAAGCTCGGATATGTAACCACGCTCGGTTTCCATGCGCTCGCGGAAAAGTCCGGGCAGCAGCTTTACATTTTTCTTTCCAACTGACTTCAGCATAATAAAACCCTCCGTATCGTTTGATCGTGTATCACATTATACCACAAATAAGCGCATTTGTCGGTAGACTATTCCGCAGAACTAGTAGACTAATCGCATATCATATCCGGCTGGCGCGGTCTGGGGCGCTTTCGGCGACGACCTCAGAAAAGGCATACTCGCCGCGATAATTTTCCCTATACTCCTGCTCGTCGGGCTGTTTTTCTGCCGCAAAAGCGGACGCACATCGCGCAACTGAATAAAAATCAAACGCTGTACGGATTTTAGTCATCCATACAGCGTTTTTTCAATAGTAATAATCTAAATATATCTTGTAACCGCTCTTGCCCGGGTCGCCCCTGTACGTTTTTATCCAGCCGAACTGGCCGTCTTTGTAAGTGTACAGCCAGCGGTCATCATTGCGTTTTTCGCCGTATATCGTCAGCCTTTCGCCCTTGTTGATGTAGATCTTGCTGGTGGAGTTTTCGTTAGGCTCGTTTCTCAGCATAAGCTCGTTCACGCGGCTGACGACTTCGTATCGCTCAGATGAATGAAGAGCGATCTGAGGTTCAGTTACGTTGGCTACTTTCTGCACCGTATCTTTGAGCAGCTCCGCCCTGCACCAGCCGTACTCACTGCCGTACTGAGTATATATCCACCTGACGTTGTCCGTATGCTCCTCGGCGTAGACCGTCAGCATTGCCCCCGGCGAAACATCGCATATCAGCGTGTACTGCTCGCTCGGGCCTTTGCGCATCTGCACGAGCGTACCGTCGCTCGGCGTGAAAAGGCAGCCGCTCTCCGCCATTACCGCAGGCGCGTAAGGCGTGTCGATCTTTTCATCTGAGCTGTTTTCGGCAGGCTGTTCTGTCTGCTCGGTCGGCTCGGTCTGTGCGTCGGCGTCAACAGCCGCAGCGCTCGACACCGCCGAATTTTGGTATACGTCAGCTTCGCTCTCGCCGCCGTTCGCTCCGCGCTTCACAACTATCGCGACAACCAGCGCCGCCATACATATACAGCAGACCGAGCATATCAGCGCGGGCAGGAGTATCTTGAACCTGCTGACGTCCGCGCCCTGATTTACGGGCGGCTGTTTTTGACCGCAGTATATACAAAAATCCGAGCCATCGGGCAGGGGGTTCCCGCAATATTTACACTTCATTTCCATCACTCACTTCAACTCCGCCCCGCCCCACTCAACGGCGGAAAAGCCTTTGCGCTCGAACCCGCTGAGCTTCTGCTCGGGAATGTCTATCTTCTCCTCAAGCGGGCGGTATGTCATGAACACGCGCAGCAGGCTGTCGGGCTTCGGGGATATATCTAGTTCGTAATTATCGGTGTAGATGTCGCTTTGGAACGCTATCTGATTATACTTATTGTGCTCCATTCGCGGCAGCCAGTATACTATGAATTCGTTGCGCTCGTCCTCATTAAGACCCAGTATTTCAAGCTTTTCGCGCAGGAATTTTTCGGTATCTTCGCCCTTTACAACAAAGCCCTGCGACATATCATAATGTGCACGGTCGTTCACGCTGTCCCAAAATAGATAATGATAATTTCCGCCGTCCGCCTTGTTGACTAGCTTGCCGTCGGGGTAGGCGGTAACGTTCCAGCCGTCGCCATATGCGGGGTATGTTGTCGAGATCTCGGCATTTTTCGCAGTAAGCTTTACGGAAACATCGGTCGGGCGCTGGGGGTAGAGGTAGATGACGGGTTTCGCCGCGCCGCCCTCATATTGAACGTAAGCTTTGTAGTCCGAACTATCGTATTCACCCCTGTATGCCATTATCCAGCCGCGCTGACCATTATACTCGGTGTATATCCATTTGCCGTTATCGTCGTCGTTGTAGCCGTACTCCTCCATCGCCGTGCCGCTGTCGATGCTGTCCATCGCGGCGTAGCTCTTGTCGGGGCCTTTGCGCAGGGTCAGATCATTAACGACCACTGTAAAATGCGGGTGATAGTCATCTTCAATGTAGTTATCCGGCTCGACTATATCGTACTCTATCGGCAGACTGTACGAAAGATATTTTTCCGTGCACCAGCCATACACGCCGTTGTACTCGACATACGCCCACGTTTCGCCGTCGCCGCTGCGCTCGGCATAAACAGCTAGTTCGTAACGGCGAGGTATCTCAGTTTTGTAAGCATATTTATATCCCGGCCCGATGCGCATAGTCAGCGGGTCTTTCTTGGTCGCGACATACATAGTTCCGACGTAGCTCGTGCTGTCGGGGGTTACCGGTATCTTATATTTATCCTGCGTAGTAGTGGTGGCGGGCTTGGTCTGCGGAGCGGTAGTCTGCGCAGTGGTTTTCTCCTCGGTCTGCTCCGTCTGCGGCTGTTCGGTTTGATCGGTCTGTGTCGATTGCTCGGTTTGAGCGGCTGCGGCTGTCTGGGTCTGCGGGGCGCTGTTTTCATCGGCGCTGTCCGTTTTTACACTGCCGCGGGTCAGCACTATCGCCGCGACCATCGCCGCCATGCACACGCAGCACACCGAGCATATCACCGCGGGTATCAGAAACCGAAAGCGCTTCGGCGAAGCGGGCGGCTCGGGCGGAGCGTAAATATCGCCGTTTATCGTGCCGTACTGCTCATATTGTTCCGGCTGTTCATATTGGTCATACCGGTCGTACTGATACTGCTGCTCAGGCTCATCTGCGCCGCGCGATAATTTGTTACCGCAGGCGGGACAAAACGCCGAATCATTCGGCAGTTCTTTTCCACATTTCGGGCAAAACATATATATCACTCTTTCTATAATTCCTGTATTTTTTTACAAACGTTATACGCTATACCTTTATAATACCTTTATAATATAATAGCACATACGCGCCGCCGTGTCAACATTATTTTCCGACTAAAAAAAGGCGCGACCTGCTGCGGACGCACCTTTTTGTTTCATATTTCTATAATATCCGCTACCGCCTTGCCGTTTTTCTTCAAGCAGTAGACTATGTGGAATTTGTCGCCGATAACGGGGCGGCTTTTTTTGACGAAAAATTTTCCCGTATGTTCGCCGCCGCGGGAATCGTTATAGCGCATCTTACATTCATATGCGAACTGGTCTATCTGCTTCACGCTGACCACCTCAGCGAGCGCGGGCTTACCGTTTTTGGTAAGCATACGGTTGACTATCGAATCGTGATGACCCATGAAAAATACCACAAATCCCGAGATCCAAAGCGCTGTCATTATCACCGCGGAAACGGCTATCAGCGAATTTGAAGGCGGGCAGTAGACCTTTTCGGGGTAGGAATCTGTAACGAGCGCCGTAAAGCTCTCACCCTTTGAAGTGCGGCGGTTCATAGTCGCCTCAGCCAGTATTTCTTCGCCTGTATCATCTGTATAAACGGCGTGCACGAGCTGCTTTCCCTTTTTATGCTCCTCCACCGATACCACACGGCACTGCACTTCAGTACCATTACGCAGGTAGTTCATAGCGGAAGAAACGCTTTTCACACAAAGCCACGGAATGAAAATTATCATAGCGAGGCCGATGAGCGAAAGCATCAAAGCGCGCACCCCATTGCCTTTCTGCATATATATCCCCCTTTTTACGAGCGCTTTTGCCAGCGTTCGACAAGATATATTATAGCACAGATATTACGAGATGTCAATGATTTTTTGTACAAATAATTAAAAAAGACCGACTTGGCAATTTATTAATCCTTGGGCAAAATGTCAATATTTTTATATAATTGGATAATATAACGATATACCTATACTCTAAAATTTATGCAAGCAATATATTCAAAGATATAAAATATATTCAGATATATATGACCATGTTCATTTACGCATTATCTCGCTCCCCGTAAAATAATGCAGAAGTATCTCCTCGCAGCCGCTTCCCTGCTTCGCCATTTCGTTCGCGCCGTGCTGGCTCATGCCTACCAAATGCCCGCAGCCCAGCGCGCGGCAGGTGAATTCCCCGTCAGCATATTCTACCTCTATGTGCTGCGATGGCAGGTCGAGCAGCGCGCATATTCGCGACGCTTCGCATATCTCGCCGCCCGCGCGCATTTTCAGCACCGTGCCGCCCGGAGAACGCTCCGCCGCAGTCAGCCAGTCCTCAGGCTCGCCGCTAAGGTCGCAGTCGGTGAACTCCGCCGTCAGCAGCCTTTTCATCTCCGCTTCGCTGTAATCCCGCACCGTTTCGCACTCCTCAAGCTCGGCGTCCCACTCGCTATCGACCGATGTCAGATACGGTATCTCCTCGCCCCACATCACCTGCGCCGACTCGGTCTTGCCGTAGGATATGCCGTGAAACGCTACCAATATCGGCTCGCCCTGCCAGCTGAGCGTGAGCGGTTCGGCATACTCCGCCGCAGCAGTTATCTTTTTCAGCGCCGCACCGTAACCGTCGCCGTAGACCTCCCGCGCCTGATCTTCCGTGAAAAACGCCTGATAGCGGCTGCCGTCATCGCTCATATGTGCACCGCGCAGATCCGCCGCAGGCTCGGCGCTCTCGGCAAGTATACGCCGCCGCGCATATGTAGAAGCCAGCACCGCCTGCGCTTTCAGCGCCTCGTCCTCAAAATCGGCAGGCATCTGCGCAAATACCGCGCCTATTATGTAATCCTTCATGCTGTACTCAGCCACCCTGCCCGTTTCCTCGCAGAGTATCTTCACAGTTTCGTAACCTTGCGAACCGCCCGCGGCAGCTTTTTCCGACTCGCGCCGCGCATATCCCACGCAGGGTATCAGCAGCAGCAGCACTGCAAAAACTGCAATAAGCTGTAAGTAATCTTTCATAAATATCGTCCTTTCTTTTGCTTCAGGGTGTAAAAATGAATAACTCTGCTCGATAAAATTCATATTTTCATCAAATAAAACAAATTGCTTTTAGCCAAACGGCTATGTTTGTGCAAATCTAACTTGACAAATCGGAAAAAATGTTGTAAAATATTATTTATATAATTACGTGAGAATTATTTGTATATTATTGCTGCGCATATTTTGGCGCGGAGAAAGCGAGATGATCTTTATATGTCAAACGAAACAGCGAGGAATATGCTTTACCAGCAATTTGTTGCCAATAACGCCATCGACCCTAAATACTACGATAAATATGTGGTAAAAAGAGGTCTGAGAAATTCCGACGGCACCGGCGTAATGGCTGGTCTTACCAACATCTGTAACGTTCACGGATATGTAATAAACGAAGGCGAAAAATCTCCGATACCGGGCAAACTCGTATTCCGCGGATATGATATCAAAGATCTCGTAGAAAACGCCGTAAAGGAAAACCGCTTTGCATATGAGGAAACGGTGTATCTGCTGCTGATGGGCAATCTGCCTACTCACGAAGAGCTTGCGGCTTTTACCGAGCTGATGGACGAAAACCGCCAACTGCCGCCCAACTTCTTTGAAGATATGATACTCAAAGCGCCCTCGAGAAATATAATGAACAAGATGGGACGCGCCCTGCTCTCTTTATATTCATATGATGAAAACCCCGAAAACAGAAGTCCAGAATTTGAAATGGCTACCGCTATCTCGATAATCTCGAAGCTGCCTAATATAATGGTATCGGCATATCAGGTAAAGCGCAGAGTTTACGACGGTCAGAGCATGATAATGCACCCGCTGATAAAGGGGCAGTCTACCGCTGAGATGATACTTTCAGCCCTGCGCCCCGACCGCAAATTCACCGACGAGGAAGCCAAGCTGCTCGACATAGTGCTTATGCTGCACGCTGAGCACGGCGGCGGAAACAACTCTACTTTCACCTGCCGCGTACTTACATCTTCCGGCACCGACCCATACTCGGCATACTCGGCGGCTATCGGCTCGCTGAAAGGCCCGAAGCACGGCGGCGCTAACATCAAAGTTAACGAGATGTTCACCTGCGTAAAAGAACATGTGCGCAACTGGGATGACGAGGGCGAAGTTGCCGACTTCCTAAGAAAGATACTAAATAAAGAGGCTTTCGACCACACGGGTCTGATATACGGTATGGGCCACGCGGTATACACCCTTTCCGACCCCCGCGCCGTGATACTCAAGGCCAACGCCGAGAAGCTCGCGCACGGAACTGAGTTTGAGAAAGAGTTCCGCCTGCTGGAGTCCATCGAGCGCCTTACTCCCGAGCTTTTCGCTGAGAAGAAGGGCGATATAAAGGCTATGTGCGCGAACGTAGATATGTACTCGGGTCTGGTATACAGAATGCTGGGCATACCCGAAGACCTCTTCACGCCGCTCTTCGCCGTATCGCGTATGGCAGGCTGGTGCGCTCACCGCTTTGAAGAGCTTGTAACGGGCAAGAGAATAATCCGCCCCGCATACAAGGCTGTAATGAAAGAGCGCGAGTATATCCCGATAGACGAAAGATAACACATCATCATACTGATTATAACGCTCCCTTTCGGTGAAATATGCCGAAGCGGGGCGTTTGTTTTAATATATGTGTACTGAGATATTTATATATTAAAGCAACACCGCACAACTATTGTGTTCGTATTGCGACGTCAGATTTTTCGTCAGATTGTACTAAAATGACGACGGCAAGCTGGCGCTTTCCAAGGAGTTTTGGTGCAATATGACGGGAAACATGCAAGCAAGACGTGCACAAAGCCGAAGGCGGTAGTTGTGCGGTGTTGCCTTAAATATACCTGAAATATGCAGATATGCGGAAAATAATGTTGACATATCGGAAATAATATAGTATTATATATAATGGATATATCTGATGTACGCATATCGGCATATCATATATATCGCGGACATATATATTTCAGGAAAATGCCCTGACAAAAAGACGGAGATGAACAGATATATGCATATACATAAAAAAGCTGATATACTGCGCCGAGCGATATGCGCGATATGCGCGGCGGCGGTATTTATATGCGGCGGGCCGACGGCTTTTGCCGAGGGCGAGCCGAGCTTCGACGTAGAAGTGAACGTGCCGCCTAAGACGGTATTTCTGGGCGACTCGATAGCGGCGGGCTACGGGCTGAAAGGGTACGACAAAAATGACCTTACCAAGTGTCCCTCATACGCCAATATACTTGCCGAGGTATTTAAGTCAAATCTGCCGGAAGAGGCGGATTTTGCTTACGAAAACCTCGCGATAAGCGGCTATACCTCGCAGGAGCTTCTCGACCTGCTGAAAGGCGGCACCTGCGACAAAGCGCTTTCAGACGCCGACGCCGTAGTGGTATCCATCGGCGGAAACGATATGCTGGGCGTGTTTCTGGGGATAATGGGCAAGGACAACAGCGTAGGAGATATGGTGAACAGATCGCTTTCGCTGAGCGACGACCTCGATACCGCGCTTGCGCCTTTCCACGAAAAGCTCTCAGCCATTACCGACGAGATACACGACCGCACCAAAAACGCCGACTGCAAGCTTATCATACAGACCCTTTACAACCCTTTTGAGGGGCATGTTATCTCATTGCTGGACAAGCTGGGCGAGGAGAAGATAGGCAAGCTGAATGAAACTATTTTCTCGCTTTCGGAAAAAGGCGAGAATTATTTGGTCGCAGACGTGGCGTCAAGCTTTAAGGGCAGAAATCAGGAGCTTACCAACATAAAGGATATGGATATACACCCCAACGCCGAGGGTCACCAGCTCATAGCAAAAACGCTGGAGGAGCTTATAGAAAAACAGACATTTACATACCACGACGACAAGGCGGAAGCGGAGTATGTCAGCGAGCAGAAAGTAAAAAAGGCAGAGGAAGAAAGAAGATCAGGCCGCAGAAAAAATATAGGCATAGCGGCGGGCGCGGCGGCTGCCGTAACAGCCTGCGCAGCGGTCAGCATAAGCATAGGCGTACACAAACGCAAGACGAAAGAATGAGGATATTTGTATGAGATCATTTCTTGTAGATTTTGAGAACGTAAAATCAAAGGGGCTGGTGGGCATAGACCAGCTGGGCAGCGACGACCATGTAGTTATATTTTACAGCGAAAACTCCGACACCATAAGCTTTGAGATGCACTGCAGCGTTATGCGCGCGGCGGCAAGCGTGGAGTATATGAAGGTGAACGTCGGCGGCAAAAACGCCCTTGATTTCCAGCTCTCTACCCTGCTGGGATACATGGTGGCGCAGCAGAACAACTCGCACATTTTCGTTATCAGCAACGATAAGGGCTTCGACAAGCTGCATGATTTTTGGGAGAACACTTTCAATGACGCACCGCCCTGCGTGGTATTCAGAACGCAGAACATCGCGGCGGCGCTCAATTACGCAAAGTCGCACAAGGCGGCGTCCATCGAGCTGGGCGACATAGCGGAGCAGGCAGAGGAGCTTATCGCCGAAACAGTCGCACTGCCCGAGCAGACGTATGCCCCCGAGGAAAAGCCCGCAAAAAAGGCGGATATGGAGATAATGGTGCCCGAGGCGATGATACAGGCTTTTCGCCCCGACAAGGAGAAAGCGAGCGCGAGCAAGCCCGCGCATGAGCGCAGGATAGAGATAACCACAAACGCATATATTCCCGAAACATCTGCGCCGAGCGAACCTAGCGAGCCCGCAGCCCGCCCCGCCGACATCACCGACGCGCAGTTCGCAAAGTACATGGATATAGCGCGCGCCGCCGAAGGCGAAGAGCTGCCGCTCAGCCTTTTCAAGCTGGAAGAGGGCAGACTGCGCAATGTGCTCAATGAGCTGAACCGCTCGATATGCCTGCGCGACCTGCGCAAAGTTCTGGTAGCGGCGATGGGCTGCGAGGACGGCGAATACATCGCTTCCGAGCTGACCGACCATTACGACAGGATAAAAGCGCGGCTTGCTGAGCTTAGTGCGCAGGAGCAGGAAGCTGAAACTGCCGATGATGCCGAGAACGCCGAAAACTCCGCCGAGCCGAAAAAGGTAGACGCAGATATGAAGAAAAAGCTGCACGCCCTGCTAGACCCGATAGCCTCGAACGACGAATTTTCGGGCACGGTAGCGCAGATAAACATCTCCGCCACTCCGCAGCAGCTGTACATCAACATGATAAAGCGCTTCAACAAAAAGCGCGGCTGTGTGCTCTACAAGGCGATAAAGGCTGAATTCAAGCGCTTTATCGAGCCTGCCGCGGAAGAACCTGCGCCCGCCGAGCCGAAAAAGGCGGACAATACCATGAAGAAAAAACTGCACACCCTGCTCGACCCGATAGCCTCGAACGACGAATTTTCGGGCGTGGTATCGCTGATAAACCGCTCGGCAGATTCGCAGGAGCTTGCGGCGAATATGACCCAGCGCTTCGGTGCGGAACGCGGCAGCGAACTTTACGAGATAGTAGAGTCAGACTTCATGGATTTCACGGGCGAAGCGGCGGCAGTGAACGCTGTTGCCGTAGCCATTGACGAAACGCCGAAGCAGGAAGAGCCTGCGGAGATCGCCGCGGAAAAAGCCCCCGAAAAGACGGAACAGCCCGAACAGAAAGCTAAGGAGCAGAAGCCTGCCAAAAAGCGCAGCGCAGCGGGAAAGACTAAATCAGGAAAAGCTGTAAAGCCGAAAAAGGCTGAGAAGAAAAAGGCTGAGCCTGCCGAACAGCCCGAGGAATTATCCCCCGAATATGCGGCTAAGCTGGAAGATGGCGTGCGCGCGGCGCTCAAGGGAAAATCAAACGCCGAGGAGACCGCCGCGGCGGTAGAGGTAGCCCTCGCCTCAAGAAGCAAGCACGACCTCTACATCGGCATGGTGAAAAAATTCAAGAAAAAGCGCGGACTAGTGATATATAATGAGATAAAGGAAGGCTGCGAAAAGCTCGCGGCTGAAAGGAGCGCGGCGAAATGAAATACATGATAGCTTCAGACATACACGGTTCGGCATACTGGTGCGAGAAACTGCTCGCGGCTTTTGAAAAAAGCGGCGCTGATAAGCTGATACTGCTGGGCGACATACTTTACCACGGCCCGCGCAACGACCTGCCGCAGGGCTACGAGCCGAAAAAGGTGATAGCAATGCTCAACCCCCTCGCCGACAAGCTGATATGCGTTCGCGGAAACTGCGAAGCCGAGGTAGACCAAATGGTTCTGAACTTCCCCGTGATGAGCGAGAGCGCGGTCATCTGCGACCACGGCAAGACGCTTTTCGCGACACACGGACATATATACGACCCCGACAAGCTGCCCCCGCTGGCGGACGGCACTATCTTCCTTTACGGCCACACACATATACCCGACGACCAAACCAAACAGCAGGGCGAGAAAAGCATACGCTGCATAAACCCCGGCTCGGTTTCCATACCGAAAAACGGCTCGGCACACCGCTGCCTTATCTGGGCTGGCGGAGATTTTGAAGAAGCGGTGCTGTGAAGCATTGCCAAAAAAATCTTTTGAGATTGTTTTTTTCGTGTTAATTTGATGATTTTTCGGAAATACGGTTGCAATTTCAGAAAAAGTGTGGTATGATTATAATTAGACAAGGTATACCCTGAGCAGAAGCAGAGGTATCCATTTTTAGGAAATGAAAAAGGAAGGATTTGATAGTTTTGAAAACCAGAACTTGTCCGTTTTGCGGTAAGGAGATCTCAGAAGAGGCGATACTTTGCAAATTCTGTCACAACCTGCTTATCGACGAAAACGGTAAAGATATAGAGCCGCAGTATGAAGAGCCCGAACAGCCCGCAGAGGAGGAAAACACCATAGTTTACTCTAAGGAAGAGCTGAAAAAGGCTATGGAGCAGGCTAAGGCCGAAAGCCCCGACCCCGACGAGATAGTCACCGAGGCTGAGCAGAACCTCGAGGAAGCTTACGAAGAGCAGGCCGAAAGCCCCGAAGAAGTTTACGATGATACCGTTTACAACGAGGACGCCGACGACGAGGGCGAAGCTTATACATACGATGACGAATACGGCGACGGCAGCGAAGAAGGCGAATATGCCGAGGAAGAGTACGCTGACGGCGAGTATGCCGAAGAGGAGTACCCCGAGGGCGAATACGCTGAGGGCGAGTACCCCGAGGAGGAATATCAGCCCGAGGAATATGAGCCTGCGCAGCCCGAAAACGCTACGCTCGGCGAATACGACCCCAAGAGAACTTTCCTCATCACAGCTATAATCACGCTGGGAATACTTATTATAATCATCGCGGCAGTAGCGGTGGGCTACAAGCTTTTCGGCTTCGGCTCAGACGACAACAGCTCGAACGCCGCGCCCGTTACTGTTACTCAGGGAAACACCGACACCGCGACCGCGACCGAGCCCGTAACTACGGAATATGTGCCGCAGGTAACTGACGATACCGCTTCGGAAAACCCGACCGACATCGCCGACAGCCTTGCCGCAGACCCCGTTACCGACTCTGCCATCAACTCGGCGGCTGACTCTATGGCAGACAGCTCCGCAGCGGACAGCACTGCTGATTCTTCGGCACCTCCGTTTGCCGCTGCTCCTGCTCTTCGCCGCCCTCGCCGTCGACGCCTCGGCCGCCCGTCAAACCCCGACGACGGGACGGGTCGTCGATCCGGACGGCACGGCCGTCGCCTACGCCACGGTCGTGCTGCTCGACGCCGAAACGCAGTTGGCGGGTACGGCAACCGCGGCAGACGGGTCGTTCTCGCTCAAAGTCCCGGCCGGCCGGTACCGCCTGACGATCCAATACCTCGGCTACGAAACGCTCACACGCGACGTCGATACGCCGGGCGATCTGGGCGAATTCGTACTGCATCCCGCGTCGGTCGAGATGCAGGAGGTGGTCGTCAAGACCAGTCTCGTCCGCCGCGAAGCCGACCGGTTCGTCATGGAGATCGCAGGCTCGCCCGTCGCGCTCGGCAAGGACGGCACCGAACTGCTCAAACAGGCGCCCGGCGTCTGGCTCACCGACGACAAGATCGCCATCAACGGCGCATCGGGCGTCAAGGTCTACATCAACGACCGCGAAGTGCGCATGTCCACCGAGCAGCTGCTCAACTACCTGCGCGGGCTGAAATCGGAGGAGATCCAGCGCATCGAGGTCATCCCGCAGGCCGGTGCCGACTACGACGCCGACTCGGCGGCCGGCATCATCCGCATCACGCTCCGCCGCCAGCGCGACAACGGGCTCACGGGCGACCTTTCGTTCTCGACGCGCCAGAGCCGGCAGATCGAAGGCTACAACCCCTCGCTTTCGCTCAACGGCCACGCAGGACGCTGGACCTTCAACGCTTCGGGCTGGGCGAGCGTCGTGCCGCTGCATGTCACGAAAACCGCCGAACACACCGAATACCGTGCGGGCGGCGCACTGCTCGACGCCTCCTCCGAAATGCGGGGCCGCGACAACTGCGGCGGCGGACGCGCCGGCGCGATCTTCGACATCTCCGAACGGCACAGCATCGGCGCCGAGGCCGACTTCTACATCGACCGCGACCGCTCGCCCAACCGCTCGTCGACCGACTTCCGCGAAGCGGAGCGGCTGACCCGCAACGAAAGCCTCTACGACGGTTCGGAGCGCGTCAATACCTTCTCGGCCACCTTCAACTACATCTGGCGCATCGACACGCTCGGCTCGACGCTCAAAGTCATGGCCGATTACAGCCGTAACAACCGCCGCCACGGCAACGACAGTTTCGTCCGCTCGACCGCCGCCGGCATCGTGCGCGACTCGACCTACGACGACCGCACGCGGGGACTTTACAACGTGGCGGCGCTCAACGCCGCACTCGAAAAGCGGCTCGGCGAGGCGTGGCAGCTGCGCGCCGGCGCGAAGTACACCTACAACGACATGCACAACGAAGCGCTCTACCGCTACCTCCGCCCCGAGGGGTGGGAGACGCTCGACGCGTACAGCTACGTCACCGACTATACCGAACACATCACGGCCGCCTACGCCGCCGCGACGCTGAAAAAGGGGCATTGGAACGTCGTGGCGGGGCTGCGCGGCGAATATACCCGCACCACGGGTTACGGCAGCGACGTGCGCCAGCGTTATTTCAGCCTCTTTCCCAACGCCAACCTGACCTATGCGTTCGATGCGGCGGGACTGTGGTCGCTCACGGCGCAGTACGCCCGCAACATCTCGCGGCCGGGCTTCTGGGCGCTCAACCCGATGCGAATGCAGATTTCGGACTACACCTACCAGTCGGGCAACCCCGACCTGCTGCCCGCCTACACCGACAACCTCTCGCTCACGGCCGTCTTCGCCGGAAAGTATTCGCTCAGCGCCGGCGCCCAACTCCACCACGACGAGATCGCGCAGGTCTTCGGCAGCGACGCCGCCGACGCATCGATCACCAACCTGCGTTTCGAGAACCTCGACCGCACGGAGCAATACTTCGCCGCGGCGAATATTCCCCTGCAACTCACGAAGTGGTGGACGCTCAACGCCAACCTCACGGGCATCTGCCGCCGCGACCGCATCACCGCCGACGCACCGCTGCGAACGACGTGGGCCGCCTTCGCCAACGCCGCGACGACCTTCACGCTGCCGCGCAAGTTCTTCATCGAAGCCGAATACTACGCCATGAGCCGCTTCCGGCAGGCCAACCTCGACATGAAGAGTTACCACAGCGTGACGCTGAGCTTCAAAAAACGCCTGCTGGACAACCGTCTGACACTCACGGCGCAGGTAGCGAACCTCTTCGACCGTTCGCAGCGGTTCGTGGCCGAGACCGAAACCTTCGTACGCGACCTGCGGGTATCCAACGACTGGCAGCCCCGCCGCTTCGTACTGACGGTCAACTACAACTTCAAGACCGGCAAGTCGTTCAAGGCCCGCAAGGTCGAGAGCGGCGCCGGAGACGAAAAGGGACGGATGTAAAAGAAGCCGACATCGGAAACCGAAACTGCACGGGAGTTTTTCTGAAAAGCTCCCGTGTGTCGTTTTCCGGCCGATTCCGTTCGCGATCGTCGAAAAATCCCGCCTCGTTCTTAGGTGTTTTTATCCGCCGGCGTGTATATTCATAATGAAAACCTTTCGACACATCGAACCTCAAACTACAAATTTATGAAACGAGAAGAGATCAAAAAGCCCGACTACACGGCAGGAATCCGCCACACGACGGTCGGCAGCGACAGACACGACGTTCGCAGAGAGAACTTCCGAAACAAGACCGTCCGGACAGCAAAACGCCGGAGCGGTCTTATCGGAAGGCTGTTCGCCTGTTCTGCGACGCTGGCACTGGCACTCGGTGCCTGCACGGACGACGCCCCCGTCGAACAACCGAAAAGCGGAGGCGTTGACCTGACCTGCATCGTCGAATCCGACCTGACGGCGGCTCTCGGATCGTCGACGGACGACAGACACTCGTGGGAAAGCGGCGACAGGATCGGAGTCTACGCCGTATCGTCGGCACCGACGCTCAATGCCGAAGCCTCCGTCACAACGAACGATGGCACAAGCTCGATCGCATTCCACGTCAACCGCGCCGAAACCGGCGACAAGCTCCATGCCTATTTTCCCTACACGAAAGACAATTCGTCCAACGATGCGAAAAACGTGGCGCTGTCGATCGCTGCCGTACAGTCGCAGTCCGAAGCCGGCGCATTCGACATCGCGAACCTGCCAATGGTCTCCTATCCGCAAAGACTCGACGCCGAGTCCCTCTCTGAGATACCCGCCCTGCAAATGCACGTGCTGGGAGGAATTCTGCGCGCAAAGGTCTTCGCAGACGGACAGTACGGAGACGAGAAGGTGCAATCGATCGCTTTCGCCGACGAGAATACGCCGATGGCCGGTGCATTTAAACTGGATCTGACCGGGCTGAGTGACGAGGCGTCGCTGATCGTGACAGGACTCGCCTCCCGCACGGCAAAAACCCAGCTCTCCATTCCTTACGCCGTCCCGTCGTCGCAGGAGAGCGCCAAAGACATTTACATGATACTCGCTCCGGGCACCTACGACGGGACCCTCTCCGTAACCACCGAAAAAGCCGTGTACACGCAGCCGTTCCAATGCGAAATGAAACGTAACGCCTGCTACGATGCGAGCATAAACCTTTCGACCGCAGCCAGAGAATCCATCGACGGCTGGAACGGCGAAGGAACCGCCGAAGCCCCCTATCAGGTGGCGACGGCAGAAGACCTGCAACGACTGATCGCTCTTTGCAACAGCGACGGCGGCGAATACGCCGAATTCGCCGACAAACATTACCTCCAAATTGCCGACATCGACATGGCTCAGATCGCGATCCAACCGATCGGACTCAGCGAACAATCGCCGTTCCGGGGCGTTTACGACGGCGGAGGCCACACGATCGGCAATTTCACGCTGACAAACTGCGAATCCGGCGCCTGCGGTCTGTTCGGTTATCTGGACGGAGCGACCGTGAAGGACATCCATCTCGAAGAGTGCGAATACTCGGCTTCCGGACTCCATGCAGGCGGTGTGGCCGGCGTGGCGAAACAAAGCGTGATCCGCGGCTGCACGTTTGAAGGATCGCTCGTCGGAACGGCCGAAACGGAGTTCGACGGATATGCCGTCAGCGACGTCGGCGGTATCATCGGCTACGCGCTCGACTCCGAGATCGCAGGCTGCACGTTGAAAGGCTCTATTCGCGCGCTGGCACAGATCGGCGGCATGGCCGGCTACACGAGCGGGACGAAGATATCGGACTGCACGGTCGACGCCGCGGCCACGATCGATGCCGAAACTCACTTCCTCGGCGGCATCGTCGGCCGCGCCCGTCACAATTCGACGATAGAGAACTGTACGGTGGGCGGCAAAGCGTCGGCCTACAACGGCAATTATGTCGGCGGAATCGCGGGACATCTCACTTCGGGCAAGATCTCCGGCTGCACGATCGCTGCCTCGGCCTCGCTCTCGTCGAAGGGCGATCACACGGGCGGCATCGTCGGGGCGCTGCAAGCCAACGAGGAAAACGCCGACGACGGAAGCAATATGACAGCCGTCGTCGAAGATTGCGAAACCGACATCATGGTATTCGGAGCCGATAACGTCGGCGGCATCGCCGGCTATCAGGGAACCGCCACAGCGGAGCACACATCGATCGTGCGGAACTGCACGTCGCGGGAATCCGTCACGGGATACGGCTACAATACAGGCGGTATATCCGGTTCGATCACCTCCTACGGCGACAGTTTCATCGAGAACTGCCAGAGCTACGGCGACGTCAGCTCCTCATTGCATCAGGTGGGCGGTATCGTGGGCTACATCGTATCGAAAGGCGAAACCGCCGTCGACGGCTGCATCGCCTACGGCAACTGCCGCGGACAGCACAGCGTGGGCGGTATCTGCGGATACGCCAAATGCAACGACGCGGTCTGCATCGTCGACATCGTCAACAGCATCTACGCCGGCCGCGAGGTCGAGGCGACGGGCAACAACGGTTCCAACGGCTATACGCTCGCAACCGGTCTGGTCGGCTGGCTGCAAGTCGGAACGGGCAAAGCCCACATCGTCAACTGCGCATCGCGCGTCCAAACCGTCAAGACCGTAGGCAAGGCAGGCGGTTATCCCTCGGCCAACAACACGCTGTCGGGTATCCTCGGTTTCCAGAACGGCTCGCCGACAGCCGTCGAACTCTACGGACTCTACTCGACCATCGGCAGGAACGGCTTCCTGACCGACGGCGAACCCTCGACCTCCATCTACTGCGGCGGCATCTACGCCAAAATCCACAGCGGCAGCTATACGATCACCTCACTCAAACATTGTTATTTCGACCCGAGCACGCAGGCCGGTCCGGGAATTTCGAATCTCACCAAGGCGGACGCAGCGACCGTCAAGGCCTACGGAGAGATGTCGACGCTGCTGGCCGACCTCAATGCCGCTGTCGCCGCTTACGAGGGCACTTGCGGCCGCACACTGAAAAACTGGACGCTCGACGCCGACGGATACCCCGTCATCGAAGGCATGACCACCCTGCTGCCCGTGAGCAAGACCAAGCGCATCAGCGTTATAGGCGACTCGATTTCGACCTTCCGAGGTTTCGTACCGTCGGGTTATTCATGCCACTATCCGACCTCGGACCACGATCTGACCTCCGTGTCGCAAACCTACTGGTACCGGCTGGCCCACGACCTGATGTCCGACGCCCGCATCGAGCGCAACATCTCCTTCTCCGGCACGGCCGTCGCCCGCACGACCGATCCGGCCTACGCTTCCCAGGCATGGTACGGCAACGACTTCTGCGCCCGCTTCATCGCACAGGGCGGCGTGGGGCAGCCCGATATCGTGCTCATCCACGGCGGCACGAACGACTACGCGCACAACGTCGACCCGCTCGCTCCGGGCCTTCCGATCCAAAGCGCCGAGGCACCGTCGGAGGCGGCGCTGGCCGAATTGTTCGCCGCAGCCGACGCGGCCGCGACGCGCGCCGAGATCGAAGCGCTCGACGACACGACCTTCTGCACGGCCTACATCAAACTGCTTCGCTTGCTGAAAGAGCGTTATCCCGACGTCAAGATCGTCTGCATCATCGGCGACTACCTCTCGACGGGCATCGAACGCTCGACGCTCGCCATCGCCCGCCACTACGGCGCCCGCTGCGTCGACCTCTACGCCGTGAACGGCTTCAACGACCAGACCTACATGCCCAAGCACGACTACAACCCCGCCACGGGCAAGGGGTGCCACCCGAGCTCCGAAGCGATGAAGTTCATCGCCGACAAGATCTACGCCGAGCTGGGCAGCTGGCTCGAGGAGTGACGCACCCGACTGTACGAATGCAAGGGGGGGGGCCGTCTAGCAAAAGAAAACAAAGCACACCCAAAAGACTAATTGATTTCAGC
>OHAQ01001532.1_pt1 | contig 17961 bp, 10 predicted proteins | sample 1577111 | NCBI WGS metagenome assembly OHAQ01 (sample SAMEA3541549, study PRJEB24748) | human gut metagenome | biome: human gut; feature: human-associated habitat; material: faeces | place: China | collected 2012 | reverse complement strand
TTGAAACAGTACCCTCTAAAATTTTAAGAAGAGCCTGCTGAACGCCTTCGCCGCTGACATCTCTTGTTATCGACGGATTCTCCGACTTTCTTGCTATCTTATCGATCTCATCGACATAGATTATGCCGCGCTCGGCGCGCTCTATGTCGTAGTCCGCAGCCTGGATTATTCTGAGCAGGATGTTTTCAACATCCTCGCCGACATAACCCGCCTCGGTGAGCGTGGTCGCGTCCGCTATGGCGAACGGAACATCGAGTATCTTTGCGAGGGTCTGCGCAAGCATCGTCTTGCCGACGCCCGTGGGTCCGAGAAGAATGATATTGCTCTTCTGAATCTCAACATCGCTGTTCTTCGCGCTGTTTATTCTCTTATAGTGGTTATAGACCGCAACACTCAGCGTTTTCTTCGCCTCGTCCTGACCTATAACATACTCGTCGAGCTTCTCTTTGATCTCATGGGGCTTGGGGAGCGGCTTATCACTCGTGCGCTGACCGCCCTTGCGGCGGGAACGCTTTTCGTCCGCCTCAATTATATTGAGGCACTGCTCCACACACTCGTTGCAGATATACACCCCCGGACCAGCAATAAGCTTCTCGACCTGATCCTGTGTTTTCTGGCAGAAAGAACAGCGGACTGTCCTTTCCCTCTTATCATCATCACGCGGCATAACAGCCCTCCGGATTTATCTGTTGTAAATTATTTTATCTGCAAGTCCGTACTCGACGGCTTCCTCCGCTGTGAGGAAATTGTCGCGCTCGGTCTCGCGCTCAACAAACTCAATCGGTTTGCCCATATTCTCAGCTAAAATTCTGTTGATTCTCTCTCTGGTCTTGAGGATATGATCAGCGGCGATCTTTATCTCCGTTGCCTGACCCTGAGCACCGCCGAGAGGCTGGTGGATCATAACTTCACTGTTGGGCAGCACAAGGCGTTTGCCCTTTGCGCCCGCGGCAAACAGGAACGCGCCCATCGATGCCGCTATGCCCATGCAGATGGTCGAAACATCGCACTTGATGAACTGCATGGTGTCGTATATCGCGAAGCCTGCGGTGACTGAACCGCCGGGGCTGTTGATATAAAGGCTAATGTCTTTTTCGGCGTCCTGACCCTCAAGGAAGAGAAGCTGCGCAACCACTACGCTCGCCGTTGCGTCGTTTATCTCGTCGGAGAGGACGATTATTCTGTCGCTGAGCAGGCGGGAATAGATATCGTATGAACGCTCGCCTCTGCTGGTCTGTTCGATAACGTAAGGTACTAATGCCATTACTTTTTCCTCCTTTGTTGTCCGATGCAGGTGCCGTATGCTTGCGCCCGCCCGGCGAAAAAGCCGGACGGGAGCAGTACGGATTAATTATAGTATCGTTTGGCGAAGATTATTCAGCGTCTTCTGCTTTCTTCTTCGCGGGAGCCTTCTTTGCGGGCTTCTTCTCAGCAGCCTCGGCATCGTCGGCCTTCTTTGCGGCAGTCTTCTTCGCCGCGGGCTTCTTGGCGGGAGCCTTCTTCTCGGCTTCGCCCTCGTCCTTCTTTGCAGCGGCTTTCTTCGCGGGAGCCTTCTTCGCTGCGGGCTTCTTCTCGGCAGCCTCAGCGTCGTCGGTCTTCTTCGCGGCGGCTTTCTTTGCCGGAGCCTTCTTAGCCGCAGCCTTCTTGCCGGGCTTGAGAGCCTTTGCGTTGTCAACGACGAACTTGACAACCTTCTCCTTGAGCAGGTCAGCCTTGAGCAGATCCTCGGCTATAAGGCTCTTGATCTTCTCAACTTCCATGCCGTACATCTTGGCGAGCTTCTTGAACTCCTCCTCGATATCCTCGGCGCTGACTTCGATCTTCTCGTCCTCTGCTATCTTGTCGAGAGCAAGACCGAGCTTGACCTGAGAAACAGCCTGCTCGCGCATGGAGCTCTCGAAAGCTTCCTTGTCGGTGCCCATGTATGAAAGATAGGTGTCAACATCGATGCCCTGCTGAGCGAGTCTCTGAGCAAAGTTGTTGATGTTCTCCTCTTTCTGGGTGTCGAACATGACTTCGGGAATCTCAGCCTCGACATTGGCAACAAGCTCTTCCATGAGCTTTGCCTCGAACTCCTTCTCGACATCGGACTGTCTGTGCTCAAGCATATCAGCCTCGACGCCCTTCTTGAGCTCGTCGACGTTATCGTAATCAAGATCCTTCGCGAACTCATCGTCGAGCTCGGGAAGCTCCTTGACCTTTATCTCGTGAAGAGTGACCTTGAAAGTGGCATCCTTGCCTGCAAGCTCGGGAGTGTACTCCTCGGGGAACTTGACATTGACATCGAAGCTCTCGCCTGCGTTGTGGCCAATGACCTGATCCTCAAAGCCGGGGATGAACTGACCCGAACCGAGCTCAAGCTCATAGTTGGAACCCTTGCCGCCCTCAAAAGCCTTGCCGTCGACAAAGCCCTCGAAGTCGATGACTGCGATGTCGCCCTTGGCGGTTGCGCGATCCTCAACGGTGGTGGTTCTTGCGTTGCGCTCTCTCATAGCCTCGATGCGTGCATCAACCTCTTCGGGGGTGACGGCAGCTTCAGCCTTCTCGGCCTCGAGGCCCTTGTAAGCCTTGACCTTGATATCCTCGGGCTTGACGGTGACTTTCATCTCGAAGAGAACGCCGTCCTCGCCGATCGACTTAACATTGACGTCCTTCGGGCTGTCAACAGGCTCGATGCCCGCTTCCTTATAAGCGTCGGAAACAGCCTCGGGGAAAGCTATCTCAAGTGCATCTTCATAGAAGACATCCTTGCCGTAGAATCTCTCGATCATGGCAAGAGGAGCTTTGCCCTTGCGGAAACCGGGAAGTGCTATCTTGCTCTTGGCCTTATTATAAGCCTTGAGAACAGCAGCCTTGAACGGCTCTGCGCCGATCTCGATCTCCAGCGTATAGACGTTGGTGTCCGTTTTGTTTGATGATTTTAAACTCATTCGTTTTTCCTCCCATTATACAGGTAACTCTAAGATTATAGCAGAGATATGTTAAAATTTCTACACTATTTTTCAGATTTTCTGCCAAAACAGGGATTTTTTCTTCGTTTTAGCCGCAAAATCCGCCGACGGGCAGAAATTACGGCTGTTTTTCAACAAGTTTGGGCAAAAATTCGAGGTGATCGCCGGAGATAAGAGAAAACTTTATCCCGTCGCGCTCGCCCTCGAAAGCGCTTTTTGTTGCAAAAGAATGGAGATGCCCGTAGAAGCACCGTTTTATTTTGTACTCGACGAGGACATCATATATTTCGGGGCATATTCTATCCTGCGTTATCGGCGGATAGTGGAGAAACACGACCGGCTCGCCGCCGAGCGCGATTCCGCTTTCTATCGATGTGCGGAGCCGTCCCGCCTCGCGCAGAAGAACTTTTTTGTCCGCGTCCTCCTCCGCGTCGAAGAACCAGCCGCGCGTGCCGCAGACGGAGATATTTCCGACGAGCACCGCGCTGTTGTGGACTATAGAGAGCGTTTCAAAGCCCTTTTCTTTGAAAAAATTTTCCATTTTCCTAGCGGTGTTCCACCAGTAGTCATGATTGCCTTTCATGAGTATTTTTTTGCCGGGGAGCGAGTCGAGAAAAGCAAAATCTTTCTGAGCACCCTCGAGCGACATCGCCCACGACACATCGCCTGGGATAACCACCGTGTCGCCGTCCGAGACAACAGCCCGCCAATTTTTTTCGAGGCGCTGCACATAGTCGCTCCAGCCGTTGAATATATCCATAGGCTTGTCCGCGGACAGGGAAAGATGCGTATCCGCAATTGCAAAAAGTGACATCGTGCTCTCCTTTTCTTTTTAATAATCGGGCTTCGAGCCGGGCAAAATACTTTCAGCGGCATGAGCCGCAAAAACATTCGGAGGTAATCGAAAATGGATAAGGTCATCAAGGATATCCGCTGCAACGCCTGCAACTGCGTCCATCACGCGGACGATTACAAGTGCACCGCAGGTCACATCGAAATAGGCAACACGAGCGCCTGCTCATGCCAGGACACGCTGTGCGCAACATTTGAGCTCGACAACTCGAAGAAGCACTGCGGCTGCTGAACACGGGGAACGCCCCGCGTCATATACCGAGCAGCCTGAAAACAGCCTTCTCCATGCTGTCCCTGTCGCAGACATCCCTGAATCTCACGGGCTTGTCCCTGAGATCGGCAAGCTGCGGGGGGCAGCTTGTCTTTGTCACGTGGGCAAGCTCACCGACCATGCTGAACTCGTCAAGCCCCTCGGATGCGCCGGGTTCGACTGCGTCGAGCACGCTGCGGCTGAACTTGAACGGGTTTGCGGTCGAGTCGATAACGGTGGGAGTCTTGTCCCCCGTTTTTTCTGCATATTTTTCATAGACATTGATGCCGACAGCCGTGTGCGTGTCGCACAGATAGCCGTAGTCCTCAAATGTCTTTTTAATTGTCTCTTTCGTGCCCTCATCGTCGCAGCAGCCGGCGCAGAAAACGGAGTTTATTGCGCTCATTACATTTTCGGGCATGGTGTACTTGCCCTTCTGCTTGAGGTCGCCCATCATCTCGCGCACGAACTCATCGGAATAGCCGCTCGCAATGAAGAGCAGGCGTTCAAGGTTGCTCGAAATGAGAATATCCATCGACGGCGACGAAGTCGTATAGAAGCTGCGGTTGATGTCGTAAACGCCGGTGTCGAAGAAATCGGTGAGCACGCGGTTTTTGTTCGACGCGCAGATAAGGCGGTCAACCGGCAGACCCATCTCGCGCGCATAGTAGGCGGCGAGGATATTGCCGAAGTTTCCGGTCGGGACGACGAAGTTAATCTTATCGCCCGCCTTGATTCTGCCGTTTCTTATCATGTCGCAGTAGGCGGAGAAATAATAGACGATCTGCGGCACGAGGCGGCCCCAGTTGATGGAGTTCGCGGAGGAGAAAGCCATGCCGTGCTCGGCGAGCTTCTTGCCTATCTCTTTGTCGGTGAATATCGTCTTGACTCCGGTCTGTGCGTCGTCGAAGTTGCCCTTTATCGCGCAGACGGCAACGTTTGAGCCCTCCTGCGTGGTCATCTGGAGCTTCTGCATGGGGCTGACTCCCTCGTCGGGATAGAACACGAGAATCTTCGTGCCCTCAACGTCCTTGAAGCCCTCGAGAGCCGCCTTGCCCGTGTCACCCGATGTGGCGACAAGAATAACGGTCTCGCGCGTTCCGACTGCCTTTTTGACCGAGACGGTCATAAGTCTCGGGAGCATCTGGAGCGCCATGTCTTTAAATGCGCAGGTGGGGCCGCGCCAGAGTTCAAGAATCTCTTCGCCCGCTTTGAGCTCGTGTATCGGAGCGATATCCTCGGAGGAGAACTTGTTGTCACCGTATGCGCCCTCGACGCAGTAGGCAAGCTCTTCGGCGGTGAAATCGGTAAGATACAGGCTGAGCACACGCTTTGCGCGCTCAACATAGGACATATTCGCCATGGCGGCGATATCATCAAGGCTCACCTTCGGAATCTCAACGGGGACAAACAGTCCGCCGTCGGCAGAGATGCCCTGAGCAATCGCCCAGGATGAGCTGACGTCTACATTTTTATCTCTTGTACTTGTGTATCGCATAGAGACCATCCTTCGCGTTAAATTACATTTTATTATAGCATAACGCGCCTTGGTTGTAAAACCTTTTCAAAAAAGTGCGCGGCGTTTTCAAAAAATATTTTTTTGCATATCTCCTCGGGTATTCCGTTTTCTTCGAGATAGACGCAGATGCTCGGTATCTTCTCTATTCCGCGAAGCTCCGGCTTTATTCTGCAGCCGTCATAGTCCGAGCCTATGCTGATAACGTCCTCGGCGCCCAGCGAGAGCATATGCTCCGTATGGCGCAGGAGCTCCTCTCTGCCGCCGTTTCCGCCGAGGAAGCGGTCATAGAAATTGAGTCCTATAAGCCCGCCGCGTTCAATGATAATTTTTATCTGCTCGTCGGTCAGCGAGCGCACCTCGTTATGAACGGCGCGCGCGTCCGAATGGCTTGCGATAAACGGCGCGTCGCTGAATTCGCACAGGTCATAGAAGCTCCTGTCGCTCAAATGCGACACGTCGGTGACTATGCCCAACTTCTCCATTTTCGAGACAAGCTCCCTGCCCCAATCGGTAAGGCCGCCGCCCTCATCGCAGCCGCCCGCGGCTCGATTTTTGTGATTCCATGTGAGGGTTATGAGCCGCAGTCCGCGCTCATAGAGCTTTTCGAGGCGCTCGAGGCTGCCGACTCCGCGCGAGCTCTCCATCGCGAGCATAACGCCGCGCGAATGTCCGCGCACGTCCTCGGAAGAGAGTATCGGGAAAACGTCGCCTTTCTTTTTGAGCTCGTCAAAATAGAAATTACACGCCGAGTCGAAATACCCCTCGACGAGCGAATCGTCCATGCTGTCGGGGACAAAGACTGCGAACACCTGATTCCAGCGCCCGAAGATGCTTCCGCGCTCAAAATCGATGTCGCGTTCATTCTTTAAAAGGCTGTCTCCGTCGTCCATGCACTCAGTAAGAGTATCGCAGTGCAAATCAAAAAAATCCATAAAATCACCCATAAAATAATATTGCCGACCGAAGCGAATATTACTCAGAAGCTGCTGTCAAACGCATTTTCTATATATTCGCAGGAAATCGGCTCGTTCTCCTTTCCGAGAGTAACCTCCGCCACATCGAAGCGCGGCTGAAGATCGTAGTTATTTTTCTGCATGAAAAGCGAAGCGGTTTCGATTATCCGCTCCTGCTTTGCGCTGCCGACCGCTTCGCGCCCCGGAGCTATCGCGCCGGGCGAGCGGGTCTTGACCTCGGTGAACACCAAAAAGCCATCCTTTTTAGCTATTATGTCTATCTCACCGAGGCGGCAGCGGTAGTTCGCGGTTATTATCTCATAGCCGTTTTCGCGCATGAAGCGCGCGGCGTATATCTCACCCCAAAGACCGGGCTTTTCCTTTTCGCTGAGCATATTACCACCCCTCCGGCAGTTTCTTCAAAAACGTCTTTCTGTGGACGGGAGATATGCCGAATTCGCGTATTTTTTCATAGTGCAGCTTCGTGCCGTAGCCCTTGTGCTTTTTGAAGCAATATTCCGGATACTGCTCGTCGAGAGAGAGCATATATCTGTCCCTGCTGACCTTCGCCATTATCGACGCCGCGGCTATTGACGCACTCAATGAGTCGCCTTTGATAATGGCCTTCGACGGCACGGGCAGACCCGGCAGGCGGTTGCCGTCCACAAACGCCGCCTGTGGACGCTCGGGCAGAGCATCGAACGCGCGGCGCATGGCAAGAAAGGTCGCATTGAGGATATTCATCTCGTCGATTTCTTCAACGCTCGCGCTAGCGACGGCATAGACGGCGTGCTCCTTTATCTCGTCAAAGAGCAGGTCGCGCTTTTTCTCGCTGAGTTTTTTTGAATCGTTCAAGCCCTCGATAATATAATCTTTGGGCAGTATCACGGCGGCGGCAAAGACCGGACCCGCAAGAGGTCCGCGCCCCGCCTCGTCTATTCCGCAGACGCACTCGAAGCCGTGCTCCGCGGCGGTTCTTTCATAATAATAGCGGTCTATCTCTTCAGCCATTTCAGCCCTCCAAAAATTCGTCGCTGACGACATCATGGAGCAGCGAGTTGAGATAATTGAGGCTGAACGACGGCGTTGTCGAGCGCACTCCGTGGCGCGATGCGAGCGCGTCGGTGTAGTCCGCGAGGTTATACACTCTGACATTCGAAAAGCCCGAGTCATAGTGGGTGACAGTTCCCGTGAACTTCGCCTTTGTGACCTCGGTCGTGTTCTTTTGATAGTCCTTGGTGACGGTTATGTGCATCATGCCGCCGAGCATTCTCGGGCCTCTGTCCTGCGCGGAAATAAAATTGCCGAGCGAATAGATGACGAGCACCTTTCTGCCGTCTGCGGCGGTTATGTATTCAACGGGCTGAATGACATGGGGATGCGTGCCTATAATTATATCCGCACCCCAGTCAGCAAGCTTCTGCGCCAGCTCATGCTGACGCTCCGTCGGCGTATGGGTATATTCCTCGCCCCAGTGGACATTGACTATAGTCATGTCGCTTATCTCGGACGCCGCCTTGACGCGCTTCTCTATTCTGTCCTCGTCCGCGCCGAGCATAAGTATCGTCTTGCTGCCCTCGGGCAAGCTCAGTCCGTTCGTGGGCTCGGTCAGCCCGACATAGGCGAACTTTATACCCTTGACGGTGTTAGTCGGAATTGTTTTGTAGTCCTCTTCGTCGAGATAAGCTCCACAGAAGACAACATTCTTGCTCTTCCAGAACTTTATAGCATTTCTCAGCCCGCTCTCGCCCTTGTCGAGCGAGTGGTTGTTCGCGATATTAAAAACATCGAAGCCTATCTTCACCATCTCGTTGCCGAGCTCGGTCGGGGAATTGAAGCAGGGATATGTGCTCGGTGCTTTCTCGGGGTCGATTATCGTCTCCTGATTGATTATGCTTATATCAGCCGCCGCAACGGTGGAAGCGACATTTTTATAGTGAGAGTGATTCCCGGTTTAGAGGAGGTGGTTGTGTCTTGGCAATCAGTTGAGGGAGAAGTGATTAACGGTGCGGTGATTCAGCGTGCTCCCTTTCCTGAAGGACCTTTTGAAACGGTGGGTACCTGGAGTTATAATACTACCAATTGTTATGCCGATACTACTGTTATTGGAGGAAAGAGATATTACTATCGTGTGGCGGAAGTGAATAAAGCGGGTACTGGTGCCTATTCGGATGTTGTTTCGGCTATCCCTTGTTCAGGGAGAGAACTACCTGAAGAGTGGAGCCTTATGAATTTAAGTGGTGCTTCCATATCTTCCGAAGTATCTTATAATCCGGTTAATAATCGTACGTTTAAAGTTTATGGTACAGGAAGTTCCTTTGGTGGCAAAAATGATAATGTTACATATTTGTATGTTCCGGTGAAAAACAATTCAACCATTACTATGCGGTTGTTCGATGCTATAAATTCTGGGGATAAATCGGATCGTACAGGGATAATGATGCGTGAGAGTTTGGATTCTAATTCAAAGATGGCATCGATAGGGTTAGCGGATGATGGCTTTCGGACGGTCTGGTTTGCATCGCGGGCTTCAGCGGGTACCAATGCCAGTTGGATGAAAGGAAATACCCACACTTGGCTGGAAGTATGGTTCAAGTTAGTACGTGAAGGCAATCTCTTTAAAGGGTATCAGTCACAAGACGGAGTAAAGTGGTTTGAAGTAGGTTCTATGGAGATAAACATGTCCGGTGATTTTTATGCGGGTATTTTTGTCGCTTCATATAGCTCAATGCGTGCTTTTATTGATCAGGTTACTGTGACAGACGATTTACATCCACAACTACCGGCACCTACTGGTTTAAAGGTGGAAGCTGAAAACAGTACTTGTGCACGGCTGGAATGGTTACCGGTAGAAGGAGCCTATTGTTATAAAGTGAGTCGTTCTCTCTCTCCTGAAGGACCATTTGAAGTACTTACCGAAACCTGTGAAAATTCGGTGTATACTGATATGAATTTGTCCGAAAATACATATTATTATTATGAGGTTCGTACGGTAAATGTGAGTGGAGACGGCAAAGAAACTGCAACAGTTTCAGTCAAAACCCCAAGTGTGTCCATACCGGGAACTCCCGAAAGACTTAGAGTGTTGCAAGGAAGCGCTAAAGCTTATGTGTCGTGGAAAGCTGTAGATGAGGCTGAAAGTTATACAGTCTATCGTGCTAAGGAGGAGAATGGTGCTTATGATAAGTTGGCTACAATCGGCACTTTGGCTTATACTGATAATTTGCCGGATATGAATGGCTCGTATTATTATAAAGTATCGGCTTCGAATAAGGTGGGAGAAGGATCTTTGACTTCTGCTGTCGCTCTTGTTGCTTCGGAACTGAAAGAACTCCGGTTGCTGAATACTGCCCGGATAATAGGAACTCCGGGTTCATGGGGTGGTATGGGAAATACTTGTGATAAGGCGATGGATGGAAACATAGGAACTTACTTTGATTCTGATGTGGATACCAATGCTTGGGTAGGCTTAGATTTAGGGAGTAATATGCGTGCCACAGTTTCCCGCATAGGATATGCTCCACGTTCCGGTTATGCTTCCCGGCTTTATGGTGGTTGTTTTCAGTTAGCCGATAATAAGGATTTTATTGATCCTGTAACTTTTTATTGCATTGATGTGTACGATACGGAATATTATGTAGTGAGTCATCGTGAAGTAGATATAAATAAGGCTTATCGGTATATGCGTTATTTATCTTCAGGTACGAAGAGTAATTGTAATATAAGTGAGGTGGAATTTTGGGGATACCCCATTGAACTAAAACCACAAACTATTACATTTGAATCTATTCCGAATAAGAGTCTGACTGATAGTAGTTTTGAGTTATCCGCTACGGCAAGCTCTGGTCTGCCTGTTTCGTTTTCCAGTTCTGATCCGGATATAGCAAAGGTAGAGGGTAATCGCGTTTATCTGAAAAATACAGGTCGTTGCGAGATTTATGCAGATCAGGAAGGTGATGATGAGTATGCCATGGCGGAACGGGTAGTACGTACGCTTTTGATTAATCCGACTTCTATTCAGGAAGTAACTTCAGGTACTCCTACATGGTCTGTTTCCCCTAATCTTTGTACTGATTATCTGATTGTTTCAGGAAATGAAATAACAGGTTATGCTTTCTATGCTGTAAATGGATATAAGATATCAGAACATAAGGTGGCTGGGAAGGATTTAAAAATATCTGTGAGTCATTTAACTTCGGGTATGTATTTATTGAAGTTGACGAATGGGACAGCTACAGAGATTAAGAAATTTATAAAAAGGTAGATTAGTAGAGAAATAGGTATTGGTTTTAGATAATGTAAAGAGGCTGTCACCGGACAGCCTCTTATTTTACATATGTATGCGAGGTAACTATCTGATAGGTTCCATTCTGAACTTCAAATTATATTCTTTATTCTTTTGAATGAGATATTGTGGAAGCGGGCCGGGACCACAACTGGCATTTCCAAGACCATTTTGAATGGCATTAATATTCAATATGGTCTCTGCACGATGGAAGTTGCCTAAGTCGTGTCCATAACGAGCAAAGAACAGGTCTTTGTCCGTATAGTGCAATGCGCTGAATTCAAATGGAACATCACCGGAAAAACGGATGCCTGAACCGGCTTTATCTTTTATCTCCAGCCAGCGTGTGTCGCAACGATTACCCATAGATTGGGGGCGGCCATAGTTTTCTCCCATTTCAGATACTGTCTTGGAATAAATACCTAGAAAAGCTGCATCTTTTCTATCCCAATAATTCTCTATAGGACCACGACCGTACCATTCCACTTGTTCCAGTCTTTGACATAGGGACATTTGTAAAGCCAATCGAGGGAGATTGAAATGGTCATTTGTGGTGAATGTGGCATCTACATCGATTGTGCCATTGGCATAAATGGTATAGTTTACACAATATGGGACTGTTATATTATCTATAGTTGCCTCCATTTTTGTGATCACCTTTACATAACTATGATCTTCGGCCAATTGGTAACTGAAATCTTTCACTTCAAAAGCAGTTGGTTTCCAATCACGTTTATTATTACTGATATAGCGGTAACCATTGTAGGTAAGACCTTCATGTCCGTAGATGATATCTGAATTATGATATCTGAGAAGTATCATGCGCGCTTCATCTGTATTGAAAACTGTTTCAAAATTATCAGCTGTGATACGTAACCAGTTTTTGTCCGCTGCCAGCATAATGGTACCGGAAGATTTGGATGCATGTGCTGCTGTAGCAGGTGTTTGTATGATAAACTGTTCTTCTGCTATAGTATGTCCGGCTTTTCCCCATGAGGTTGTTTCATTCAGAATAACGTATACATTGATATAATATTCACTATTGGTATCAATCATGAGTTGTTTGAATGGAATCCGGATATCTGCACTATGTCCTGCTGGTGTGAATGGCAGTTCTGTTTTTGCAGATTTAATTCGTCTACCATTTTTGTAGATATCATAAATTAAAGAGAAATCCTTTAGATTATAGAAAGCATATTCATTTTTCACTTTCAGAAGTTCTTCTTCCAATTCAAACTTGATGTATTGGTATATCTTCTTTACTTGTAGTAATTTAGCTGTAATCGCACGGTCGGAAGTTATGATGCCGTTGAGGCAGAAATCTTCTTTATTCGGATTGTCACCAAAACTGCCACCGTAATAATACCGGTTATCCGCTTCTCCCGGTTTATTCATACCTTGGTCTACCCAGTCCCAGATACATCCGCCTATCATACGGTTGGACTTGTATTCGATGTAATCCCAGTATTCTTTTAGGTTGCCGATGGCATTGCCCATGGCGTGGGCATATTCACAAAGGAAATAGGGCTTTTCAGAATTCGTTGTATCCATTTTGATCATTACCTCCATCGAGGGATACATGGATGAGTCCATATCTGCTGATTCATTGTATCCCTGATAATGGATAAGTCTGTCGTCCATGGTCCGGATGGCTTCATATACTTTGTAGAAATTATCTCCTTTGCCGCACTCATTACCCATTGACCAGAAAATGACGCACGGATGATTCCGATCACGCTGTACCATGCGTACATTCCGGTCGATAAAAGCAGCCGCCCAACTCTCTATTTTAGGAAGTTCACGGTTTCCGTGACATTCTAAATCTGCTTCGTCCATTACATACATACCATAGTAGTCCATCATTGCATAGAACTTTACATCATTGGGATAATGACTGGTACGCACTGTGTTGATATTATTCTGTTTCATCAATAACAGGTCTTTCATGTATATTTCTGCCGGAATTGCTTTGCCGAGGCGGGGATGTGTATCATGCCTGTTTACACCTTTGAAAATGACAAGTTGGTTATTAATGTATATCTTTTTGTTACGCAACTCAATTTTACGGATTCCATAACGCTGAGTGAGTGCTTCTTTTACGACTCCATATTCATCAATAAGTTCGATGTCGATATTATAAAGATTGGGTATTTCGGCACTCCATAAATTGGGAGATTGGACGGAAAGTTTACCATCCAGGTAAATACTTTCCCCGGATTTTACTTTTCCGGCATTCATCTCGAATTTGTCAATGCATATCTTATTATTATTGATAAGTGATACTCTGATTTTACTGTTATTGACTGTATTTCCCTTATTTGCCAATTCTGTCTTTACTTGAATGGTGGCTGTTTTCAGGTCGTCACTAACGTCAGATTTTAATATGACATCGCGTACATGCATCTTAGGTACACCAATAAGATAGACATCCCGGTGTATACCGGATAAGCGGAACATATCCTGATCTTCCAGATAACTGCCATCTGTCCATCGATAGACTTCACAAGCGAGGATATTTCTTCCCGGTTTTACATATTTAGTTATATTGAATTCCGCATCATTGCTGGCTCCTTGGCTGTAACCAACTTTTTTACCATTGACGAATACATATAAACCGCTGTAACAACCATCAAAATGAATGAAAACCTCACGTTCCTTCCATTCGACGGGTAAAATGAATTCTTTACGATAGGAACCGACAGGATTAGGTTCGTTAACAATGGTATATCCATCTTGGGGCTGAATAAAGGGAGGATTATTCAAAAATGGATATGTAACATTTGTATAGATAGGAGTTCCATAGCCTAATGATTCCCAGGTGGATGGAACAGGAATTTCGGCCCATTCAGAATCATTATAATTCATTTTGTAGAAGTTTACCGGACGTTCAGAAGGTTCTTTTGCCCAGTTGAATTTCCATTGACCATTTAAAAGTTGATAGTAAGATGAATTATTCCGCTTCCAGGGCATTGTGTATGATTCGTCTTTTCTCATTTCTTCGGTATTGGCAAAAGGAATGAAGGTTACATGTCCTTCTTCTTTGTTAATAGCGAATATTTTCTCGTTTTCCCAGTCATTCTTGCTACTGGCTTTGGCTGCAATTTCATGATGAGAATTACGGGTAGTTTGAGCTGTTGAAGGCTTGTACATTGATAGTAGGATAAAGAGGATCGGGAAGATTCTGCTTTTCCATGGAAAAAAATGAAATGTTTTCATGGCATTGTAATATTTTATATGGATTACTATGTCGATAAAACGTTTCATTCTGCCGATTTACCTAATTTATATAAAAGAAAAAGGGATTTAAATCTTTCTGTGTTGAGTAAAAACAAGCCGCTATACGTCTTTTAGTAAAAGATGATACATCAAAAAACAATAATTTACTAACTTTGAAAATATGAAAAGTATTATGGAAACATCATTGAAAAGAATTGTTCATCTGTTACTGTTTGCTGCATTGTCAATATTAACAGTCAATGCCAAAGTTATCAGCTATCCAGCTCCGAAAGGAGAGACTTTATCTTCCGATTATATGGTAGAGGTGGATGGCGTTTCGGTACCCGTTTATATGGCGAAAACACAGCATCATGATAAAAAATATTCGATTGCATATTTTGATTTCTCAGGAACAGTGACTGTTAAGATTAAGAGTAAACTATCTCTGGGTCACTTGAATATATTACCGGATAAATATGCAATTCATCCTTCTGTTAATAAAGATATTGCTACTTTCCATCTGAACGAACCTTGTGATATATCTTTTGAGCCGGATGGTTGTAACAGCCCGTTGATTCTATTCTGTAATGAATTGGAAACAGATATTCCTTCAAAGAATGATCCGAATGTTATTTATTTTGGTCCTGGGGAACATAATCCTGAAAACGGTTTGATCAGACTAGGCAGTAATCAAACACTTTATCTGGCAGGGGGGGCGGTAGTTAATGCCGGTATAGAGGCTACAGGCGATAATATTACAATTTGCGGTAGGGGAATTTTAGATGGTTCCGATTGGGAACATAATGCCGGCCCCACTGACTATATGATAAATGCTAAGAACTGCAATAATTTGGTAATGAGGGATATTATCATAAAAGGTTCTTATTATTGGACTATTGTACCTCAGAATTGTGACCGGGTTTTGATAGATCGTATTCGTCTGGCAGGTTCCCGTGTAGGTAATGATGACGGTGTAGATCCTTGCAATTCCAGTAACGTGACGATTCGGAATTGTTTTTTTCGGACAGATGATGATTCGGTTTCTCCGAAGGGGATAACCCGTGCCGGAGGAGAAAGAGAATCAAAACCGGTTGAGAACATAGTAGTAGAGAACTGTGTGTTCTGGGTTGATTTTGCCAATGTATTTCGTATGGCAACGGAAAGCAGTTGTCCGGTATTTCGTAATTTCACAGCGCGTAATGTGGATGTGATTCATTTTCCTGACCGTGACCGTGTTCAGATATTCTGGTTGCATCCTACAGGAGAAATGCCAATGGAGAATTTGTGTTTTGAGAATATCAGGATTAATGGAGAAATTCCGTATAATCTGATAAAGCTGACACCTGCACTTCAGTTAGTGGGTACACGTCCGATAGAGAAACCTACTCCGAATGATATAAAGGTGGGACCTGGCAGACGTGGTCCCGGAAGTTGTGGTTATGGAGAATTTGTAGTTGTTCCTTCTTATGGTCCTTATATTCATAATGTAACTTTCCGTAATATTACCACTTATGGCAAAGAAAGTGATCGCAAGGCGGAAAGAGGAGCCGTACTGATTCAGGGAATCGATGAACGGCATGATGTTTCCGGTATCATATTCGATAATGTCGAATACTATGGCACAAGAATAGGTGCTGATAGCCCGAATATACAAACTGGCGATTTTGTGAAACACGTACAATATGTAAAGTAATAATATAAAGTAGAATTCTGAAATGAAAAAATTATTTGTAGGAGTGTTATGGGTAGCTTTGTCTTTGAGTGTACAGGGCAAGGAGGTGAATATGACATCACCGGATGGAAAATACCAGTTTACGTTGAGTGATAGCGGTGGACAATTACATTATTCTTTGACCTGGAACGGAAAACAGACAGTAAAACCTTCCTTATTGGGAATCAATGCAAATGTAGAATGGCGGGATGGAGTTGAAATCGGAACTGTGGATAGTAGTCGGAAAGATACGATCTGGCATCCGGTCTATGGTGAAAGAAGTGAAATTAAAGACTGCTATAATGCATGGAAAATACTTGTCAATCGTCAGAATGGACGTGATAAGTTGATTCTTGATATCCGTGCCTATGATGAGGGAATTGCCTTCCGTTACCATTTTCCGGGCGGACAATATCTGAAGATTACAGATGAGTATACAGAATATACCATGCCCGAAGGTACTAAAGCCTATTTTACCCCTAAAGCTCAGACCCCGTATTCTTATCTGCCTCTTGAAAACTGGCCGGGCGAGTCGGACCGTCCATTGCTGCTGACACTGGCAGGTGGAGGATATGTTTGCCTGGCTGAAGCGCAAGTGGTGGATTATGTACGTACGAAGTTCAATGTGTCATCGACTAAAAAGAATACGATTATATCGGCTATGTATGGTCCGGTAGAAGATATTGCACCTTATTCTACTCCGTGGCGTGTAATCATGTGTGCTGACAAGCCGGGTGAGATTTTAGAACATAACGATATCCTGTTAAATCTTAATCCGCCATGTCGGATTAAGGATACTTCCTGGATTAAACCGGGAAAAGTGATGCGTGAAGTGACCTTGACCACAGAAGGTGGAAAAGCTTTGGTAGACTTTGCTGTAAAACGGAATCTGCAATATATCCACTTTGATGCCGGTTGGTATGGTTTTGAGTATGATAAGGCTTCAGATGCCACTACTGTAACACTTGATCCGCGTAGGAATCCGAAAATAGATGCATTGAATCTGAAAGAAGTGGTTGCTTATGCGAAGCAGCATGGCATCGGAGTTATGCTCTATGTTAATCAGCGGGCTTTGCAGCAACAGCTGGATGAGATACTTCCTTTGTATAAATCATGGGGAATTTCTGGAATTAAGTTTGGGTTTGTGCAGGTAGGTTCGCAGGTGTGGACAAAATGGATGCACGAAGCCGTGAAAAAGTGTGCTGATTATGGGCTGATGGTAGACATTCATGATGAATACCGTCCGACAGGCTTTAGTCGTACTTATCCTAATCTGTTGACCCAAGAGGGTGTAAGAGGGAATGAAGAGTTTCCTGATGGCGTGAATAATACAACTCTTCCTTTTACTCGTTTTTTGGCAGGAGCTGCAGATTGTACTGTATGTTACTATCATCGGAAAGAACTGAAGGCCAATTTGCCTCTGAATGCTCGTTCATTAAAGAATACTTCCTGTCACCAAATGGCACTTTCTGTTATAAATTACAGTCCATTACAATTTTTATATTGGTATGATTCGCCTCAGGATTTTCAAAACGAGCCCGAATTGCCATTCTTTGATAATCTGCCTACTACATGGGATGATACTAAGGTTCTGGAAGGAAGCATAGGAGAATATATTTCGCTTGCCCGGCAGAAAGATGGAGTTTGGTATGTAGGTAGCATTACCAATAATGAGGGGCGTAAATTTCAGCTTCCGTTAGATTTCTTGAATGCTAATGGAAAATATGAATTAACCCTTTATACAGATGGCGGGGATGAGGTCAAGACTCGTACTCATGTAGCAATTCATAAGGAAGTTGTTACGGCTAAGACCGTTTTGAAATTAAATTTATTACCTCGTGGAGGTTGCGCTATGATTATTCGTAAAAAATAATGTAATATGAAAACAATGAATAGAATATTAAGCAGTATTTTGATAGGCACTTTATGTCTTTCTTGTACAAGCTCTAGAAATTTTAAAGTGGACACTGCGTTGTCCTATTGTATTAATCAGGTTGATTCAACATTGAATGTATTGGAAACCTACGATGCAATACCGCGTAATATCTCGAATGATGCGCCTACTAAAGCATGGAAGTGCACCTCCGTTCATGATTGGACCAGTGGTTTTTGGCCCGGTATATTATGGTATGCATACGAATATACTCAGGACAAACGGCTATTGGCAGACTTATTTTTGTGGGCGGATGCTTCTTCAAGTATCCCGACACGGTGGACGCTACCG
>OHAQ01001528.1_pt1 | contig 17985 bp, 10 predicted proteins | sample 1577111 | NCBI WGS metagenome assembly OHAQ01 (sample SAMEA3541549, study PRJEB24748) | human gut metagenome | biome: human gut; feature: human-associated habitat; material: faeces | place: China | collected 2012 | reverse complement strand
GTTAACATTATAACTAAAGCTCAGATGAAAAATTCGCTGCGTGTAGCTGCCGGAAACAAAGGACAGCGTGATTACGCTGCCACTATAGGTATGGGTAAAGCAAGCCTGGCTCTTGGAAGAAATGAGTTTGGTTCTACCGGCAATATGACGGAAAAAATTGGTGATTTAACAATTAATTCTCCTGCTAAGACTGGCTATTATATTGGATTTGGCGACAGTAAAAAAGATCATCTGGCTTTTAACTATAAATTTGATGACCGGTTTAAATTCAGTTATATGTTCAATAAAAAGAAATATTCGATAAATTATAACGATATTGATGAAATGCTGTTAAAACATTTTATGTATGATGACCGTGAGCATTTTGCACAGATAGCATATAATGATGAAAACGGCTGGGATGCTAAAATTTATTATAATCAGAGACGAATCGAAAATCCTGATTATTATGTAGTGAACCCGACGAATGTAGAGTGGGAGAAAAGTGATCATAAACAGTATGGTCTGGATACGAAAAAAGTTTGGCGCAGCGATAAAGCAACAGGATTGATTGGTATCAGCGCTAAACGTGAAACTTACAAAAACGATAATCAAAAATTTAAAACCTTTGGCGACAGCAGCAGTATATTAAAGGATCCGGCACATTTTGGTACTTATGCGCTTAATAATTATTCTGTTTATGGTTCGTATGATAGAAAACTGAGCCGTGCCACGAATATTATTTTCAGTGCCAGAGAAGATTTAATCACAGAATCCTGGCAGTTGGATTTCCAACCCAAATTGAAATGGGACTATTGTCATGGACTGGAATTGCAGGCTATGTTGGATGTGTATGATACTTATGGAGATAAAAAGATATTCGACTATGCGTTGGCTTACGCAGACACAATGATACACAATGATGGAAGCATCGAGACTTATAAATTGCATGAATATAACATTGACCGTCTGAACTCTGGTAAATTCCTGTTTCGTATTTATGAACAGACGAAAGATGAGAAATATAAGAAAGCTATAGACCTGTTGCGTAGCCAGCTCGATACCCATCCACGCAATGAGGATGGAGGTTTCTGGCATAAGAAAGTTTATCCCAATCAGATGTGGCTGGATGGCATTTATATGGGAGCACCTTTCTATGCCGAATATGCTTTTCGTAACAACCGTGTACAGGATTATCAGGATATTGTCAATCAGTTTATTACAGTAGCCCGCCATACTTATGACCCCAAGAACGGTCTTTACCGTCATGCCTGTGACGTCAGTCGCAAGGAACGTTGGGCAGATCCTGTCACCGGACAGTCTCAACATAGCTGGGGACGTGCTATGGGCTGGTATGCAATGGCATTTGTAGATGCGTTGGATTTTATTCCGAAACATGAAGCTGGTCGTGATTCCATGCTGGTTATCTTGAACAATATTGCTGCACAGGTGAAGCGTATACAGGATCCGAAGACAGGACTGTGGTATCAGGTACTGGATAAAAGCGGTGAGAAGGGAAACTATTTGGAGTCTTCTTGTTCTACTATGTTTGTTTATGCTTTGTTTAAGGCGGTTCGTAAAGGATATATTGATAAGTCATATCTGAAAGTAGCCCTCAAAGGCTACCAGGGCATCCTCGATAACTTCATCGAAGTAGATAAAGATGGTGTGGTAACTATTACGAAAGCTTGTGCAGTTGCCGGATTAGGCGGTAAGAATTACCGTATGGGCGATTACACCTATTATATAAATGAGACAATCCGTAGCAATGACCCCAAAGCAGTAGGTCCATTTATCATGGCAAGCCTGGAATGGGAGCGTTTGCAGCAAGTAAAAGAAATCGTTAATCAAAAATAGGACAATGAAACGACTGGCTTATTATTTATGCGGTATAGTTCTTCTCTTGGTGGGGATCATCCCATTGTCGGCACAGACGCAATGGAAGGATACGATTGTTGTATCTCGCGATGGCTCGGGAGACTATCGCACCTTGACGGAAGCTATGGAAGGTATTCGGGCTTTTATGGATTATAAAGTGACGGTACTGGTAAAGAATGGTACTTATAAAGAAAAAGTGGTTATCCCTTCTTGGTTGCAGAATGTGGAATTCATTGGTGAAAGTGTGGAAAACACGATTATCACGTATGATGATCACGCCAATATTAATAAAATGGGTACTTTTCGCACTTACACAGTGAAAGTGGAGGGGAATAGCATAACTTTCAGGAATCTGACTATAGAAAATAATGCCGCCAGGCTGGGACAAGCCGTGGCACTCCATACGGAAGGTGATAAACTGGTATTCATAAACTGCCGTATTTTGGGTAATCAGGATACTATTTATACAGGTGCTGCCGGTACACGGCTCTATTTTGCAGATTGCTATATTGATGGCACTACCGATTTTATATTTGGCCCTTCTACCGCATTTTTTGAGAATTGCGAGATACGGAGTAAAACCAATTCATACGTAACGGCAGCTTCTACGCCTAAAGATATTGCGGTGGGATATGTTTTCAAGAACTGCCGGCTGACTGCCGATCCCGGTGTGGATAAGGTATATCTGGGACGTCCCTGGCGTCCGTATGCCGCTACCGTATTTATCAATTGCGAAATGGGCAAACATATCCGTCCCGAAGGTTGGCATAACTGGGGAAATGTAGAAAATGAGAAGACCGCTCGTTATGCTGAATATGGAAGTACGGGAGAAGGTGCTCCGGTAGCCGATCGTGTGAAGTGGGCGAAACAATTGACGAAAAAGGAAGCTGCACGATATGATGATCTGAGTTACATCTATAAAATGTGTAGTGATTGGAAACCTGCAAAATAACAACTTAACTTCCTGCCTGCAAGAACTTAATTCCTTGTCGACAGGAAGTTAACTTTTTGTTCGCAAGAAGTTAATTTCTTGCAGACAGGATTTAGCGCTTTAGAAAATCTGCTCTCATGGGGCTGAAACAGTCTATCAGGATACCAGCCTCAAGGCATACACAGCCATGTACTGCATCCGGTTCGATGTAAACACCGTCTCCGGTTTCTACAATTTGTTTTTCACCATTTACGGTAAATTCAAATTTACCGCTTGCCACATAAGTGGTTTGTGTATGATAGTGAGTATGTGGTGTACCGACAGCTCCTTGCTCGAATTTCACTTTTACAAGCATCACTTGTCCATCGTAACCCATGATTTGGCGTACCACTCCTTCACCTGCAGGTTCCCATACTATTTCTTTTTCAAGAATGAAGGTGTTACTTCTTGTCTTTTCCATTTTGCCAGTCAGATTGATTATTTTACCGGCAAATATACGATTAATATTAATTTTTCTACCGATTGCGACTTTTTTTACCCTTAAAACCCTCTGTTTTTAGGTAATATTGCAGCCGGAAACTAAGAATACTATTTATATATAATGAACTATGAAACATAAGTTGACATTATTACTGGGGTTGTTTTTTCTGCTTTCTGCTTTTAAGGCTGACAAACCAGTGATTACGATTTTTATGATCGGGGACTCCACCATGGCTAATAAGTCATTGACGGGTGAAAACCCGGAACGGGGGTGGGGGCAAATGTTGCCCGGTTATCTCTCCGAGGAAATACGTGTGGATAATCATGCCGTAAACGGGCGGAGTTCCAAGAGCTTTATTGATGAAGGGCGCTGGGAGAAGGTAATCTCACAAGTGAAGAAAGGTGATTATGTATTTATCCAATTCGGTCACAATGATGAGAAGTCCGACCCAAAGCGGTATACAGCTCCGGGAAGTACTTTTGATGAAAACCTGAAACGTTTTGTAAACGAAACACGTGCTAAGGGAGGTATCCCTGTTTTGTTTAACTCCATTGTGCGCCGAAACTTCGGCGCAGCGGATGGGAATGCAGTTGCTCAAGCTATTAGTCAGGATGATATACAGAAAGGAGTGAATCCGGATGCAAAGCGGGAAGCTTCGGAACAGCCGGCTGTTGCTGAAGGTGACAAGTTGATTGATACGCACGGAGCCTATCTGGACTCTCCGCGAAATGTAGCGAAAGAACTGGGTGTTGCATTTGTGGATATGAATAAGATTACGCACGACCTGGTAGAAGGCATGGGACCGGTAGACTCTAAAAAGCTGTTCATGTGGGTACCTGCCAATCAGGTTGCCGCTATACCTAAAGGACGTGAAGATAATACCCACTTGAATGTACACGGTGGTCGCATTGTAGCCGGTCTGGCTATGGATGCCATTGCTAAGGAAGTACCGGAATTGGCTAAGTATGTACGTCATTATGATTTCGTAGTAGCACAGGATGGTAGCGGAGACTTTTTCACTGTACAGGAAGCCATTGATGCTGTTCCCGATTTCCGCAAGAATATCCGTACTACGATATTGGTGCGTAAAGGTGTGTATAAAGAGAAAATTGTAGTACCCGAAAGCAAAATTAATATTTCCTTGATAGGTCAGGAGGGTGCTATACTTTCGTATGATGATTATGCGCAGAAGAAGAATTGCTTTGGTGGAGAAAAAGGAACTTCCGGTTCTTCTTCCTGCTATATTTATGCTCCGGACTTTTATGCCGAGAATATTACGTTTGAGAATTCCTCGGGGCCGGTAGGACAGGCTGTAGCCTGTTTTGTAAGTGCTGATCGTGCTTTTTTCAAAAACTGTCGTTTCCTTGGTTTCCAAGATACGCTCTATACCTATGGAAAAGGTTGTCGCCAGTACTATGAAGATTGCTATATAGAAGGTACGGTCGATTTTATCTTTGGCTGGTCTACGGCTGTATTCAATCGTTGTCACATTCATAGTAAAGGTGGGGGCTATGTGACAGCACCTTCTACGGATCAAGGGCAGAAATATGGTTATGTATTTTATGATTGCCGACTGACGGCTGCTGAGGGTGTACAGGATGTTTATTTGTCGCGTCCCTGGCGTTCGTATGCGCAGGCTGTATTTATTCGTTGCAATTTAGGCAAGCATATTGCTCCTGCCGGTTGGAATAACTGGGGTAAAAAGGAAGCGGAAAAGACCGCATTCTATGCAGAATATGAAAGTACGGGTGAAGGTGCCAATCCAAAAGCACGTGTACCTTTCTCACATCAACTGAAGAATCTTAAAGGTTATGAAATAGATTCCATACTTACTGGAGAGGATGGTTGGAATCCGGTAAAAAATGGGAATGAATTATTAAGCATAAAGCGCTGACCGGCATTTGTCAAAACCGTATCATCTCCGTGTTCATAACTACGGCCTTGACACGGCCTTGACACGGAGTTGATACGGACTTGGTAGGAAGATGTTCTTTGCGTGTGGTAAAATAATGTGATAATACTGAAAATATAATGATGAAAAAGAGTTTGTTTATATGGCTGTTCGCCTTGATCTTTCCGTTGTCATTTGTATGTGCGGAAAACTACCCGTACCGGAGTGATGTACTTTGGGTGACCGTGCCCAATCATGCTGACTGGATTTATAAGACCGGAGAGAAAGCTACGGTTGAGGTGCAGTTCTATAAATACGGCATTCCGCAGGATGGCGTAACCGTTTCTTATGAAATAGGTGGTGACATGATGCCGGCGGATACTTCCGGTTCCGTTACTTTGAAGCAAGGAAAGGCGGTAATACCTGTGGGGACAATGAGAGAACCCGGTTTCCGTGATTGCCGTCTGACAGCGACTGTGGATGGAACAAGCTATAAACATCATGTGAAGGTAGGCTTTTCACCGGAAAAGATTCAACCTTACACACAGATGCCGAAAGATTTTAAAGAATTCTGGGAAAATAATAAAGCGGAAGCTGCCAAATATCCGTTGACTTATACTAAAAAGCTTGCAGAGGAGTATTGTACGGATAAGGTTGATTGTTATCTCATTAAATTAATGCTGAATAACCGTGGACAGTGCATTTATGGTTATCTTTTCTATCCTAAGAATGCAGTGAAAGGTTCTTGTCCGGTTGTACTTTGCCCTCCGGGAGCTGGAATTAAAACTATTAAGGAGCCTCTGCGCCATAAATATTATGCCGAAGAAGGATGTATCCGTTTCGAAATCGAGATACATGGCCTGAATCCGGAGATGAGTGCGGAAGAATTTAAGGAAATCAGCAATGCGTTTAATGGCAGAGAGAACGGTTATTTAAATAACGGGTTGGAGAACCACGATAATTATTATATGAAACGTGTCTATCTGGGTTGTGTACGCAGTATCGATCTCCTGACTTCTCTGCCCGAATGGGATGGTAAAAATGTAATTGTCCAGGGCGGCAGCCAGGGAGGAGCTTTGGCACTGATTACTGCCGGACTGGATAGCCGTGTAACAGCTTGCGTTGCCAATCATCCGGCATTGAGTGATATGGCAGGCTATAAGGCAGGACGTGCAGGTGGCTATCCTCATTTTTTCAGAGTAGAGGGTATGGATACTCCGGATAAGCTGAAAACGATGGCATATTATGATGTTGTGAACTTCGCACGTATGATTAAAGTTCCTACTTATATCACTTGGGGATATAATGATGATACCTGTCCGCCTACTACCAGTTATGCTGTTTATAATGTGTTGGATTGCCCCAAGGAAGCACTGATAACTCCGATTAATGAGCATTGGACTTCTGATGCTACGGAATACGGACAGTTGAAGTGGATATTGAGACATTTGAAGTAAACGGAAGTTTTACATAGTTGCTGGAAATATAGGGCAAGGCAAAAGAATATCTCTTGCTTTGCCCTTTCTCTGTTATTATAATTGTTATCATCTTTTGTATCGAATACTTTGGGAGTATAAATGAAGTCCCTTATCAGCATAGGGTAAAAATAGTAATGGTATGTGGAATAATTAATAAAAAGCATGCTCAGGAGATACTCTGATGTAGGCAGGCTATTTTTTTAACCGAATTGAGCATATTTTTCACCTAAAAAAATGAAATTATCACCTCCTTTGCAGTGCAGGATTGAGAACAACAATCCTTTAATTGAGAAACTTTGAATCATTAATTTATTAACTCAAATGTACTAACATGAAAAACAAACTGCATTTTGATTTTAGAAAGTTATGTTTTGCATTGGCATTAATACTGGCTCAATGTATGTATGCGCAAAACAAAACAATTACAGGTACCGTAACAGATTCGAAACAAGAACCATTAATCGGAGTGAATGTGATGTTAAAAGGTAATTCTACAGTGGGAACAATCACTGATATAGATGGTAATTATACGCTTTCAGTACCTTCAGATAAGGCTGTGCTGGTTTATTCTTATATAGGATATACTTCTCAAGAAGTGACAGTAGGACAGCAATCAACTATTAATATTCTATTGAAAGAAGATGCTCAGGCATTAGATGAAGTGGTAGTAGTAGGGTATGGCGTCGTTAAAAAGAGGGATTTGGTGGGTTCTATTGCCTCTGTTAAATCTCAGGATATAACAGCGGTACCTACTAGTAATGTATTGGAGAGCATGCAAGGTAAAATTGCAGGTTTGGATATGACTCGTAGTAGTGGCCAGCCTGGTAGCTCATTCAATTTTACAATTCGTGGTAATCGTTCATTGACGGCAAGTAATGCTCCGTTGATTCTGGTTGATGGAATTGCTTATGGTGCTGATATTGACATAAACCCGAATGATGTAGAGTCTATTGAAGTCTTAAAAGATGCTTCTACCACTGCTATTTATGGTTCACGTGGTGCCAATGGTGTTATTCTGGTAACCACAAAGAAAGGAAAAGAAGGAAAGGTGAAAGTAGACTTGAACGCTTATTGGGGACCGAGTCTCTCAACTAATTTACCTAAAATGAATAATACTCAGCAATATGTGGCTATGCGCCGTGAGGCTATGCGTGCGGTTGGTCAGTGGAGTTCTCCGGCTGATGATAGTGTTATCTGGGATGCTGTTGCATTGGAGCGCATTAAAAACAATGTAAATACGGATTGGTATGATTTAATAATGGACGATGCTACTACTCAAAATTATCAAGTTTCGGTTAGTGGGGGCACAGAAGCTACAAAGGTCTCTTTCTCACTGGACTATTTTGATGAAACAGGTATTTTGAAAGGAGATGATTACAATCGTTATAATGGTCGCATGAATCTTAGTCAGCGTATCATGAAGGGTATGGAAGCCGGTGCCTCAGCACTTTTTACTACCTCCACCCGAAATGCGGCTCCGAGCAATGTATTTCATGCTGCCCAGACTAAAGAACCTTATGGTATGCCTTTTAATGAGGACGGCACACTCAATAAATATCCGTTCACAGGTAGTGGCGCAACCGATATTAATATGTTATTCAATCAAGATAGGGACAATTATGTTGATGAGACAAAATCGAGCCGTTTCTTTGGAACACTATTTTTGAATTGGGAAATAATCAAAGGACTTCATTTCCGCACCAATTTTGGATATGACTCTCAGAATAGTCGTAACGGACATTTTGAAGGTGTAAATTCAACCTTTGTAGGTTCTAATAAAGGGTTGGCCAAAGTTTCTAAGAATGAAACTCATTCTACGGCGTGGACTTGGGAAAATACATTAACTTATAGTCGAGATTTTGGTATTCATTCTTTGACGGCTTTGGTAGGTCATAGTATGTCTAAGAATTCTTACGAAGATACATATGCCGAAGGTAAGGGTTTATCTTTTGAACAATCTTTATTTCATAATCTGGATGGTACGCAACAAGATTATGTCTTATCCAGTAGCCTTACAGAATCATCCATGCTTTCTTATTTTGCTCGTCTGAACTATAAATTATTAGATAAGTACTTGCTGACAGCTACTCTGCGTGCAGATGGTTCTTCTGTTCTGGCGAAAGGCAACCAATGGGGATATTTCCCTTCTGTAGCGGTGGCTTGGCGTATGAAGGACGAAAGTTTTCTGGCTAATGTAGATGAAGTCAGTGATCTGAAATTGAGACTTTCCTATGGTTTATCGGGTAATAGTGCGGTGTCTCCTTATCAGACTACTGGTGGATTAAGTAAGACTATGTATGAATTTGGAGATGTTCCGGCTTATGGTTACCGTCCCTATAGTATGGCTAACCTGAAACTGAAATGGGAAAAAACAAGAGTTTTGAACTTTGGTATTGACTTTGGTTTATTGAATAACAGAGTTTATGCAACGATAGATGCGTATAAAACCTGGACTTCAGATTTGCTTTTGCCGATGATTTTGCCTGGACATACTGGATTTACATCAGTAATCAGTAATGTAGGTAAGACTGAGACAAGAGGTATTGATCTCAGCATTAATACAGTAAACTTTGATACGAAAGATTTTAAGTGGACAACTGACTTGACTTTTTCAGCCAATAAAGAGAAAATTACAGCATTGAATACAGACCAGGATGATGTAGGTAGTGGCTGGTTCATTGGCTCTCCGACGTCAGTTATCTACGATTATGAGAAAATAGGTATCTGGCAAACTAATGAAGCGACCGAAGCTGCCAAATATGGTCAGGAACCTGGTGATATTAAGGTACGTGACTTGGATAAAAATGGAACTATTGATTCAAACAATGATAGAAAAGTATTGGGACAACTGACTCCGAAGTGGACAGCCGGACTTAATAATCGTTTTGAATACAAGGGTTGGGAGCTTTCATTTTTCTTATACGCTCGTGTAGGGCATATGATTGCAAGCCAGGCAGCTGGAAACTTCAACCCGAGTGGATGGACTAATTCAATAGCATGTGATTACTGGACACCGGAAAATCCAACGAATTCTTATCCACGTCCAAATTTCAATAAGAATGAATCTATGCTTTATAAGAGCACATTGGCTTATCGTAAAGGAGATTTCCTGAAGATTAAAGACATCACGTTTGGATATAATTTCCCAAAGCAGATGATTAGCAAAGTTAATCTGTCTAAATTGAGAATATATACGACATTGAAAAATTTCTTCACTTTCAGTGAATTCAGTGATTATGACCCGGAACGTGGCGGATCTAATTCCTACCCAATGACAAAACAAGTTGTGTTGGGTGTAAATGTTAGTTTCTAATCTAAAAAACAATTACTTATGAAAAAGATAGTATTATTCTTTATCGCTATATTGACATTCTCTTCCTGTTCGGATTTTCTGGAAGAGACTAACCGGAACTCTATAACAGGAGATATACTTTATAGTACTCCTGAAGGATATGAAAGCTTGGTAAATGCTTGCTATTCTTATACTCGTGCCTGGTTTGGCAAACCGGATGGATATGCTTTTACTGAAATGGGAACGGATTGCTATACAGGTGGTGGCGCCGATTGTGGACGTGCACCATTCATGGCTTTCTATACACAGGATTTACAAGGTAGTCAAACCTTGATAGGTTATATGTGGAATATTTTATATAATGGTCTGAATGCATGTAACGCTGCAATAGCGCGGGCTGATGGAGCAGGTTTGTCAGATGATTTAAAAAAACAGCGTCTGGGCGAAGTACATTTTCTCAGGGCATTGTATCTGCACCTGATAGTAGAGACTTGGGGAGATGTAGTCCTTTATACTGATGAGATGAATGCTCCGGAAAATGTAGCCCACCGTTCCTCTGTAGAGGCGTTTTATGATCAGATTTTTGCGGATCTGAATAATGCTATCGATTATTTGCCAGCCGCACCGATTAAAAATAATGGTCGTGTGACACAGTTGGCAGCCAAAGCTTTTAAAGCAAGGATGTGTTTGTATCGCGGGCAGTATGCTGAGGCGATAACATTGGGTAAGGAAGTGATTGGTACGTCAGGTCTGGGATTGTATGATACATTTAAAGAAACTTTTGATATCAATAATAGTGTAGGGCAAAATAATATGGAAGCTATTTGGTGGGTGGACTATAGTCAGGAAACGATCTTGAATGGTACCTTCGAAGAAGGAGAGACCTCACCGTTACGTGGTAACGGAGGAAATGGTTCCCCACTGTTCTCTGCCATGTCATACTGGATGGTAGGTGGATGTGGCGTTTGGGTAACTCCGGATACGCACGCTCCCTGGGTACAGTCTATGCCTACTATCGCTTTCTTGAATATGTTTGATGAGACGATTGATCAACGCTATGATGCTACTTTTCGTACTGCTTGGTATGTAAACAGTACGACAGATAATTATACGAAAGAGTATGGACAACAGTATGGAGCTCCTAATGGACTGGCTATTGGCGATACGGCTTTTGTGACTCTTAAATATGCCGTTACGGATGAATATAGGGCCAGCAAGAAATACCGGATTTTTGACCGTAATGATGTGTATGATGCGGAAGGTAAAACAATAGGTACTCGTGACTATTTTATATCTACCTATAAGTTTGAGGATAATACTAAACCTACCGGTTGGGAATATGAAAGTAAACGTGACGCTTTTGTACTTCGTATCGGAGAGATGTATCTCTTGCTTGCTGAGGCTGAATTGATGAATAATAATCCGGACGAAGCTGTTAAGTATATCAATATTCTTCGTGAGAAGAGAGCTATTCCGGGAAAAGAAGAAGCTATGAAAATCAATAAGTCAGATTTGGATATTGATTTCATTCTGGATGAGCGTGCAAGGGAATTGGCTGGTGAACAGCAGCGCTTCTTCGACTTGAAACGTACCGGAAAACTGCTGGAAAGAGTGAAAAAATATAATCCGAATGCAGCAGAGAATATTCAGGATTTTCATAAATTGCGTCCGATACCACAGGATGAACTGGATGCTGTGATAAATAAGGATGAGTTTAAACAAAACCCTGGTTATAAATAATAATATGTATTATTAGCAAATATGGTAAAAGGATTGCTATTTGGTATGATAGGGCTGGTCGTTTCGACGACCGCCCTTTCTCAACATTTACCTGCCTATGAATTAGAGCGGGAAATGCCGGTCTTTTTGGACCAATTGAAAAAGGAATTGACGTATCCCATGGCTTGGGGTAATAGTCCGGTGAAGAATTTCAAGAAATGGCGTAGGCAGGCACGCGCGGCAGTACTGGATGCTATGCTGGCTCCACCGCCTTATACAACCGATTATAAAACAGAAGTAATAGCAGAAGAACAGCGAGAAGGATATCGGGCGAAAAAATTATGTTTTAATTTGACTGGGTATTCTCGTGTGAATGCTTATGTATTGATACCCAATGGTGAAGGTCCTTTCCCGGCTGTAGTACTTTTGCACGATCATGGTGGACATTATACGATTGGTAAAGAGAAAATGATTCGTCCTTTTGGAGTGGATAAAACTGTACTGGATGATTCGGATAATTGGGCAGCCAATTGCTATGGTGGACAATATGTAGGCGATTATTTGGCTGCCCATGGTTATGTAGTTATCTCTGTTGATGCTCTTTATTGGGGAGAACGTGGGCGTAAAGAAGGTGCCGATGGCAGTAAATATGCCGATAATGCAGGGAATTTTATGATGTTAGGACGTAGTTTGAGTGCATTCATGAATTATGAGGATATGTATACTACGGACTATCTCGCTACCTTGCCGGAGGTCGATGCCAAGCGTATTGCTTGCATGGGATTCTCTATGGGAGGATATCGTGCTTGGATGCTTTCGGCTCTATCAGATAAAATACAGGTTGGAGCTGCAATCTGCTGGATGAACACAACCGATTGCCAGTTCTCATGGGAATATGGTCGTGAGCGAGGCGGGTTTGCTAATATGTTACCCGGTATTCGTCGTTATTTGGATTATCCGCATATTGCTTCTATTGCTTGTCCTAAACCTATGCTTTTCTTGAATGGAGAGCATGATAAACTATTCCCTCCAGTAGGAGTCAGGGATGCCTTTGCAGAGATGCATAAAGTGTGGGAGAGTCGTTCGGCAGGGGATAGATTGGTAACAGAATTATGGGATATGCCTCATGACTGCGGTAAGAAAGTGCAGGCAAAGATTTTGGACTTCTTAAATAAATGGTTATAATCTCTATTTTTCGATATTACAGGAAGTTATTGTAATATTATCATTCTGTTGTTGAGAAAAAGCCGGAAACAAGCCTTAGAGACTGGTTTGCTTCCGGCTTTCTTTATATTCTGTGGGAGTAATACCATATTGCTGTTTGAAACATTTGCTGAAATAATGAGAATCATTTAATCCTACCATATAAGCAATCTGGGCCATACTGTATTCTTCTGTTTCTATCAGTTGGGCTGCTCGTTTCATACGTATTTCTCTTAAGAACTCTACAGGAGATAAACCGGTAAGTGTTTTTAGTTTCTTGAAAAAAACGGAACGGCTCATATTTACTTCGCTGGCAATATCTTCCACCATGAGATCACCATTGTCCAGATGCTTCTCAATGGCTTCCATTACTTTATCCATGAATTTCTGGTCATTAGGAGAAAGGGAGGGCAGAGAACTTTTTTCGGTTTGTTCTGTGGCTTGTTGTTCAGTAGCTAAAGGTAACAAACTGGCACAATACAAGACCTGCAATTTTTTACGTTGTTCAAGCAGATTGAATATTCTTGCTTTCAGATAGGCAGCGCTAAATGGCTTGGTGATATAGTCATCTGCTCCCAGTTTCATACCTTCTATCTTACTTTCAATGGTTGATTTGGCTGTCAACAATACGATAGGAATATGACTGGTAGCTATTTCTTCTCGAAGTTCTTGTGTCATTTCAATACCGTTTTTCTGGGGCATCATTACATCACTGATGATGATATCCGGCATATACTTTTTGCTCTTTTCTAATCCTATATTTCCATTTTCTGCTTCTATTACATTGAAGAATTGGATAAAAATAGTTTTTATAAAGAAACGTAGCTCTTGGTTATCTTCAACAATCAGAATCGTTTCTTTTTCACTATCCAAATTTTCTTTTTCACTTTCTACAAGAGAAGATATTTGGGTATTCATGTATTCCGAAGGAGTATCGGTTACTATGTAGTCGGTTAAAATGAATTCAACTGTTTCATCAAAATGCTCTTTCCCTTTTAGTAGATTGATGGTAAAGCGACTACCTTCTCCTAGTTTACTATAGATGTCAATTTTACCATGGTGCATATCTATCAACTCTTTTACAAGTGAAAGTCCGATACCAGTACTGGCTTGATTGAACAGGTTTCGGTCTACCAAATTCTCAAAACGGATAAACAGAGATTGCTGTTTGTTTTCGGCAATGCCGATCCCTTGGTCTTCTATTGCAATGATTGCGTTATTCTCTTTTTCTTGTACAATTACTTTTATTTGTCTTCCTTGAGGGGTATATTTAAAAGCGTTAGATAGTAAGTTGAATACTACTTTTTCTAACTTGTCAGCATCAGCCCATATTTTGAGTGAAGAAAGAGAGGTAGCCATTTCAAAATCTATTTGATGTTCATCAGCCAGACCAGTAAAGTTCTCCATGATATGTCGAATAAAGGGAATGAGGTCTATCTGCTGAACTCTCATTCTCATTTTTTTGTTTTGGATTTTGCGAAAATCCAAGATCTGATTGACTAGACGCAGCATTCTACTTGTATTGCGTTCCACTAAGATTAACTGTTCTCGTTCTTTATTATCTAATTTCCCGTATTGTAGAACCTGTTCTATAGGACCGGCAATTAGGGTTAAGGGAGTACGTAGTTCGTGAGAGATGTTCGTGAAAAACCTTAGTTTGATGTCTGATATTTCTTGTTCTACAGACACTTTATGTTTGAGCCGGAAAATAGTAAATAGAATGTAAACGGCGATGAAGATTATTAATAAGATAAATAATAAATAGAGAAAATAGGCCCATGGAGTTTCCCAAAAAGAAGGGAGGACTATAATTGGCAATATGCGTGTATTTTCCACCCATATGCCGTCACTGTTAGTAGAGCGTACTTTTAATGTATAATGTCCTTTAGGAAGGTTGGTATAGGTGGCAGTCCGCTGTTTCTCGATATTATTCCAGTTTTTTTCAAACCCTTCTAGTTGATAAGAGTAAGAGATATTATCGGGATATTTCATATCTAATGCAGCGAATTGGATAGTAAAACTATTTTGGTTATGAGGCAGCTTTAAAAGTCGGGTATCATCGATATGGGTAGTCAATATACTGCTTTCTTGAGGATTAATCGTTTTTTCCGCTTGTTGCAAACTGGTAAAAACAATGGGAGGTATATAGTGACTTGTGCTAATTGAATCGGGTGTGAAGTAGAGAATACCCTTCATTGTGTTGTACATGAGGTATTCTGACTGTGTGCGTAAAGCGGCTCCTTCGTTGAAATTGACTTGCCGGGGAAAAAACCTAGAGGGATAATTAATGATTTTCTCAGAACTGGGGTTAAACTTGTAAAGTTCTTCTTCTGTTGCACACCATAGGTTGCCTTCTTTATCTTCTTCAAGAGAAAGCAAAACGTCCGAAGGTAGTCCTTCTTTCATGGTATATGCACGGAAACGGGCGTATGAGTTATCAAATGAGAGTAATTTATTGAGGCCACCCCCAAAAGTTGCAACAAACATTTCTTTATTTTGAGTAAAGAATATGTTGTGTACATCATTATTGCTGAGACTTTGAATATCACCTGGTATGCGGCAATAGCGATGGAAGAGTATTTTTTCTGGTTCTTGGAAATCTCCCTCGCACATTAATAACCCTGCTGCGCTTCCTATCCATATTCGTCCTTCTGTATCGGAAGTTACGAAACGAGTTCGATAACATTGCCGAATAGGATAATTTTTTAGCCTATTCCGGTAATTGATAAATTTAATGTTCTTCTTATTTATTCCTTGTTCGAGATAATTTATACCTCCCTCGAATGTGGCAATCCATATTCGTTGCTGTCTGTCTTCATATAAACTATAAATTTCATTGCCACTCAAGCTATACTCATTATTTGCATCTGCTAAGTATTGAGTAAGATGATAATTTAAAGGTTTATCCTGAAGGCGAGCAGCAAATAAGCCATTGCCTTTAGTCCCCATCCAGATGTTACCTTCATGGTCTTGCATAATGGCATAGACAACACCCAACATATCTCTACTATGTGGAGAGATCGTCCCTTGTTTGGTGAGGTTTCCTATATAGTGTAGATTTTTGTCATAGAGTCGTACAATTTTATCTTTTCCGCCGATCCATATATAGCCATCTTTATCCTGATAGATAGCACGGATGTTATTTCCTGGAAATTCGGGGTCATTTGGGACCGCTGTGAGTAGACGAAAATGATTGGTACTGAAAGATACCTTTTCAAGCCCATTCTCATAGGAGGCAAACCATAGGTTACCTTGTTTATCGGTAAAGACAGCTGTGACTCTATTGTCTGAACTCCAACCAGATTGCAAAGATGGGTTATAGAATGGGCACATTATGTTCTTTTCCCGATCATACATGGCTAATCCTCCTCCAGAAGGATGTATCCATAGGCAATTGTTAATGTCTTCATAGATATACATTTCGGGGCGAGCATCAACAATATCTTTCCCGTATTTATCTTGAAGAATGAAGTAATCAAATTTTTCTTTTGACGGATTAAAATGAGTTACCCCTTTTATTTGATGTCTTATCCAAACGTCATTGTATGAGTCTATATATACTTCTTTTATCTGATCGTCTTTTAAAGAAGGATAAATTCTACTATTATAGTGATATGAGTTTTTGTTTTTCTGATCATAGATAAAGAAACCATCTCTGGCAGTACATATCAATAATTTATCATCTTTTAGCTGGCGAATAATTTTAAGAGAAGAACGGGTATCTAACTCTTGTCTTATAAACAGATCCTTATTAGGGTGAAATTCATATATGATTCCTCGTTTTGATGTAAAGTAGATCGAGTTACCGCTTTCTAAAGCATCATAAAAGGGGATATTATCTTTTGGATGAGGAGAGACGAAGTAAGAAGAAAGCTGTGCTTCTCTTGCATTGGTATTTAGCTTATATAAACCATTTTCAGACAATATCCATTGATTTTGTTGTTGGTCTTGCCAGATGAGATTAATTCGTTCTAAAGAGGAATTTTGGTGTAAGCTTGATAGGTTTGAGGCCTTCATATCTCCATTTTCCGGATGAATTGTGATATGAATCAACTCATTTTGCGTGGTGACTACCCATACATCTCCGCATGGAAGTACATATAGACTTTGAGATAGGTAATTTTTATAAGGAATTGCCTGAAACAGTTCGGTTTTGGGATTGAAACGATAAATCTGATGATCGTAACTTTGCACCCATATACAACCGTATTTATCTTCTTTGATGTTATCCAGTCGGTTATTGCTCAGACCAATACTATCTCCTGGATGAGCTTTATAGTTTTTGAATGTATATCCATCGAACTTGTAAAGTCCATCCCAAGTAGCAAACCACATGAAGCCTTTATGGTCTTGTATGATACCTTGTATGTTCTTCTGAGTAAGTCCATCCTCTGAAGTATATTGTGTGAAAGTATGTGGTAGCTGTCCAATGCATAGACTATTGCAGGCTATGCAAAATATAAATAGTATCCAGATGTGCTTCATGATTAGATAATAAATGAGAGTTTATTTCAGCCATTTATCGAAAAATTCCAATGTCTCTTTCTGCATTTCCTTGTTGAAGAAGTGCTTTTCTTCCCATATTTTAGTAACCAGGCGGTCGGATGCTTTCTGACTTTGCCAAACTGTCTGCATGATGTTATATGCATCTTTCACGCCTTCTACCGGGAATAGCTTGTCCTGGCTTCCGTTGAAAAATAAAGTTGGTTTCGGGCACGCAATGCTTGCCGTATGCGGGTAGTCCAGATAGCGACGCAGGGTGGGGATCAACATGGAATAGGCTGATCCCCCTTTGTTCTGATTGTTGGTTAGTGTCATCAGATACTCAGTAGTGTTCATCCAGCAGATGGATGCGGAGGCTTTTATGCAGTCGGTGATTGCAGCGAGCATCCATGAACGATAGGCTCCCATCGAAAAGCCTACGCAACCTACTTTATTCTTATTCACACAAGGGAGTGAAGCCAGAAATTCTGCGCTTCGTACATCATCTATATGGATGAATGCTCCCCATGAACTTCCCATTTGCAGAAAATTGGAAGCTAATGCCTGTTGTCCGTCATAGCTCACTCCTTCTTTCCGTCCGCGATCTCCCCAGAATAAGGCATCAATGGAAAGTACTACATAACCGTGTTC
>OHAQ01001520.1_pt1 | contig 18030 bp, 12 predicted proteins | sample 1577111 | NCBI WGS metagenome assembly OHAQ01 (sample SAMEA3541549, study PRJEB24748) | human gut metagenome | biome: human gut; feature: human-associated habitat; material: faeces | place: China | collected 2012 | reverse complement strand
GGCCGTAGGCAGCCATCGAGGCGCCCAGCAGGGCGGCTGCACAAAGGTTTCTGCAAATGTTTGTTTTCATATCGTTGGATTTGATGGTTTTTCGCTGCACAAAGATAGGATTTTTTTGCCAATCTTCCTTTCGGTAGGCTGGTTGCACTGATTCTCGGGCCGGCCGCAGTGTGGCGGGCGAATGGAGAGGGACAGGGACTGCCTGCCGAAAAAAGCGGGGAGCGTGCCGGTGGCCTTGCAAGGCTTCGTCGGGTACGCTCCCCGTATCAGTAGGAACGGTGTCGGGCGTCAGCGCAAGGCTTCCACCTCGTCGGGTGTCAGAGGAATCTTCTTGCCCAGGCGGCGGGCACCGTCGGCGGTGATGAGGTAGTCCTCCTCGTTGCGGATGCCGCCGAAGTGGCGGTATTCCTCCACCTTGTCGTAGTTGATGAAGTCGGTAAATTTCTGCTGCCCGCGCCACAGGTCGATGAGTTCGGGGATGAAATAGATGCCCGGCTCCACGGTATGCACGAAGCCCGGCTCCAGCGGAATGGCCAGACGCTGGCTCTTGCGGCCGAACTGGGTGCTCTTGGGCTGGCCGTTGTAGCCCACCCACTGCTCGCCGAGGTTCTCCATGTCGTGCACGTCGAGGCCCATCATATGGCCCAGGCCGTGCGGATAGAACAGGGCGTGCGCGCCTTCGCGGACGGCATCTTCGGCATTGCCCTTCATCAGGCCCAGTTCCTTCAGGCCTTCTACCATGACACGGGCCGAGAGGTCGTAGACGTCCATATAGGGAATGCCGGGTCGCAGGGCCTTGACGCTCTCCAGATGCATGGCGTTCTGAATCTCGTAGACGGCGCGCTGGCGGGGAGTGAAGGTCTTGTCGGCGGGGATGGTGGACGACATGTCGCCGCAATAGCCCGAAGGCAGTTCGGCACCGGCGTCAATGAGGAAGAGGTCGCCCGGCTTGATTTTATTGCCGTGGTAGTGGTTGTGCAGCGTCTGCCCGTTGATGGTGGCGATGGTGGCGAAGGAGAGTTCGCAATTGTTACGCTCGGCCACGTGGTTCATCTCGGCCACCACCTCGTATTCGTACATGCCGGGACGGATGCACTTCATGGCAGCAATGTGCATGTCGGCCGTCACGTTGCAGGCCTTCTCGATTTCTTCGATTTCCTCGGCCGTCTTGTAGTTGCGCTGCGCCACCACGGCACGGATAAAGGGTACAGACCCCTCCTGGCGTGCGGGCGGCAGGCCCAGCCAGTCCATCAGCTTCAGCTTGTGTTCGGCGCGGTAGGGCGGCAAGTAGTGGATGCTTTGCCCGCTCTGCACGGCCTTGTGCAGGTAGCTGACGATATCGGCCGCAGGGCGCGTGTCGGCAATGCCCACGGCTGCGGCTTTCTCGCGGAGCGTGGGCTGCGTACCCATCCAGACGATGTAGTCGATGCTCAGTTCGTCGCCGAAAATGATTTCACGGTCTTCGTCGATGTCGATGATGGCCGACAGCCCGGCGAAGGAAAGTCCGAAATAATAAAGGAAAGTAGAATCCTGACGATAGCGGAAGGTGTTGTCCTCGTAGTTCAGTCCCTGTTCGTCGTTCCCCAGGAACAGCAGGACACCCGAGCCCACGGTTTTCTTCAGCTGGGCTCTGCGCTGTACATAAGTTTCTTTCGCAAACATGGTGTTTCTTGCTTTAAAGGTTGATTGATTGCAAAGATAGCGAAAGGCGAGTGTAGAAGCAAATGAAAACTCAGTTTTCAGTTTGATTATGCCGAGCCGCATCCTGTCTTATTGAAAGATAGTGAAAGGCGAGGGCAGAAACAAACGAAAAACCTTGTTTTTCATTTGCCAGTACGCTCACCTTTCACTATTTTTGCGCTACTATTTAAGAAAAGATATGGCACAAAGCTCCCGACAGATACAGACCCAGGCGCAGCAGCAGGTACAGACGCTCTCGCCCCAACAAATTCTGGTAGTGAAACTGCTGGAACTTCCCGCCGTGGAGCTGGAAGACCGCGTCCGGGCTGAACTCCTGGAAAACCCCGCCCTCGAAGAAGGACGTGAGGAAACCCACGGAGAGGAAGAAGATGTCCGCACGGCCGACGAATCGACCATCAGCGAAGAAGACGGCGGCGACACCGACTACGACTCGCTGAGCGACTACCTCAACGAAGACGACATCCCCGACTACAAGCTCCAGGAAAACAACCGCAGTCGCGACGAGCAGGCCGAGGAAATTCCGTTCTCCGACTCCACCTCCTTCTACGAAACTCTGAAGGAACAGTTGGGCGAACGCAACCTCACCCCCCACCAGCGCGAACTGACCGAATATCTCATCGGCTCGCTCGACGACGATGGCCTCCTGCGTAAGCCGCTGGACAGCATCGCCGACGAACTGGCCATCTATTCCGGCATCGAGGCCACTCCCCAGCAGTTGGAAGAGGCGCTCAAGGTCATCCAGGACTTCGAACCCGCCGGACTGGGAGCCCGCGACCTGCGCGAATGTCTCCTCATCCAGCTTCGCCACAAGAAGGAACAGCTGCCTGCCAAGGCCGATAACAGCCTGCTCCGGCTGGAGACCACCATCATCAGCGACTGTTACGAAGAATTCACCCGCAAACATTGGGATAAGATACAGCAGAAGATCGGCATCAGTGAAGACCAGCTCGACCGCGCCATCAAGGAGCTCTGCAAACTCAATCCCCGGCCCGGTGCCTCGCTGGGCGAAGCCGTGGGGAAGAACATGCAGCAGATTGTACCCGACTTCATCGTCGAGACCGAGGACGACGGCACCATCAACCTTTCGCTGAACAACCCCAACGTGCCCGAATTGCGCATCAGCCGTGACTTCTCGGAGATGGTCGAGGAACACACGAAGAACAAGGCCAACCAGTCGAAGGAATCCAAGGAGGCCATGCTCTTCCTGAAGCAGAAGATGGACGCTGCGCAGGGCTTTATCGACGCCGTGAAGCAGCGGCAGAACACGCTGCTCACCACCATGCAGGCCATCATCGACCTCCAGCGCCCCTTCTTCGAGGAAGGTGACGAGTCGCTGCTTCGCCCCATGATCCTGAAGGATGTGGCCGAGCGGGCCAAGCTGGACATCTCTACCATTTCGCGCGTGAGCAACAGCAAGTACGTGCAGACCAACTACGGCATCTATCCGCTGAAGTTCTTCTTCAGCGACGGCTATACGAAGGAAGACGGCGAAGAAATGTCGGTACGCGAAATCAAGAAGGCCCTGAAAGAATGTGTCGACAGTGAGGACAAAAAGAACCCTTACACCGACGACGAACTGACCGAGATGTTGGCCGCCAAAGGTTATCCGATAGCCCGCCGCACCGTAGCCAAATATCGTCAGCAGCTGAACATCCCCGTAGCTCGTCTGCGGAAATAGACATAACAAAGAAAGATGGAAGTAAAACTCATAGAAGAAAAGACTCTTATCCGGGTAGCCCGCATGGTATCGGCCATATTCACGCCGTTCTCCATACCTTTCCTGGCTTTCCTGATACTGTTCCTGTTCTCATACCTGAGCATCATGCCCATTCAGTACAAACTCATTGTGCTGGGCATTGTCTACTGCTTCACCATCATGATTCCTGTACTGGCTATCTTCATCTTCAAGAAGATCAACGGTTTCAGTGCGCAGGAGTTGGGCGAGCGCAAGAAACGCTACGTTCCCTTTTTCCTCACGATAACCTCCTACGTATTCTGCTTGCTGATGATGAACCGCCTGAACATTCCGTGGTACATGAGTGGCATCATTCTGGCAGCCCTTATCATGATGGTTATCTGCATTGTGGTTAACCTGAAATGGAAGCTGAGTGAGCACATGGCCGGTGCCGGTGCCGTCATTGGCGGACTGGTGGCTTTCAGTGCCCTGTTCGGTTATAATCCGGTCTGGTGGCTTTGCCTCTTCATTCTGGTGGCCGGTGTGCTGGGTACGGCACGTATCATCCTGGGGCATCATACGCTGGGCGAAGTGATGGGAGGATTTGCCGTGGGCTTCATCTGTTCGCTGATGGTGCTCCATCCCATCGCCAACAGCTTCTACTTCTTCTTCCGTCAGCTGCTGTTCACCTATTAAAAGTCAATTATCAGTGATACACTTATATTTTTAACCTCTAAAACTAAAAATCATGAACTTTCCAAGCAACGTAAAGTACACCAAAGAACATGAATGGATCCGCCAGGAAGGCGACGTAGCCTATGTAGGCATCACCGACTATGCTCAGGAACAACTGGGTGACATCGTATTCGTAGACATCCAGACCGAAGGCGAGACACTGGAAGCCGGCGAAACATTTGGTACCATCGAAGTAGTGAAGACCATCTCTGACCTCTTCATCCCCGTAGCCGGCGAAGTGCTGGAGCAGAACGCAGCTCTGGCCGATCAGCCCGAACTGGTAAATCAGGACCCCTACGGCGAAGGTTGGCTTATCAAGATCAAACCTTCTGCTGATGCCGACTTCGATAGTCTGCTCGACGCCGAAGCCTACAAGGCACTGGTCAACGAATAATAATTGATAAACGGTTGGCGGTTAGTGGTTGACGGTCAGCAAGCTGTACGTAAACATCACTAACTGCTGATCATTAACCACTAATCACTAACTACTAATCATGACTCCAATCGTAAGCATCATCATGGGTAGTACGTCCGACCTTCCTGTCATGGAGAAGGCCGCCCAGCTGCTCAATGATTTCCACATTCCGTTCGAAATGAACGCACTCTCGGCTCACCGTACGCCCGAGGCCGTAGAAGAGTTTGCCAAGAACGCCCGCAAGCGTGGCATCAAGGTCATCATCGCTGCCGCAGGTATGGCTGCAGCCCTGCCAGGTGTTATTGCCGCCAATACCACCCTGCCCGTCATCGGCGTACCCGTCAAAGGCGCTGTGCTCGACGGTGTGGATGCCCTCTATTCTATCATTCAGATGCCTCCCGGCATTCCTGTAGCGACGGTAGCCATCGACGGTGCCATGAATGCCGCCATCCTGGCCGTACAAATCCTGTCGCTGAACGATACAGCTCTTGCACAAGCCTTCGCCGCCTACAAGGAAGGCCTGAAGAAGAAAATCACCAAGGCCAACGAGGACCTGAAGGACGTAAGATACGAGTACAAGACGAACTAAAAAATGAAGAATGAAGAATTAGGAATGAAGAATCGGTCATCGCATCCCCATTCTTAATTCTTCATTCTTAATTCTTCATTCATTATGGATTTATTCAACTATTCCCGCAGGGAAACATCTGTAGTCAATATCGGTGCCACTCCGTTGGGAGGCGACAATCCTATCCGCATACAGAGCATGACCAATACCGCTACTCAGGATACCGATGCCTGCGTAGCCCAAGCCAAACGTATAGCCGATGCGGGCGGAGAATACGTGCGGCTCACGACACAAGGCGTGAAAGAAGCCGAAAACCTTCGCAACATCAATGCTGCCCTGCGCCGCGACGGCTACATGACACCGCTGGTAGCCGATGTACACTTCAATCCGCGCGTGGCCGACGTGGCCGCTCTCTATGCCGAGAAGGTACGTATCAACCCCGGCAACTACGTAGACGCTGCCCGTACCTTCAAGCACCTGGAGTATACCGACGAGGAATATGCGCAGGAATTGCAGAAGATACGCGACCGCTTTGTCCCCTTCCTGAACATCTGTAAGGAGAACCACACGGCCATCCGCATCGGCGTGAACCACGGCTCCCTGTCCGACCGCATCATGTCGCGCTACGGCGACACACCCGAGGGCATGGTAGAATCGTGCATGGAGTTCCTGCGCATCTGTGTAGACGAGCATTTCACCGACGTAGTCATCTCCATCAAGGCTTCGAATACGGTAGTTATGGTGCGGACGGTACGCCTGCTGGCAGCCGTCATGGAAAAGGAAGGCATGCACTTCCCACTACATTTGGGTGTGACCGAGGCAGGCGACGGCGAGGACGGACGCATCAAGTCGGCCCTGGGCATCGGCGCCCTGCTGGCCGACGGACTGGGCGACACCATTCGTGTATCGTTGAGCGAGGCGCCCGAGGCCGAGATTCCTGTGGCCCGCAAGCTGGTGGACTACGTGACGCGCCGCAAGGATCATCCTTATATCCCCGGTCCGAACATCCCGACCTTCAACTATCTGGCTCCTTCGCGCCGACAGACCGTGGCCGTGCGCAACATCGGTGGCGACAACGTGCCCGTCGTCATTGCCGCCCGTCTGGACGGCGACCTGACGACCGACCCGCAGTTCGCTCCCGACTATATCTATACCGGCCACCAGCTGCCCGCCGATGCACGGGAAGGCGTGCAGTACATCGTCGATGCCGACGTGTGGGAAGGAAAGCCCGACACCTGGCCTGCCTTCAAAGGCGACCAAATGCCTTTCGTAAGCAGTTGCAACGCCGCACTAAAGTTCCTTTTCATTACCTACATGGGGTTGAACGACGAGGCGCTCGCCTGTCTGAAGTACCATCCCGAAATCGTACTTGTGGCACAGAGCAACCATCCCAACCGACTGGGTGAACAGCGTGCGCTTGTCCACCAACTGATGCAGGAAGGTCTGTCCAATCCTGTTGTCTTCTTCCAGCACTATGCCGAGGAGGAGAAGGAAAATTTGCAGATCAAGGCGGCGGCCGACATGGGCGCCCTCGTCTTCGACGGCTTGACGGACGGTATTTTCCTCTACAACCAGGGCAGTATCCCTTCCACCACGCTGGACGCCACCGCCTTCGGTATCCTACAGGCCGGTCGTTTGCGCACCAGCAAGACCGAATACATCTCCTGCCCCGGCTGCGGACGCACGCTCTACGACCTGCAGAGCACCATCGCCCGCATCAAGGCCGCCACGTCGCACCTGAAGGGGCTGAAGATAGGCATCATGGGCTGCATCGTCAACGGCCCGGGCGAGATGGCCGATGCCGACTACGGTTACGTGGGTGCCGGGCGCGGCAAAATCAGTCTCTATAAGAAGAAGGAGTGCATCGAGAAGAACATTCCCGAAGAAGAGGCGGTAGAGAAGCTCATCGAGCTCATTAAGGCCAACGGAGACTGGCAGTAAACATTGCGGACATGACGCAAAGGCATGCTCAGACCGGGGTGTGTCTTTGTGCCGTGTCCATGATTTCTATCTATGTGCGCCAGGAATAGAGGATAAGGTCTGTGTCCATATTGCTATATAGTTTTTGAGCATGGAAAATGTTCCATGGGATGATTCTTCGGATTCAAGTTACATCTGATAATCAACGACAAGGGTGAGATTCTCAATCGAATAAATAGCGTAACTTTGTGAATATATCAAAGGTGACTATGGTTAAAAATACAGATAAACAAGCAATTGATAATTTGGCAGATGGTTTTCGTGGCTATGCGGTACTGCTTCGCAAAATCAAGCAACGGGTACTGATAGCTCAACAACGGGCGATTTATGCTGCCAATGAAGAAATGCTCAGGATGTATTGGGATATTGGCGGCATGTTGCAACAAAGCCAGGATGCAGACGGTTGGGGCAAGAAAACCTTGCAACGGCTGGCAGCGGACTTGAAGAACGATTATTCCGAAATAAAAGGATTCTCAGTCCGCAATATGCAGTGTATGATGCAGTTCTTCAACGAATATAATCAGGAACTTACGATGATAAAAGGGGGTGATACTTCAATTGCGCAACCACCGGTTGCGCAATTGGGGAAGTACAATTTTACTCTTCCCATCAAACATCTGGATTGGACACACAACTTGATTATTATGCAACAAGTTAAGGATATTCGTGCCCGTTATTGGTACATGGTGCAGAGTATCACATCCCATTGGTCAAAAACGCTATCTGCAAGAAGCCATCAAACTTGACGATTATAGCAAGCATGGAGCGTTGGCTAACAATTTCACTGAAACCCTGCCTGTTCCGGAAGCAGATGATGTGAAATCAATGCTCAAAGATCCATATATATTTGATATGCTGACTTTCACAGAGCAATACAATGAGCGTGACGTGGAAATCGGTTTGGTGAAGCATGTGGAGAAATTCCTTGTAGAAATGGGGGCTGGCTTTGCTTTCATGGGACGGCAGTATCATATAGAGGTATCTGGTGATGATTATTATATTGACATATTGATGTATAATACCTTTCTGCACCGCTATTTGGTGATTGAATTGAAAGATACGGAGTTCATGCCGGAATATATCGGCAAATTGAATTTCTACTGTTCTGCCGTAGATGATATTCTTTGCCGAGAGGGGGATAACCGGACTATCGGACTGCTGCTTTGCAAGAGTAAAGACCGTATCAAAGCAGAATATGCCTTGCGTGATATTCAGAAGCCTATCGGAATTTCCGATTATGAATTAGGACAAGCTCTACCGAAAGATTTCCGAGGAAGTTTGCCTACTATTGAAGAAATTGAGAAAGAATTCGAATCTGAGAGGCGATGAACAAAAAATACGCATACTCGAAGAAATGGACTATGCCATTTGCCAATTGGACTACAATCTCACAGCAATTGGCCATAAAGTTTGGAGAAAGATTTCAATTATTGTAATTTTACGCTCGTCAGGACGGGTGGTTCCGCTCCTTGGCGCTGACCGTTTCCCGATCGATGATTTTCTAATGGGAAATAATGCGTGACACAGTTTATTTTACACTACCGTTATCTGGATTTTGTCTTGACTCATTTCTTTTAAATCTTAATAGCTCCACTTGCCTCATATACAAAAGATGCCGAGAAGTCGTGTTTCATTTCAATAGAACTGTTCTGAACACGATTTTTCATTCTTGATTACTGAGACTCACATTGCAAGAAACAAACATACCAAGATACTAATCTACCAAACGATACCGAAAAATATTCATATACATTCTTTCCTATCAAGAAAAGTATGACTTAACAATGCCATTTTTACTTAATTCACTGAATAATAATATGTTGAGCAATCATGCCATTTACAAGAAATTTTTAGCAATGCTAATTTTTGCATAACTATTGATGATTATTCCATGTTCACAAGCAATTATTCCGCTACTTTTGCTTAGTAACAAAAAGATATCTTTTGTATAAGACTATTTTAATTAATAAAAACATCCTTATGGAAAAACACATGAATTTCAAAAAAATGTGCATCGCTTTGCTGATGAGCATGGCATGCATAGGAGCTTTCGCACAGATGCATTCGGTGAAAGGCCGGGTAGTAGATGTAATGGGTGAACCGATTATTGGTGCAAATGTCGTTGTTTTAGGGACAGGCAATGGGGTAATTACTGATTTGGATGGTTTATTTAATCTTCAGAATGTTGCTTCGGATGCCAAATTGCAGGTTTCTTTTATTGGTTATGTCTCACAGGTAATCTCTGTGAATAATCAGAACGAAATCAATGTGACACTGAAGGAAGACGCCCAATCGTTGGATGAAGTGGTCGTAGTAGGCTACGGAGTGCAAAAGAAATCGGACTTGACCGGTGCTATCGGTAGTGTGAATAATGAAACACTGATTTCTAAAGGTGCGACAACCGTTATGGAAGCCTTGCAAGGACAAGTGGCTGGTGTGGATATTAGCCAATCCTCCAGTCGTGTAGGTGAAAGTTTCAACATTTCTATTCGTGGAAAAAGTACTTTAGGCAGCAGTACGCAACCTCTGTTTGTAGTGGACGGAATTATTTGCGATGACATCAACTTTCTAAATCCATCAGACATTGAGAAGATTGATATATTGAAAGACGCTTCTTCCACCGCAATTTATGGTTCACGCGCTACGAATGGCGTCGTCATTGTTACGACTAAACAAGCCAAGACCGGAAAGACTTCCAAAGTATCAGTTTCTTACGATGGTTATGTAGGTTATAAGAAAGTAGCTCGTATGCCCGATTTTATGGATCCGGTAGAATGGTTAGCATACCGTTACATGCGCTATGTAACGCCGGTGGAAGGAGCAGCTATTGTTGACGGACGCTTGCCGCTTGAAATGACAATTTCAAAGTTAAGAGATTGTTGGAATAAAGATGCTCCAAAAATGAAAGAACAGTTCGTCAATCATGATTTTACTGATTGGATTGATCTAATGATGAAAGATGGTACTCAACAGAATCATTTTGTTCAAGTATCGGGAGCAGGTGAGAATGTGTCTTATAACATTGGCATGGGATATCAAAAAGAAGATGGCGTCATGGGGGATGGACTCAATCGATACAACTTGAAAGTTTCTGTGGATGGAAAAGTCAACAAATGGATTTCAGTCGGTACAACCGCTAATCTAGTCTCTTACAATTATGATTATGGCTCGAGAAAAGCAGTTCAGACTACATTCCGTACTAACCCATATTGGCTACCTTATAATACTGCAACTGGTGAATTAAACTACATGCCCGGCAAAGATTTAGTTCCTGGACAAGAGAAAAGTGATGCTTACCCTGCAGGATTTTCTTCAACTGTATCTCCATTGATGGATGCGATGTATTCCAGTGATAAAACAAAAGGATATCGTGTTTTAGCTACGATGTATGCCCAATATCGTCCCATTGAGGAAGTCATTATTAAAACAACTTTTTCGCCCAGTATGTCGACTTCGCGCCGTGGTGAATATTATGGCGGTTTGTCTGACGAACAATCCGGGACGTACAATGCCAAGGATAATCCGACAGGAGATGCAAAGGCTTCGGTTACAAAAGATGAACGTTTTTCGTATACATGGGATACGCAGGTGAATTATATCAAGACATTCAATGAAACTCACTCTTTGAATGCAATGGCCTTATTGAGCGTTTATAGCACAGAAACTGAAAAGTATGCATTGACGGGACAAAATGTGACGCCGGAAACTTTGTGGTATAATCTGGGGTCTGCGGCTTCGGGCTATAGCGATGTGAGCAGTTCGTTTGACAAACAGACCATGCTCTCCTATGCCTTGCGCGTCAATTACAGTTACAAGGATAAATATTTGGCTACGGTTTCCACACGTTGGGATGGTTCTTCCAAATTCAGTAAGGACAATCGTTGGGGTATGTTCCCTTCTGTGGCCTTGGCTTGGCGTATTGCGGAAGAGGATTTCGTAAAGGAAAACTTGTCTTGGATCAATAATCTGAAACTTCGTTTGAGCTATGGCGCTACGGGAAACAACGCTTCAGTAGGAAGTTACGAGACAATGTTTTTAGCCAACCAACTCTACTACTCTTCGTTTGGCAAAGGTTTTGGCCCCAGTGTCGCCAATGAACTGCTGAGTTGGGAAAAAACGACAGAATTCAATGCCGGTCTGGACTTTGCTTTTCTCAACGGACGAATTTCCGGTAGTTTTGACTGGTACACGAAGACTTCACGTGATTTGTTGATGGATATGAAGTTACTATTGGAACAAGGAACATACAATGGCAGTATGACCAGCAATGTAGGTAAGGTGCGTAACCAAGGTGTGGAATTGATGCTGAAAGGCGTGTTGCTGCAAACCAAAAATTTTTATTGGGACGTAAGTGCTTCGTTTGCCAAAAACAAAAACGAGATACTGGAATTGCAGGGAAAGAAGGAAGATATGCGTGCCGAACGCTGGTTTATCGGCCAGCCCATTGACGTTGTGTACGATTTGAAGCAAACCGGCATTTGTACGCAGGCAACAGCCAATGAATTATTGACAATAGATGGCGTGACTAAGACCAAGAGCGAATGGTATGGCTATTTCGAAGGATGTATGACGTATGAGGATATCAATATGGATGGCAAGATAAACGATTCGGACCGGCAGATATTGGGGCAATCGATGCCTAAATGGACCGGAACTATTTCTACTACCTTACAATATAAGAACTGGGATTTTTCTATGACCGTTAATACAAAGCAAGGACAAATGGTATATAGTCCGTTTATGGAGGAATTTACAAATTATGGAGATAAAGGAAGGAACAAACTTCATATGGACTTCTACATACCTCAAGGTGCTCCTATATTTAATTATACATGGGATGGGAAAGATCCTCAAAGTTTGACTTGTGATCCCACAGTTGTTGCTGATCACACTATTATAGGCACATATCCCTATCCTTTTGAGGATGCTTCTTACAACTATGGTGGTGGTAATGGTTGGTATACTAATAAAACAAAAGAATTTGGCTCTAATAATTATGTTGATGCTTCTTATTGGAAAATCAAAAATATCACTTTGGGATATACATTTAGCAAAAAACTTTTGAATAAGGTTGGCATTGAGGGACTTCGCATTTATTGCAATGTGCTCAATCCGTTCACTTTTACCAGCTATAAAGGATTTGATCCGGAATGGGCTGATGCAGATATTGCGGATGGCACAGGAGGACCAAGTTCGGTAACTTATCAGATTGGTTTAAATCTTAAATTTTAGTAGTTCATTATGAAAAAGTATATATTGTATTCTGTTGCCTGTCTATGTTTATCAGGATGTTCTGATTTTTTAGAACAAGATAATAAGTCGAATGTGCCTGGTATTGAATATTACGAAACATCTTCTGGTTTTGAGAGTTTGTGTAATGCGGCATATAGTTCCTTACGTAGTATTTATAGTGATGCTCCTTGGCTTTTTGAAGGTGGAACTGATCTTTTTGCGAGTGGAAGGAGAAGCGTTGAAATTTGTAATTTATATAATCAAAACTATTCAAGTGCTGATGTGAATGTTGAGACATTCTATAAAGAACATTATAAAGGTATCTCACTGGCCAATGAAGTAATTTATTGGGGCAACGACAATCCGGATAGAGCGGAACGTGTAGCGGAAGCCCGAGGTTTGCGAGCTTTTTATTATTTGAATTTGGTGCAACAATTTGGGGGTGTTCCTTTAACCACCCAAAGAAATATGTCACCAATTTCCAGTATAGAACGTGCAAGCCAAGAGGAAGTCTATCAATTTATCATTGACGAATTGAAAGACTTGACTGATGAGGCCTCAGTCTTAGTAGATAAGGCTACAGATGGACGTTTTAATAAAGCTGCAGCTTGGCATTATTTGGCTAAAACCTATTTGTGTAGAGGATATCAGACTAAGGACAGTAAGGATTTTACAGATGCGCTAAATGCGGCTAAAGTTGCTGGAGCCGGACAACCGTTGACAACTCCATTTTCTGTATTGTTTAGTAATCAAGGTGAAGGAAATGACGAAGTGCTTTTTTATGTTGGTTATAGTGCGGAAACCGTAGAAGATGTGCAAAAAGATGGAAACCGTCAACAAGCAGATTATTGTCCCTATCTAAAAGGAGCAGAAGCCGGACACAAATATACGACTTCTACGCTGACTCCAACATTATGGATGCACGAGGTATTTAATACAGACACAGACAATCCAGCCCAAGACGAACGTTATGAAGGTACATTTATGACCGAATTACGGCAAAGCTATTGGGATTATTACGATGAAGACAAGAAAAATACAAGTGAAGTGCTTTATTATTATTGCCCATCTTGGAAAATAGATGAAATAGACGAATGGCGTGCCGCTTTGCCTAGTCATGCAAATGCTGTTGTAGTAGAGATGCTTCCATTGGGTAATAGCATTAATAATGAACAAACTTCCTATCAGTCCAAGATGGCTACAGATTTGTGCGGTGTAGCTCCGTTCAGAAAGTTTGATGACATAGATAATGGTAAGCGATACTTTGAAACTACTTCTTCCATGCGCGACATTTATTTAGCCCGTTTAGCGGAAACGAATTTAATTGCCGCAGAAGCCTGTATTCAGTTGAATAAGCCGGAAGAGGCTGTGACTTATGTGAATATTGTACGTAATCGGGCAAAGGCTACACCTGCTACTGCGGATGAGATGAGTATTGATTACATATTGAACGAACGGGCCCGCGAATTGGCTGGTGAATATCTTCGGTGGCCGGACCTGGTACGTACCGGGAAGTTGGCTGAATATGTGGAAGCACATAATCCGGATATTCCTGCGGGAAGAATTACCTCAAAATTCTACTTACGTCCAATTCCGCTATCAGCCATAGAACTGAATCCGGCTTTAGCCGGTCATCAAAACGAAGGCTGGTGACAAAAGGCTGAGATTGTTTTCAGGTTTCGATTTTATAGTACTATGTACCTTGCATATCTTGTCTGAGGATATGCAAGGGCGGTACTTATCCGTATTTGCATAGCTCAGAATTGTATCATCCAATAATACATAATATACAATGAGAAAATTTTTTTTGTTTTGCTTTATGGCAATATGCTTAACATGTACTTGGAGCAGTGAACGATATAGTGATTTGTATCATGATTTGCCTTTTGATATGCCAATGGTTAATCGCCCACAGTTTCCTGCTTTGTCAGTTTGTCTTACAGACTTTGGGGGAAAAGGTGATGGACAACATCTTAATACAAAAGCCTTTAAAATGGCAATTCATAGTTTAGCTTCGCGTGGAGGAGGGCGGTTGGTTGTTCCGCAAGGAGTGTGGCTTACGGGGCCTATCGTGTTGGAAGATAACATTGATTTGCATCTTTCAGATAATTCTATTATCCTTTTTACTCAAGATAAATCACTCTATCCCATCGTGAAAACTGTGTTTGAAGGTAGTGAAACTTTTCGATGCCAACCTCAGATTTCAGCAGTAGGCAAACGTAACATTGCCATTACGGGAGCAGGCATTATTGATGGAGCTGGTGACATATGGCGATTGGGACGGAAAGCGGAAATGCCGCCAAGTGTCTGGCAGCAGCATGTACAGAGTGGCGGGATCTTGAGTGAGGATGGTGAGCAATGGTATCCCAGCGAAAGTTATTATCGTGGAGCGAAAGACGCAACCCAGAACATTGTGCCTTGGGCTAAGACTATGGCGGACTTTGAGAGCATTCGTGACTTCTTACGTCCGGTGATGATTCATATCCGTGGCTGTGAGGGTGTTCTGCTGGAAGGTGTTACTTTTCAGAACTCTCCTTGTTGGAATGTACATCTGGCATTATGCAGAAATCTGGTGGTAGACGGAATTGTCGTCCGTTGTCCTTGGTATGCCAAGAATGGGGATGGAATTGACATAGAGTCATGCATAAACATGCTTCTCGTAAATAGTAAATTTGATGTGGGAGATGATGCCATCTGTATAAAAAGCGGGAAGGATGCAGAGGGACGTGCACGAGGTATTCCAGCGGCTAACATCATTGTGGACAATTGCGTGTGCTTTCATGGGCATGGTGGATTTGTGGTAGGCAGTGAAATGAGTGGAGGTGTGAAAAATATATCGGTTTCCAACTGTCGTTTCTCCGGAACTGACGTTGGATTGCGATTTAAAAGCAAACGAGGACGAGGGGGCGTGGTAGAAAATATATATATTAGAGATATCATGATGAATGACATTGTAACAGAAGCGTTGCTTTTTGATTTGTTTTATGCCCAGCAATCAGCCTCAGAACTGTTAGCTAACAAGAACAGTGCCGATATGCCTAATGAAACAGTTCCGGAGGCTGACGAAACCACACCACAGTTCCGCAATGTTTTTGTGTCACGTATCGTTTGTCATGGAGCCAGGAGAGCGATGTTCTTTAACGGATTACCGGAAATGAACATTGACAAAGTGTTAGTAGAAGATAGCTACATTGTGTCTAAAAAAGGAATAGAAATATGTGAAACCAAAGATGTAGAACTGCGCAATGTGACGTTAGTAGCAGAAGAGAAGCCCGCCTTGTCTTTTCATAATGTGAAAGGAGCTGTAGTGGAAGACTTTTCCCCATCCACCGAATTGGAAGGAAACTTAAAAATTTCAGGTCATACGAACCGAGATATTCTAATAAACGGGGAAATACTTTCGGAGCAATGGGAATAGAATTCTAATAGATAATTTATGTTGAATATATTTAAGAATATAATTGCCGCGACATTGTTCTTGTCCGTATTAACTGACGTACATGGAGAGAAGTTATCCGTTCAAGCAGATTTGATTGTAGATCCCAATTCGGTAACAGCTTTTCATACATTAACTGAAGCAATTGCTGCCGTACCCGATTTCTGTAGTCGTGAAACTGTCATTTATTTGGCGGAGGGCATTTACCGGGAGCGTATCAATATTCCGCCTTCGAAGCGAAATTTGAAATTGGTCGGCAGAGGCATAGGTAAAACCGTTATTTCCGGCAATTGTTCCGCAAGGTTGATAGGCATTACAGGAATGCCTGTCGGAACTTCTGGGACGGCTACTGTTATTAATGCAGCAATAGGTTTTACAGCTGAAAACATTACGTTTGAAAATACAGCGGACCGCAATGCGGGACAGGCTGTGGCTCTACTTTGCATGGGCGATAAACAGCGTTACATACATTGTCATATTAAAGGGAATCACGACACTTTGTTTTTATACGGTGGAGGTAACAGACCGGAAACTGAAACCTGTCAACAGAATGGGCATTACCTGTTTGAAGACTGTATGATAGAAGGAACAACGGACTTTATATTCGGAAGCGCTACAGCTTATTTTTCCCGTTGTACCATTTTGAGTAAGAAGAATTCATACATTACAGCCGCTTCGACCTATAAAGGACAACGTTTCGGATTCGTTTTTAACCATTGTCGTTTTGTAGCGGCTGAAGGAGTTTCACGAGTTTATTTGGGTCGCCCGTGGCGTATATATGCTCAAACGGTTGTATTAAATTCGGAAATGGGCGATCATATCCGACCTGAAGGCTGGCATGACTGGTATAAGCCACAAGTAAGGAATGGCACCACATTCTATGCCGAATATAATAACTATGGACCGGGAGCTTTGGGACAACGGGTGTCATGGAGCAAGCGTTTGTCTTCACAGGAAGCGGAAATATATACGTGCGAAAATGTCTATGATGAATAAAAACTTGTTAATTTTGGAGCAGTTTTAATTGTATATACCATGATAAATCGTTTATTGTTAATAGTTTTTGGGATATGCTGTTCACTACTTACCCATGCGCAAAGCTTACAGGCAACCTTCGCCACTTATACCTCATTAGATGGTTTGGTACATAATAATATCCTTGATATTTATACGGATTCCAAAGGCTTTGTGTGGCTATGTACGTGGAATGGAGTCAGTCGTTTTGATGGTTATCATTTCAAAAACTATTGCAATGAACCGGATAATTCTCCTGTATTGCACAATCGTTTTATTGAAGTGGAAGAAGACTCCAATACCCATTTATGGTTTAAGACTTATGACGGGCGGATTTATCGTTTCAATCGATTTACTGAAGAATTCGAGGCATTGGACGGATTAGTAGAGCCTTTATTAGGAAGGACGTGGCGAGTCGGACATATTTTATTTTGCAATCAGACTCCCAATGTATGGGTTGAGTTTCAAGGTTATGGGTTAGTATGTTTCAAAGGAGAGCGGAATGAAGAAAGTTTGAAGCCGGACAGTTATATTGCTGATTCGCTGATAGGTCCGGATATTACCTGTTTGAATGAAGGTCCGGATGGCACGATATGGGTCGTATGTGGCGCGGACAAAATCGTAACCATGTCAAAAGAACGGGAAAAAGAGTTAAGGTATACGACCCATGAACCTATTATCGCAAGTTGTGTTATGAGAGAAGGGATGGCTTATGCAACGCGACATTCCGTGATTTACATCAATCAATTCACGCAGCATATCATTAATCTACATGAGAGTGGGATATCTACATTAGTAAGCGGAACGATTCCTGACGAACTTTATGTTGGCATGCGGAATGGCGTTAAGGTCTTGAAAGTAACAGAAAACGGATTCGTTGATATGCAACGGCATTTCACAGGCCCATCCCCTTGCAATGTTGAGAAAATAGTAGCAGATACCCACAATACATTATGGATTACGGATGCACGTCCCGGCATTATCCGTTTAAATTTGACAGACGGAAATTATAAACATTTTGGACAAAAACTAAATACGGTGGATTATTTTCCGGATACATTGAGTGTAGTCCAGGAACGTAATGGAATTGTCTGGTTAAAGATGAAACAGGCGGGTTTTGGTTATTACAATCGTGAGAAAGACCGTGTAGAAGCTTTCTACAATGACGCCGCTTCTTCAAATTATCGAATGACAAATGGAATAACCGCCTTTGAGATTGACCCTAATAATGTAATATGGCTATCCCCTTATTATGAGAAAGGACTGATAAAAGG
>OHAQ01001511.1_pt1 | contig 18080 bp, 15 predicted proteins | sample 1577111 | NCBI WGS metagenome assembly OHAQ01 (sample SAMEA3541549, study PRJEB24748) | human gut metagenome | biome: human gut; feature: human-associated habitat; material: faeces | place: China | collected 2012 | reverse complement strand
TTTGTGACAAAGGCACATTCTTGTCGAAGGAGATAGTGATATTGTCAAGGGTCTTTGTTTCTTTAGCATCGAGACGCAGATAAGCCAAGACATTATCGTGTCTTTCTATCAATATAGGAACTTGTGGAGTTTTGACAAATACAGTATCAGCAGCGTGCAGGCCGATAGAAAACATTCCTATACATAAGGATAATAATAATTTGAAGGAGCGTGGAATGTGAATGTTGCCGTTAGGATGCAATTTTACATTTTTAGGGCTGAATAGTGATTTTATCATAAGCATGAAATTTGGTTTATTATGCTAAGATAATTATAAAATTTAGGTCTCTTACTATTCAGGGATGGATTTTTAGGGTATTGGCTTCATAAAGTCATTTTAAAGTCAATGAAATGCACCTATCCGGAATAAAATTTTTCAGATAGATGCATTTCATTGTGAGTGTAAATTAGTCTTCCACTCTGTATTCCAGTATGTCGCCTGGCTGGCAGTCCAGTTCTTTGCAGATAGCCTCCAGAGTGGAGAAGCGTATGGCTTTGGCTTTTCCTGTTTTTAAAATAGAGAGATTTGCCGGCGTAAGGTCAATCCTTTCAGCAAGTTCTCCCAGCGAAATCTTTCGTTTCGCCATCATCACATCTAGATTTACGATAATCGGCATAATAAGTAATGTAGTTAAATTGTCAATTCATTCTCTTCTTTCAACCGTAAGCCGATGGCAAACACTTCTGAGGCTAAGAGGGCGATAAAGCCTAAAATCAGTGTGGAATCAGAGAAGGCAATTAATATATTCAATTTGCTTCCTGCCAGTTCAATGCATTGTGCAAGCTGGTGGTTTGAAATCCAGATACTAATAAAAGAAAGCACACATATTCCTGTCAGACTCCATCCTACGCGGCGCAGGTGTTTTACGTTGATCCAGTCGAATACGATATTCCGGTTGATGTGTATCATCAGTTTGGCGAAATAGACAGTTGCATAGATAAATCCGATAATGACAATAAAGCCGATGAGTCCTTGCAACACTTCAAAGCCATGGCTGGAATGGGAATAGGGGCATTCCACAAGAGCCGTAATCGGTTTGACAGCCAGTTGTCTGCCGTCTTTCAAGTTGGTGACTGTTCCGGTCGTTTCCATCATGTCAGTAGGCAAGACGTGTACCATTTTATATTGAGGTATCTCAGTGATTTCTCCTTGTGCAGCCTTCATGCCTACTTCTACTCCGTTTACAAACATTTCTATAATTAAGTATACATTCCCGGAAACGGACAACAGGAAAGCAGCAATCATGCATACACAGAATATATTCAGTCTCTTTTTCATAATGCAGATGAAGATTTTAAATGGTCAAATCATTTTTTATTCTCTATTTCGATTGTTTCTGCCTGAGCAGGCTGATGCCATACTGCCGGCTGCGGAACCAGTTTCTTTTGAATGAACAGCACACAGATGATGGTAAGAGCCATTCCTCCAGCCGCCATAAGAGCTGCTCCCGTTTGTCCGTAAGTAGAAACCATGGTAGCATTCGGATCGTCTGCTAATAAGAAAGAAGCTACGGCTGCGCTGTTATTGACAAAGTGCATCAGGATGCCGGGCAACAGACTGCCTGTGCGATAATACATCCATCCCAGTGCCAATCCGGTCACGAAGGCAAACGGGGCCTGTACCCAGTTGCCATGTACTACTCCGAAGATCAATGACGAAAGTACGATGGCTCCTGCCGGATGTTTCCATTTGCGAAGTAAATGTCCCTGAATGGCTCCACGGAATAGCAGTTCCTCTACGATAGGAGCCATGATGACCACGGCAATGATGCCCAGTGGGTTACGCATTATCATTTCGAACGCCTCCTGCATGTTGTTAGGTAAGTCGGCCAGCTCATTGAAATAGTTGGTCCATAAGCCCATCGCTAAAATGAATACCACTGAGGTAGCTAACAATTTGGGTGAGCTGTGATACCCCCAAGTCTTCTGGTCCAGTCCCACATATTTCCCTACTAACAGATGGATACCTACTGCCGCGGTGGAGAGGATTTGTGCCAGCATGATAAGGTTTGTATACAGGCTGTCGGGTGTCTGTGGAATCTCATAACTGCCTTGATACAACATGTATCCACAAACTGCTACTCCCATGAAAGCTAATTGGTAAGCGAAGAAATACAGTAATAATTTGATAGTGCGTCCCATAATGTGTGTATTTTAAAGGTTGGTATACTTAGTTTTAGAGGGTTTCTTTTGCGTTTACATTTGTGGCTGTCAATGTCATCAATGCAGCAGCGATTCCTGCTACCAGTGCCTTTTTTGTGAATGTCTTTTTCATAATTGTACGTGTTTGTGTGTAAATAATAGTGTTTGTTTGCGTTTGTATTCGATAAATATTTATCGTTTTTCGATATGCAAATGTAGGTATTATTTTTGAACTATAAAAGAAAAACAGAAATATTTTATCGAAAAACGATAAAATATCTAACTTTTGAATAAGTAAGTGTTTTAAAATCATATAATTCCCCTTTTGCAGTGCAAATTTCTTGCGAAAATTATCGTCCATATAATAAATCTCTGTAACTTTATACTCTGAGAATATAGTGGTAATTATAACCCGGCACTATAAAATTAACTTTGAACACTTACCCATGAAAATCAAATGTTATATATGGAGGCTTACGGTATGTTTATTCTATTTTTTAACCTCTTGCGAAGAAGGAGGAAAATATGAAAAAACATTTTCGGAGAGAGAAGTTCAAGTGATAGACAGCATAGTATATGCAAATCGGTGTATAGACTCCCTTCGTGTACTAGCCACTCGTTTTGCGCAAGATGGTAATACGTTTGGTGAAATAGTAGCTTACAACGAACTTGGCAAATGTTATAGAGAAGAAAGCCGTTTTTCGGAGGCAATCGAGACGCACAAGAAAGGACTTATGCTTTCTGTCAGCCTTTGTGATACGTTGCAAATCATCCAGGCACTTAACAATATCGGCACAAATTACCGTCGTATAGGTTTTCTTGACGAGGCCTCGTCTTATCATTACAAGGCGTTGTCATACTGCGAAGCATATAGTCATAAGAACGATAAGAAGTTACTAAAGAGCAGGGTAATATCGCTGAACGGCATTGGTAATGTGTTCTTGACATTAAACAATTATGAAGTGGCAGACAGTGTGTTCCGCATGGCACTTGATGGAGAGCAAATTCTGGGCAGCTCATTGGGACAGGCTATCAATTATGCCAATATTGGTGCTATATTCGAGTCGAAAGGACAAATAGATTCTGCTAAACACTATTATCAATTTTCTATGAAGTTCAACCAGAAAGCACATTCTGAGCTTGGTATATCCTTGTGTCATACTCATTTTGGAAGGTTATACGAAAAGAATGGCGAACTCGATAAGGCTATAGATGAATATCGTAAGGCATACAATATAATGCAATTCAATAGCGATACATGGCATTGGATTGAATCGTGTCTGTCATTGGCCCGTGTTTACATACAGAAAGGTGACTTCCGCACTGCAGGTGTTTATTTTGATCAGGCTCAAAAGAAAGCTGTGGAAATTCATTCCTTGGAACATCTGGCGGAGATATATCACCTTGAATATTTATGGTACTTGAAAAAAGGTGACAGTCGTAAGGCATTAGATTGTCTTGTCAAAAGCAGAGAATACCACGATAGTGTACATAATGAGAAAAAGATGATGCACGTGCAAAATACACATATCCTTTATGAACGCAAGAGCAAGCAAAACGAGATTTCCACATGGCAGGAAAATTACAAAAGCGAAAAGATGTATAGCAAAAGGGTAACTGTTGCTTCAATTTTAGTAATGGTGCTTGTTTGCATATTACTCTTTTCGATGTGGCTCATTATTAGATTTCGTTCACAAAAGAATCAGATGCTAAAACAGATGGAGCAGATGAGGATTAATTTTTTTACAAACATTACGCACGAGTTCCGTACTCCGCTCACGATAATACAGTCTGCAGCATACGACGTGTTATGTCGAAAGCCGGAAGACGAGAATATCAAGCGTGACATCAAAGACATCCTCCACCACAAAGACCGGTTGTTGAACCTTATAAACCAGATACTTGACATTGCTAAAATGACCTCACCTACGCATACAGCCCAGCCAGACATTGTGAGAGGAGATGTCGTGGAATTCATATATATGATATGCGACAGCTATGTAACATATGCAGCAAATAAAGGGATACGTCTGGTGTATAAGCCACAGCAAGAACGGGTGGAGATGGATTTTGTACCAGACTATATGATGAAAATTATGCAAAATCTCATATCAAACGCCTTGAAGTTTTCGCAGTCGGGAAGCGATGTGCTTGTCACCACCAAAGCGAAAGATTCTTCCTTATATATGTAAGTGATTCAGGCATCGGCATGACATCACAGCAAAAAGCCAACGTATTTATTCCTTTTTATCAGGGTACCAATGATGTGGCAAACATAGGAACTGGAATAGGGCTTTCGCTCGTGAAACAAGTGGTAGAAGCCATGCATGGTAAAATCGAACTGCATTCGGCTGTAGGCCATGGAACCACATTTGTTGTTTCTTTACCGCTTAAGAGCAAAGAGAAAACACCTATGGCTTTAGATAAATCGAAAATCGCCAGACCGGAAATCCTGGTGGAAGAAAACATTTTTCCACCGGAAGATGACGACGATGACAAAGATACCATACGAATCCTGATTATAGAAGATACACCGGCGGTGTCACACTATATGATGCGGCAACTTAGCCCTGATTATAGCTTTTACTTCGCCCTTACAGGCGATGAAGGGCTTGAAAAGGCTAAGAATATTGTTCCATATCTCATAATTACGGACATCATGATGCCGGGGATGGATGGATTAGAGTTGTGCAGACAGGTGAGGGAATCAGAACTACTCAATCATATTCCAGTCATAATGGTTACGGCAAAGGCTTCGTCTGAAGACCGCCTGAAAGGATTGGAAGCGGGTGCGGATGCATATCTTGAGAAACCGTTCCGTGCAGACGAACTGAAAGTGCGGGTCGAGAAACTTTTGGAGCAACGCCAACTGTTGCGTCAGAAATATTCGCAGGTAATAGAGACGGAGGATAACACATCAGACAATACTGAACCGGTGCTCTCTGAGAGAGACAAGATTTTTGTAGCCAAACTGACCGATTCACTTCATTGCATGATGGAGAAAGGAAAGATTGATTATGATGCATTGGCATATAACTTATGTATTTCTCGTGCGCAACTCAACCGAAAATTGAAAGCTATTACTGGGTTCACTACTACGGAGTATATTCTACAAGTAAGGATAGCACTTGCAAAGCATTTACTTGACACGACAGATTTACCAATTTGGGAGGTGGCAGAAAAATGCGGGATGGACAATGCCACATATTTTGGTATCATTTTCAAGAAAAAAGTGGGTATGACTCCATTGCATTATAAGAAAAGAGACAAAAATACGCTTTAAACAACGAGATTTACAAAAAGCGAAAACAACGGGACAAATCACAAAAAACAAGTGATTTGTCTCTTTTTTTATGTCTAAAACAGACATTTTGTTCTTGAATTGATATTTTGAGTTCCTGAATTGACATGACGGAAATCCTGTTTGACCATAACTTTGCAATGTAAGAAATGACGAAAAATCCTCGTTGCTTGTTTATTAAAAAGACATGATGATATGAGTGATAATTACAATGAAAAGCAATCTATTCTGGATAAAGAGGAAGTCCAGAGGATCATTGACGAAAGGATAGCACGGCTTGTTGAAGAAGAAAAGCAGCTTGATTCTCCGTCTACCGACGACACTTCATTGTTGCGAAAGTTCGGATTATACGAGCGAATAAGGAAACAGATAAAAAAATTAAAAGAATATATCGGATAAAGCTTTATTGATAGTTAACCTTTTTATTAATCTAAAAAACAAATGACAATGAGAACAAAAATGTTTTATGCTATTGCCATTGCGATATGTGGTGCAGTAGGAATGAATTCTTGTACAAAAGACTATGATGACGACTTGCGTATCCAACGTGAATTAATTGAAAGCAACGAAAGTAATATCAAAGCCGAATTGGCAGCCTATCAGACGGTAATAGACAACACCATCAAGCAGATGGATATTGCCTATAAAAATTCCGACGAAGTGATAAAACAGGAAATGCAAGCCGGATTCGACTTGGCGAAGAGGCATCTGGAAGAATTGAGCAATGCCTTGAACACCGTGAAAGAGGACCTTGGCTCGTTAAAAGGAAATTACGATGAATTTAAGGAAACAGTCAACCTTGCATTGCAAGTTATAGAAACAGAAATAGATGCTATCAATGTCAAAATAGCCGACCAGGATAGTAAAATTACGGCACTTGACGGACGATTGATTACTGCAGAGGCAGCCATAGCAGACTTGAAAGCCTGGAAGACTTTGGCAGAAGGACAGTTGGAAGAGTTAAAAAATAGTGATACTGAAAATAAAGCAGCTATTAATGATTTAGAAAATGATGTCAATACCATTAATAGTGAAATCTCTGCCCTTGAAACCAATTATTCAAATTTGGAAGCTGCTTATAAGGCTGCCGATATGGCGCTTACTGGTCGTTTGGACGACTTCCAAACTTTGGTTACAACTATGCAATCTACATTGCTCGAAAACATTACCGCTTATAAAACAGAATTGCAGAATGCATTTGCTGACCACAAGACCGCAGTGGAGGGTGAACTGGACGCTCTTGGAACACAATTGGGAACTGTTGTGTCTGATGTGGCAACATTGACCGGAAAAATTACTACTTTAGAAGGAAGAGTTGGTACAGCAGAAGGAAAAATCACAGCCCTCGAAGCACAAATGGCAACCGTTATAAGCCATACAACAGATATAGCTGATCTTAAAACTAATTTAACTGCTGCTCTTGGAAAAATCGGGGCTCTTGAAACAAGTCTTGCAGATAAGGAAGCTGCATTAAAGCTTTTGATAAAAGCAAATGAAGACGCCGCCGCAGCTAATAAAACGGCAATTGAAGGCTTGGAAGCAGATATAGCAACATTAAATACCAATTTGGCAGCTCAGAAGACAGATTTGGAAACAGCCATTGCTAATGCCGTTGCAGACAAAGTTACAACAACAGCGCTTCAATCCGCAATTGATGCTCTTAAAGCAGACCTTGAAGGTCAGATTACTACAATTAACGGCAGACTTGATGCCTTAGAAGCTAAAGATACTGAATTGGAAGGCAAATTGACTACATTGGAAGGCAAAGTAGCAAATATTGAAAACCGTATACAGGCTATCAAGTGGGTTCCTGCATTTACAGATGGCAACCTGACTCTCAATGCGACAAAAGATGTAGGAGGTACAACATACGCAGATGCCAAAATTGAAGAACAACTTTACATTACGTGCAATGATGCTGATATTATCAATAAAATCGTAGCTGGTAATGGTTATGCAGTAGAAGCCGTATTCAACAGAGTCGCTGCATCACGCGCTATCGAAGCCAGTCCGTTTGGAGCAGTTACGGTAGAAGCAGTTCCTGGTGTAGACAATGTGTTGAAGATAACATTAGCATACACAGACTTGGCTGCTCTATTCGGTACATACGGTGGTGAGGTTGCTCCTAAACTGACCGACATGCAAATTGCAATCAAGATTTCCAACACTACTACCGGCGACATGATAATGTCTGAATTCGCAGGTGTTATGATAAAGAATAATTAACCCCAAAAACAAAGGCCATGAAGATACAGAAAACATGGGTATTTCTTTCAGTAATGTTGCTGGCCGCCATACCTCGTGTGGACAATCTTAGAGCAGAAGAATTGTCGTCACGGGAAACGGAGAAGCAGCTTACAAGATGGGAATACTATGACCAATATGCCAGATGGAGTTTCGGCGCAAACATTGGTTTGCCGTTCTTCAGAGGAAACTTCCAGAGTAATGCCTACGATAAGTTGCATTGGGGATTTATGCCCGACATACAGGTAGGTTACCAGTTCACACCATTAATAGGTACCAGAATCAATGTAGGTTATGCGCAAGCGAAAACCGGAGCAAAGAGTTATGAACAAGACTATTGGCTCGACAGATACGGATGGGCAGACTATCGCGTGACACCGCTTGACGGAAGCATGCAGTATAAAGACCTGTACAGTAAAGTAAGAGTGCTGGATTTCGCGTTGCATGCCGACATCAACCTGAACAATCTGTTTAGCCCTGAAAAGTCGAGCGGACACCGCTGGACGGTTTTTATAAGCCCGGGATTGTATTTCCAGAAGTTCTTCTCGGACGTATATACCAAAAGCGATGATAAACAATTCTCTCGCGAACATTACAATCCGTTGACAGTAGGTTTGGGCGGAGAAGCCATGCTACGTTGGAAGGTGGCAAAATCAATCGACTTGCAGGCACGCTACGGTATAAACTGGATACACCAGAATAATTTCGACGGGATAGAATGCTATCGTCCTCGCAACAACAGTAATTTCATGACACATTTTTCTGTTGGTGTGGTATGGAAGATAAAAGCCAAGACCAAGAAGAAAGACCATCTGGTATATGCGCCCCGCTATGTAGCTCCGCCAAAAGAAAGAGTGATAGATACAGTGGTAGTAAAGATGGAGCCGGTGATAGTTGAACGTACTGTTGAAAAAGAAGTGGAAAAACCGGTATGGTATCAGATGCCTCATGTTTATTTCTTGCGCGGAAGTTCGGAAATAGATACAGAAGCTTACGCCAAAGAACTGAAGTCTATATTGAATTTACTGAAAGCCATGAAAGATACCAAGGTGAGTATATACGGATATGGCGACCATACAGGCTCAAATTCGGTTAATGAAAAATTGACTCAGAAACGTGCTGAAGCAATGAGGGATTACCTGATAAAAAACGGTATTCCAGAATCGCGCATCGAAGAGGTGAAAGGAATGGGTAAAGACAAGATTCTCTTTGGTGAAGAAGCTTACTCGGTAAAGGCAAGGCGTGTGGAAATTGTTAGATAATTTGTGTCAGGTTAATTCTGATACTACTCAAAGCTTTGTATAAATGGAAACAGAATTCAGACATAAGTTCGCTTATATCTGGATTCTGTTTTCAATTCATAATCACCCTTTCAGTTTAAAATAGACATTGTCTATTTTTGCATGCTTATCAAGTTTGATCTGCACCCCAACAGAGAGACAGAAAACTTTTGGGATGCAGATTACTTTTTTCATAATTGTACGTGTTTATGTGTAAATAATAGATAGTGTTTATTTGCACTTGTATTCGATAATATATTATTCTTTCTCGGATTAGGAAGGAAATATCCGTTTGTCGGTTCATATTTTTTTGCTTGCAAAGGAGAATTCTCTGTTTCACACTGTGGGATACAAAAACCACAGTGTGGGATATATATTTCACACTGTGAAATACAAATCCCGCACTGTGAAACAGAGAATTTATAAAGTCATTTCGAGAAATATATGACTGAATTTTGAATTAATTCTGCCGGGTACACAGATTATTAGGCTAACATTTCTTTTATTTGAACATATCCTTATATTAAATAATGCAGGAAAATCGTGAATATAAGCAGAAAATCTCTAAATTTGCTGAGTATGAATCGAGCTATGACGGAAAAACAACTGATAGAAGAACTGCGATGTGGAAATGAATCTGCTTTCAGACGGATTTACGACCGGCACTATGTCCCTCTCTGCCGTTTCGCTGATTTGTTTCTCCATGACGCATCTTTGTCGGAGGAAGTGGTAGATGATGCCATCTTTTATTTGTGGGAACATCGAAGTGAGGTGGAAATCACTTATTCTTTGAGGGCCTATTTGATGAAATCGGTTCGTAATCGTTGCTTGAATGAGCTGAATTCACTTGCATACCGTGAAGAATTGCAGTTTTCTTCTTTTTCCCTTCCCGAGAATGCGGAATTTCTGGATACCTTATTTATAGAGAAAGACCATCCGTTAGGTTATCTGTTGGAGCAGGAACTGGAGGAAGAACTCGAACGCAGTATCGAGGCTCTGCCGGAAGAATGTCGCGTGGTTTTCAAAAAAAGTCGTTTTGAACAAAAAAAATACGAAGAAATAGCCCGCGAGTTGAATATCTCTGTCAATACAGTTAAGTATCACATAAAGAATGCATTGGCCTTTCTTCAGAAGCGCATGTCAGGCTATCTGAAGCTGCTCGTGTGGTATATTTTTCTGGGAAATTGAAAAAAATCTTCTTTTTTGACTACCCTCTTTTTTCTCTTTTTTGTCTTACTTATAAACACAGCAAATTATGCAGCACGAAGAAATGAAAAATGAACGGATTGATCAGTTGATTGCGGAATACCTTTCCGGTAGCCTGACGGCAGACGTTTTTCAGGAATTGAAAAACTGGAGTCAGCAGTCGGACGAGAACCGAATGTATGTCCGTAATCAGATAGAAGTCTGGTTTTCATCGGGAGTGGCTGCAAAAGATAAGGTGTTCGATAAGGAAGAAGCATTTGCCCGTTTCCAGAGACGAATCGGAAAGAAAGAGCCGAAGGTGTACCGTTTCTCATGGAAGACCTTCTACCGGGTGGCAGCCGTGATATTGATTGTGCTGCTTCCGCTGGCCGGTTACTGGAGAGGACAGGAAATACTTCGTCAGACGTTCTCGGATATGGTGGTAGAGGCTCCGCTGGGAGCACGTACCAAGCTGTATTTGCCGGATGGTACGTTAGTGTGGCTGAATGCCGGTTCCAAGATTACCTACTCTCAGGGATTTGGCATGGATAACCGTCAGCTCAGTCTGGAAGGAGAAGGTTATTTTGAGGTAGTTCATAATCAAGACCTTCCTTTTGAAATACATACGCATGAAGTAGACTTGCGTGTATTGGGTACCAAGTTCAATTTTAAAAGCTACCCGGATGACGAGGAGGTGATGGTGAATTTATTGGAAGGGAAAGTGGCTTTGTACAATGGAATGAAATCTATGTCGGAACTATTTCTTTCGCCAAATGAGAAAATGGTACTAAACAAGCGGACGGGAGAAATGGTAAAAACCGAAAGTTGTGCTGAAAATTCTAGGTTGTGGACGAACGATGAATTGTTTTTTGATGAAGAATTGTTGCAGGATATAGCCAAGAAGCTGATGCGCAGTTATGGCGTGAAAATAGAGATTGCCGATAGTCTGAAGAACCGTCGTTTCTACGGTAGTTTCAAGGTAATGGGTAATACCATAGAAGAAGTGTTGGAAATCATTGCTTCGACCAATCGTATGAAGTATCGATACGAAAACGAGAAATACATTCTTTATTAACTGATTTGTCAAACCTTAAAAAGAAAAACACCATGAAAATAAAACGATCCAACTGAAAGAGTTATAGGGCAAAGACATAAAAATAAGGAAGATGCGGGCACATCCTCCTTGTAAGTTCATAGTCTTTTGCATAGGGCATAAAACCTGAATTAAAGATGCCGCAAAGATAGGTATTCTTTAATTCTTGCGATTCTTATTTTAGTTATTTAATTAAAAATCAACAGAATTATGAGATATTTCAATAAGGCTATGTTAGTAGCCTCGGCAGCGCTTTGCCTGAACTTATCGGTTTTTTCTCAGAATATTACACTAAAAACCGGTAATGTAACGGTAAAGGAGGCGATGGAACAGTTGAAGAAGTCGTCAGGGTATTCATTTGTGTTTTCATCAGTGGATGTGGATACGCAGAAACACATTTCCATTTCCGTACAAGACGGGAATATAGATGATGTGGTTCGGCAAATCTTGGCCGGCCAAAAGGGAATTACCTATGAGATTAAAGATAAAAATATTATTGTAAAAAAGTCAGGGAATGGGGTAGTTTCGTCCAAAAAATTGCAGACAAAAGGATCTGTTCGGGATGTGAATGGCGAACCGATTATCGGCGCAACAGTTATGGAACGAGGTACTTCTAATGGTACAATTACGGATATTGACGGCAATTTTATATTGGAAGTGTCCGAAGGATCTATGTTGGACATTTCGTATGTAGGGTACAAGGACCAAAGTGTACAAGCACTTTCAGGAAAGCAGATAGCTATCAGTTTAAGAGAAGATTCTGAGACGTTGGATGAAGTTGTAGTCATTGGTTATGGAGCACAGAAAAAGGTGAATGTGATAGGTTCTATCGCTACGTTAGATAGTGAGACTTTGGAATCACGTGCGGTTCCAGATGTTTCCAATATGTTGACAGGTCAGTTATCTGGAGTAACAATCACACAAACAAGTGGAAATCCGGGACAAGATGCCGGTACAATTCGTGTACGTGGAGTAGGCTCTTTCGGAGCTACTCCTGCTCCGTTGGTGCTGATTGATGGGATGCCTGGTTCTCTTAGTGATTTGACTCCATCGGAAATAGAAAACATTTCAGTGCTGAAGGATGCGGCTTCGGCTGCTATTTATGGTTCCCGTGCGGCAAATGGAGTAATCCTTGTAACTACAAAGGAAGGAAAGGCTGGTAAAACACACATTACCTATAATGGCTCCATAGGTATGAGTCAGGCTACAGAACTGCCTGATTTTGCGCATTCGTATGAGTATGCAGAGTACTATAATATGGCAATGGGAACAGAAACCTACACTCCAGAGATGATTCAAAAATATCGTGATGGTTCCGATCCGGACAATTATGCTGATGAAATGTATTTGGATGAATTGCTTGGTGGACATGCCTTGCAGACTAAACATGAATTAAGTGTGAATGGAGGTTCTGGAAAACTTCAGTATATGGCTTCACTTGGATATCTTCGTCAGAATGGTTTACTGGATAATAATTATTATAACCGTTACAATGCAAGAGTAAACCTGAATGCGGAAATTGCTAAAAATGTGTCACTTAGTGTGAGAGTTAGCGGAATGACATCTGATAGGCATGAACCTTCTACTCCTGGAGTACTTGATAATGAGGGATTCAAAGGTATTATAGCAAATGCTGTCCGTTATCCGGGACTGACACCTAGTTATTTATCAACTGGTGAAATCGGTCCGGGACCCAAATTACAGGGTACCCCAGTGGCGTGGGTGAATTGTGCTTCTTTTTACCGTGAGGATTTTGATAAATTCAATGGTAATATAGAGCTTACTTGGAAACCTATAAAAGGACTTACATTGAGAGCTATTGGTGGATATAACTATGCATTAAGCACTATCCGTAATTATCGGGCAGATATGCCGCTGGCCGGAGGGCAGAGTACAGGTCCTTCGTCTTTAACCAATTCCATGAAGCGTACTGTATATAAGACATTTCAGGCTGTAGCTGATTATAATGCTACCATAGCGAAGAGACATAATTTGTCGGTGTTGCTGGGTTATACCTGGGAAGACGAAGGACAACGAACATTAAGTGGAAGCCGTAATAACTTTCCATCAGATGATGTGCCGTATCTGGGAGCAGGTGGAGCTGACGGTCAAACTAATGATGGAGGTGGATATGACTGGGCAATACAGTCTGTTTTTGGTCGTTTGACTTATAATTATGATCAGCGGTATCTTTTTGAGACGACTATGAGATATGACGGCTCTTCAAGGTTCCCGTCAAATACAAAATTCGGTTTTTTCCCTTCTGTAGCTGCCGGATGGCGTGTGTCTGAAGAAAAATTCTGGAAAGAGAGAAATGTGTCCGACTGGTTCAATAATTTGAAACTAAAGGCTTCTTATGGTATATTGGGAAATAATAATATCGGTAATTATCCTTACCAGTCTGTATATACTTTAGGGAAGGCACAGAATTATGTGTTTGGAGGCGTATATACCCAAGGTGCAGCTGTTACGACTTATGTAGATCCGACGTTGAAATGGGAACGGACGCGTACGGCTGATTTTGGTATCGAGACGGGTTTCTTTGATAATAAACTGACCTTGAATGCTACTTATTTTCATCGAAAGACAACGGACGTGCTTTACAAGCCTGCGGCTAGTTATTCTTCTATTTTTGGTTTGGCCATCTCAGAGGTTAATACCGGTGAATTGGAAAACAAGGGATGGGAGTTTGAGATAGGACATCAAAATACAATCGGTGATTTCCATTATCATGTTAATGGTAATTTTTCTATCATTAAAAACAAAGTTCTAACATTGGGAATGGGAAATGTAACTCAAAATAATGGCATGGTAGGTAATGGAAGCGATTTGTTTATTGGCTATCCGATGGAGATGTTTTATGGGTATAAGACAGATGGTGTGTTTCTTACGGACGCAGAAGTGAACGATTGGTATGATCAGACTGAAATAGCCAAAGGTTCACAGGCCGGAGATATCCGTTATGTAGACATTACAGGTGATGGAAAAGTAACGCCTGATGACAGAACATACTTAGGATCACGTATTCCGAAATATACTTTTGGCCTGAATTTGGGTGCTGAATATAAAGGATTTGATTTTAGTATGTTAATACAGGGAGTTGCTGGTGTAAAAGGTACGCTTTCTGTATATGCCGGATATGCTTTTTATCAGGAAGGCAATATACAGCGTTGGCAGATGGAAAATTGCTGGAATGTACAGCAAGACAATCGTTATCCTGAATATCCGCGTTTGGAAGTTATGTCAAATGCGGGAAGCAATAATACTTTAACTTCGGATTATTGGGTGTTGAATGCTTCTTATGTCAAAGTCCGTAATATCCAGTTTGGCTATACATTGCCTGAATCTGTGACTCGGAAGTTTGGTTCCAGTGGTATGCGTTTTTATGTAAGTTTGGATAATCCACTGACATTTAAAAGCTATCGTGAAGGTTGGGATCCTGAGAATACAAGTAATGATGGACAATATTATCCAACTATGTCTACTTACACCTTTGGTTTAACATTAAAATTCTAAAGCCTTATGAAATGTTCTAAATATTTGATGCTTGCTACCTTGCTTGCTTCATTGTCTTTCTCGTCATGTGACTTGGAAAGATTGCCTCTGACCGACCTATCGGAAGAAAATTTTTGGAATGATGAAAAAAATGCAGAACTTGCCTTGACTGCTCTTTATCGTGGAAAGATAACTAATGGCTTGGAATATAGCGTGTCTGATTTCTGGTCTTATCATGGGTTGCTGTTTATGGAACATTTGACAGACAATGCGTTTGATCGCAGGGGAGAAAATAATAACTTTTACAAGATATCCAGTGGGCAGTTGCTGAACACGAATTCTTTTATCGCGAATTATTGGTCGTCGGCTTATTCACGCATTGGTAAATGCAATCGTTTTCTGGAAGGAATGCAAAAAATGCCAGAATCAGACCAGAATAAAAGGATGATAGCTGAAGCTCGTTTTTTGCGTGCGACTCAATATCATTATCTGGCAAGTTATTTTAAGGATGTACCGTTAGTAACCACTGTGTTGAGTGGTGAGGAGGCCAATACGGTAAAAAGAAGTACACAATCTGAAATATTGGTATGGTGTGCTACTGAATTTAAAGAAGCTGCTGCAGATTTGCCACGCTTTAAGGATCTTGCTTCAAGTGAAACGGGCCGTGCCTGCAAACAGGCTGCTTTGGCTTTTCTAGGCCGCACATGTATGCTTCAAAAAGATTGGGCGAGTGGAGCTGCCGCTTATAAGGAAATCATAGATTATGGAGACAATGATATCCACACGAGTTATCCGGAATTATTCTGGCCAGGTACTGGGGTTGGCAATAAAGAGAATATTTTCTATATTGCTTATTTGGAGAATTATTTTGGCTGTGGTATGCCTCAGCAAGTGCTTCCAGCTAAAGATGGAGGATGGAGTCTTTCCAATCCTTCTGCCGGCTTGTTTGAATCTTATGAATTTGTTGATGGTACTCCGTTCAGTTATGATGACCCACGTTATAATCCAAATAATTTAGGAGAGAACCGTGACCCTCGTTTGGACTATACTTTGTTTTATAATGGTGCGGATTTTATGGGTACAACGTATCGCATGAGTCCAGATTATGAAGCTTCTGCTAAAGAGCGACTTGATTATTCGTCAGAAGCATCAAAAACAGGTTTCATGTGGCGGAAGTATTTTGATGAGAATTCGATTAATGATATTCAAAGCTATAGCGCAGTGACACCTATAATTCGTTATGCGGAAGTGTTGTTGGGTTATCTGGAATGTTTGATTGAAGGGGGAGAGGTTATTGATAAGCCTATATTAGATGCTACAATCAACAAAGTGCGTGGTCGTGCCGGGGTAGAGATGCCTCCTATTACAGAAACAGATCCGTCTATTTTACGGGAAAGACTCCGTAACGAACGAAGAATAGAATTGGCCTATGAGGGAATACGTTATTGGGATTTATTGCGTTGGGAAATTGCAGACAAGGTTTTAGTTGGAGAAGTTTGGGGAGCACCTTACCCTTCTTCTACTACTTATGCTTCCTCTACTAAGGAAATAGATCCTACAGGGAATTGTCGTTGGTATGTTGGACGTCGTGATTTTCGCAATCCGCAAGATTATAAATGGCCTATTCCTTTGTCAGAGCAGAATATAAATCCCAATTTACGTGATTAGTACTGATAATAATTAATGATATGAAAATACAGTATTTAACATTCTCTCTACTCTCTCCGTTTGTTTGTAATTGGGTTAGTGGAGCTTCTGTGGAAGATAGCAATAAGAATGAGGTAACTGAACGCCTATTGCCCAATGTCATTATCATTTATGCAGATGATTTGGGGTATGGTGATCTGCAATGTTATGGCGCGAAAAATATAGAGACGCCAAATGTGAACAAGCTGGCTGATGAAGGGTTACGTTTTACGAATATGCATGCTGTGGCTGCTACCAGTACTCCTTCACGTTATTCATTATTGACGGGTGAATATGCTTGGAGGAAAAAAGGTACAGATGTTGCAGCTGGAAATGCAGGAATGATTATTCGTCCTGAACAATATACTATGGCTGATATGTTTAAGCATTCTGGTTATGTGACTGGAGCCGTTGGCAAGTGGCATTTAGGCTTAGGTGATAAGACTGGTGAGCAGGATTGGAATGCTCCTTTACCTGCTTCTTTGGCTGATTTGGGATTTGATTATCATTATATTATGGCTGCTACAGCTGACCGTGTTCCTTGCGTATTTATAGAGAATGGACAAGTGGCGGGATATGATCCGACAGCTCCTATCGAGGTGAGTTATAAGCAAAATTTTCCAGGAGAACCTACAGGAAAAGACAATCCTGAGCTATTGTATAACCTGAAGCCAAGCCATGGGCATGACATGTCAATTGTGAACGGTATTAGCCGTATTGGATACATGAAAGGAGGTGGAAAGGCATTGTGGAAAGATGAGAATATTGCTGATTCTATTACTTCGCATGCTATTGATTTTATCAGCCAGCATCAAAATGAACCGTTTTTTCTTTATTTTGCAACAAATGACGTGCATGTACCCCGTTTCCCCCACGAACGTTTTCGAGGAAAAAGTCCGATGGGGTTGCGTGGAGATGCTATTCTGCAATTTGACTGGAGTGTAGGCCAAATTATGAAAACGTTAGATAGATTGGGTTTAACAGAAAATACGCTTGTTATTTTGTCTAGTGACAATGGGCCGGTTGTGGATGATGGTTATGATGATCGAGCTGAAGAGCTATTGAATGGGCATACGCCTTCCGGACCGTTAAGAGGTTATAAGTATAGTGCTTTTGAAGGTGGAACAACTGTTCCTGCCATTGTGCGCTGGCCAAAAATGATACAAAAAAAGGGCGTATCAAATGTGTTGATGTCGCAGATTGACTGGATGGCTTCATTAGGAGAGTTGATTCATGCACATTTACCTAAAGGGAGTGCTCCTGATAGTTGGAACCGGTTAGGTAATCTATTGGGTACGGATAATACAGATCGTTCCTGGGTTGTAGAGTTTGCGGCTAATCATGTATTGTCTATCCGAACTAAAGATTGGAAATATATAGAACCAAATGATGGGCCACGCATGATTACTTGGGGACCGAGAATAGAAACAGGTAATGACAGTATTCCACAATTGTATGAAATGAAGAAAGTTAACGAACAAGAAAATGTAGCGGCTCAATATCCTGAAAAGTTATTTGAAATGCAGACTTTGTTGCGAAAAGCGAAATTAGGTCAGTAGTTGTAAAGCTATTTAGTTGGTGCTCTAAAGGAGAATCAATGGATAGACTTACTTAA
>OHAQ01001504.1_pt1 | contig 18111 bp, 8 predicted proteins | sample 1577111 | NCBI WGS metagenome assembly OHAQ01 (sample SAMEA3541549, study PRJEB24748) | human gut metagenome | biome: human gut; feature: human-associated habitat; material: faeces | place: China | collected 2012 | reverse complement strand
AGTATGGATGGTGTGTCTGACCGTGATTATCTGATCGAATTTTTATCTGCATGCGCAACCATCATGATGCATCTGAGCAGATTTTCCGAGGAGATCATTATCTGGAACTCCAATGAATATCAGTTTGTCGAGATTGACGATGCTTACAGTACCGGAAGCAGTATTATGCCGCAGAAAAAGAACCCGGATATTGCAGAGCTTGTGCGCGGCAAGACCGGACGTGTTTACGGAGCTTTAATGTCATTGCTTACCACGATGAAGGGAATCCCGCTTGCCTACAACAAAGACATGCAGGAGGACAAAGAGTTGTCTTTTGACGCTATGGATACCGTCAAAGGCTGTATTGCGTTATTTACCGGAATGCTCACAACCATGAAGTTTAATAAGGGTAAAATGCGTCTGTCCGCAAACAACGGATTTACCAATGCAACTGACGCAGCAGACTATCTGGTAAAACATGGTGTACCATTCCGTGATGCGCACGGCATTATAGGAAAAATCGTTCTCTATTGCATTGAACGCGGAATTGCGATCGACCTCGACGTACTTCACGTCCATCAGCCCGCTGATGTTCGCGTATACTTGTATCTCAGTGCCGTCTAGGGTGATGTTTCGTCTGCCGCGCAGGCGCTTCAGCAGCTCGTGCTTTCTGCCTTCTTCTTCGCGCTTTTCGAGCATTTTGCGAATGGTATCCTTGTCCGGTTCGATGTAAAGCGTGCCCGAGTAGCAGTCCGCTATGGCGCGCTTGCCGTTGCATTCTTCTGTAAGCTGCTTGCCGAAAGCGACTATCATAGGTATGTTCATAGTGCGCGCGAGTATTGCAGAGTGCGAATTTGCCGAGCCGTAGCAGGTACAGACCGCCGTCACCTTGTGCTTATCAAGCGCTACCGTTTCGCTCGGCTCTATGTCGAAGCAGCAGAGTATCGAGTTTTTCTCGAAGTTCATCTCCTGCTCAGATTTGTTCTGTATGTGCCGTATCAGCCTGCGCGAAACGTCCTTTACGTCTGCGGTGCGCGCGCGTATGTATTCGTCCTCAGCGTGGCCCAGCTCGCCCGCCACTTGCGAAGCCGCCAGCTGCACGGCGTAGTCTGCGCAGCACTCGTCCTCCAGTATCGACTTTTCTATCTTCTCGACAAATGATTCGTCCTCCAGCAGCATACGGTGTATCATGAAAATATCCGCGTGGTCTTTGCCGATGTTTTTTATCTCGCGCTCATAAAGTGCGTCAAGCTCGTTGATAGCTCTGTCGCGCGCATATTCGTAGCGCTGAAGCTCCAGCTGCGGATTTCCCACCTTGCGCTTTTTCACGACCTGCTCGTCGCGCTGATAAAATACCAGCTTGCCGAAAATTATCCCGCCCATTACGGCTCTGCCTTTAAGTTTTTCCATAGTAAGAATCCACACCTTTCTGATCTGATTTTCTATATATAATGTATAGTTTTTATCTTTTTTATCGTATAACTACATTATAAATCTTTTGCGGCGGTTTGTCAAATATTCGGCAATTATTTTCGCGGCAAAAAAAGAAGGCTTCTCCCATCAGCGGAAAAGCCTTCATATATCCATCTGGAATTATCTCTCGATATTATTGATAGCAGAAACCAGCGCCCTTACGCTCGAAACTATTATGTCCGAGTGTCTGCCTGCGCCCCAGTATGTCTTGCCGCCGTATACTATCGAAACGTAAGATACCGCTTCGCTCGTGGTGTGGCGGTCGAGGGCGTGCTCTTCGTAAGTTTCCAGCGTGAACTGTATGCCAAGCGCGTCCTTTACGGCGTTCGCTACTGCGTCAAGTCTGCCGTTGCCGTTCGCTTCGTATATCTTTATCTCGCCGCTCGGCTTCATCATAGCCGTGATCTTCGCCGTGATGCTTCCGTCCTTATTCTGAACGTAGTGTGTTTCGGTGATGTCGCAGGGCTCGGTCTTGTTCATGTAGCGCTCGCGGAATATATCGTAGATCTCGTTCGGCATAAGCTCGGCATGCTTGTGGTCTGATACGCTCTTTACCGCGTAGCCGAAATCCTCCGCCATCTTCTTGGGCAGGCTGTAGCCGTACTGCTTCTGAAGCAGGAAGCCTATTCCGCCCTTGCCCGACTGCGAGTTTATTCTTATAACGTCGCCGTCGTACTCTCTGCCAACGTCCTTTGGGTCGATAGGCAGGTAAGGCACGTTCCAGTGCGCGGGGTCTTTCTCCTCGCGCCACTTCATGCCCTTTGCGATAGCGTCCTGATGCGAGCCGGAGAACGCCGCGAATACCAAGCTGCCCGCGTAAGGAGTTCTCTCGTAGACTTTCATGCGGGTAACGCGCTCGTAGATCTCTACCAGCGAGGGCATATCTGAGAAGTCGAGCTGCGGGTCTACGCCCTGCGAATACATATTCATAGCCAGCGTTACTATGTCAACGTTGCCCGTTCTTTCGCCGTTGCCGAAGCAGGTACCCTCTATTCTGTCAGCGCCCGCCAGCAGACCCATCTCGCTGTCTGCCACCGCGCAGCCGCGGTCGTTGTGGGGGTGCAGCGAAACTATTACGTTCTCGCGGCAGTTCAGATTGTCGCACATATACTCTACCTGCTGAGCGTAAACGTGCGGCATCGACATTTCTACGGTAACTGGCAGGTTGATTATCACCTTGTCCTCAGCGGTAGGCTGCCAGATGTCGATAACTGCGTTGCATATCTCCAGCGCGAACTCAGGCTCAGTGCCGGTGAAGCTTTCGGGCGAGTACTCGAAGATTATGTTGCCCTTAGACTTTTGCTTGTACTCGCTGCAGAGCTTTGCGCCGGTAACGGCTATGTCGATTATCTCCTGCTTGCTCTTGCGGAATACCTGCTCTCTCTGCGCCACGGAAGTGGAGTTGTAGAGGTGCACTACCGCGTTTTTTGCGCCGTCGATGGCTTCAAATGTCTTTTTGATTATGTGTTCTCTCGACTGCGTGAGCACCTGTATGCGCACGTCGTCTGGTATCATGTTCTGCTCGATGAGCGTGCGGCAGAACTCGTACTCGGTCTCGCTCGCCGCTGGGAAGCCTATCTCGATCTCCTTAAAGCCTATCTCCACCAGCTTCTTGAAAAACTCGAGCTTTTCTTCGAGGCTCATTGGTATTATCAGCGCCTGATTGCCGTCGCGAAGGTCTACCGAGCACCACATGGGCGGCTTATCGATGTATTCCTTTTCTGTCCACTTCATGCACTTTACGGGCGGCATAAAGTAGCCGCGTGTGTACTTTTCAGAATTTTTCATGTTTGCCATAGTTTTTTCCTCCAATTAGTTACAGATCTCTCAAACCAACCAAATCAAAAAAGCCCGCCTCTTGTTATACGCAAGAGACGAGCGAAAAACCCGTGTTACCACTCTCATTCGCATACAACTCACGCTGTATGCCTCAGCCGCGTCTATCAACGCGCCGCTCTTTAACGGGAGCATTCCGTGCTCAGCTACTTTGCGCCGCGCGCTTTCGCCAAGCCTGCTAAAGGACGAGCTATCACATAAGACCCATGCCGCTTTCCACCCTGCGCGGCTCTCTGCAAAGGGATCATCATGCTTTTTTTCCTAATCATCGCATTTGATCGTTTGATGTTAATTTATATATTACATTATACAGCACCCATCGGCGATTGTCAAGGGCGTTCTGTACAATTCACAATTTTTTAAGAATATTTGCGTGTATCCAGCAATATCTGCGGCGCGCACTTTTCGGGGTCGGCGGAAAGTTCCGAGAGCTTACCCTCGAATATCGGCGTAAGCTCGCTAAGCTCGGCTATGTCCCGCGGGTGATAGAGCGAAGCGGGCTTTTTTAGCTTCGCAATACGGTAGCGCGAGAGCAGCTCCGCCACGAACTGCGAGCAGAAGTATTTATTTTTCACGCGTATCGGCAGCCCGAAAAAGCAGAATACGGGGCCGAGATAGTGGTAGCCGTAGCGCTTTTTGTTAAGGTACATTTTTTGCAGATGCGCCCACAGATCTTCGTAAGCCTGCTCGGTGACGTTTACTCGGTATACGGCGCATGGCGCGTTCGGGTTTAGGCTGAGCAGCCCCGTTTTAGTGCTCTCGCGCACAAAGCCTGCGGGTATCGGCAGCAGAGTATGTATCCGCGCGAAGCTGTAAAGGCAGCTGTACTGCGAGTCGAAGCCGATGGAGGCGTGAGTATACTTGGTGCGCGTGAAAAGCGAGATGATATTTGAGAATACGGAATTTGTCCGCACGAGAAAGATATACACCGTGCGCGTTTTCAAGCGGCTTTCTAAACTTATCTGAGTCATTTTGTGTTTCCTTTACGGTTCTTTTTTTTACGACTTTTCTATTATAACATATTTTTAACACAATTGCAATGGCTTCATAACCAATTCATAAAAAACTTTTCGACATGAAAGAAAAATATCAGCTCTGGATCTGTGAGCTTATCTATGTTCAAAAAACATTTGCCAATCACCAAAAAATATGTTATAATATAATTACTGTCATATCTTGCTGACAAAACTAAAAAATTTTTTATCGGAGGGGTAATTGTGGATAATATCGTTTCCGTCAGCGGGAATATAAATGCTTCCATAAATTTCGCTATGCAGCAAAATTATGTTCCCGTTATCAGAGATCTCGTAGTTGCTAACGAGTCTGACGCCGCCCTTGAAAATATAGACCTAAAGATCAGCTTTGAGCCTGAGTTCGCCAAGACCTTTACTTACCATGTAGAGAATATTCCGGCAAATGGCTCCGTCGAGATCTCGCCCGTCAAGATCGCGACTAATACCGATTTTCTTTTCTCGCTTACCGAAAAAATGATCGGCAATATCACCGTCGATGTGCTTCGCGGCGATGAAAATATCTTCACTTATCAAGATCAGATCGAGCTGCTCGCTTACGATCAGTGGAGCGGGCTTGCCGTTATGCCTGAGATTATCGCCGCTTTCGTTACGCCTAACCACCCCGCTGTTTCCGCGGTGGTGCACGACGCTTCGCTATTCCTCAAAAAGTGGAAGGACGACCCCGCGTTTACAGGCTACCAGACCCAAAATCCAAATAACGTAAAGCTGCAAATGGCGGCGATATACGCGGCGCTGGCGCAGCAGAAAATTATTTATAACAACCCGCCCGCGAGCTACGAAATGTCGGGTCAGCGCGTGCGCCTGCCGCATAGCGTGCTTGAGCAGAAGCTGGGCACTTGCCTTGACCTCGCGCTGCTTTACGCTTCCTGCCTAGAGGCGGTGGGTCTGCACCCGCTGCTCGTTTTCCTCAAAGGTCACGCTTTCTGCGGCTGCTGGCTGGAGAGCGAAACTTTCGCCGACTGCTGCGTTGACGATATTTCCGCCCTCGAAAAACGTATCGCGGCGGACGCTGAAGAGATATTGCTTGTCGAGTGTACCGACTTCGTTGACGGCAGAACAGCCGATTTTGACCGCGCGCTTAAACACGGCAAAGACCACCTCAACGATGTTTCAAATTTCAACTGCGTGGTGGATATTCAGCGCAGCAGGGGCAGCGGTATCCGCCCTATCCCGCTGCGCCCCGAGCTTTCCTGCTCCGGCATACAGCTTGCGGAGGAGAACGATAAGCCGCGGGAGGTCAGAGCGCCCTCAGAGCTGAGCAGCTCGATGCTCGGCAGGGTAGCCGAGGGCAGCGACAAGCCCGTTACCAAGATAAATATCTGGGAGCGCAAGCTGCTCGATTTCAGCCTGCGCAACTCGCTGCTGAATTTCCGCGTTACCAAAAGCACGATGCAGGTCATGACCGCCGACCTCGCGAAGCTTGAGGACGAGTTGGCTAGCGGCAGCGATCTCCGCATAATGGAGATACCCTCTGAGTGGACGGTATCGGTGCGCGACGCAAAGATATTTGAGATAGAAAATGAAAAAGACCTCATCACGAACATAGCGGAAGCCGAGTTCAAAAACAAGCGCATACGCACTTTTCTCAGCGAAAAAGACCTTGACGCCGCGCTGAAAAACCTCTACCGCTCGGCGAAAGTCAGCATGGAGGAAAACGGCAGCAACACGCTTTTCCTCTCGCTGGGTCTGCTGCGCTGGTTTGAAAGCGACATCTCTGAAAGACCCCGCTACGCGCCGCTTGTGCTTATCCCGATCGACATCGTGCGAAACAGCCGCAACAAGGGCTACGTTATAAGGAGCCGTCAGGAGGAAACGCAGATAAACGTCACCCTGCTGGAGTACCTGCGGCAGGATCACGGGATCAAGATCACGGGGCTTGACCCCCTGCCGCTCGACGAACAGGGCATAGATCTGCCGCTGGTGTTCAACACGATTCGTCAGGCGATAATGGGCAAAAAGCGCTGGAATATCGAGGAATACGCGTTCATCGGGCTGTTTTCGTTCAGCCAGTTCGTCATGTGGAACGACCTGCGCAACCGCGCCGATGAGCTGAAAGAAAACAAGGTGGTTTCCAGCCTTATCGAGGGCAGGCTGACCTATTCGCCCGAGGATATCGACCTCACGCCCGAAAATATCGACTCCGCGCCCGACCTCGCGAACATGGCTGTACCGATGAGCGCCGACTCTTCTCAGCTCGCTGCCATCGCCGCTGCGGGCAGGGGGCAGAGCTTCGTTCTGCACGGCCCTCCCGGCACAGGCAAGTCGCAGACCATCACGAACATGATCGCGAACGCGCTGTATAACGACAAAACGGTGCTCTTCGTCGCCGAGAAAATGGCGGCGCTCAACGTGGTACAGAAGCGCCTTGAAAACTTGGGTCTTGACCCGTTCTGTCTGGAACTTCATTCCAACAAGACCAATAAATCCACCGTGCTCGCCGAGCTGAACAAGGCGCTCGAGGTCGGCAGGATAAAATCGCCCGAGGATTACGCCGCCGAAGCGGACAAGCTGAGCGGGCAGAAGCGTAAACTGAACGATACGATAAATGCTCTGCACGAAAAGCGCTCCTGCGGCATGAGCCTTTTTGACGCGATCTCGGCATACGAGCGCGCCGCCGACGAGCAGGGCAAGATAAGCTTTTCGCACGCCGCCCCCGCCGAGCTTACGAAAGATCAGCTTGCGCTTTACGCCGAGCTGGTGCACAAATATTCGGTCGCGATCGCCGAAACGGGCAGATTTTCAGAATTCCCGCTGAGCGGCGTTGGCGTTACGGCGTATTCGATAGATCAGCGCGACAGATTCCGTGCGCTGGCTGATGAATTGTCTGAAAAAACGAACGCTGCGGCTCGCCATGCGCACACCCTCGCCGAAGCTTACGGCTATCACGGCGCGCTCGATAAGCACTCGGTAAAAATGCTCGTGGAGATATTTGCGGCAGCGCACATGGAGGGCGAACTTTTGCCCGCGCTGCTCGCCGCGCCGCATTATGATGTGCTTTTCGAGAAGATAACGCAGACAGTCGCGCTCGGCAAACAGTACAGCGCCCTATGCGCAGAGATCGGCGCAAGCTTTGAGAAAAGCGTGTTCGATTACCCCGCGGCAGAGGCAAGACAGCGCCGCAAACAGGCTGAGGCTTCGTGGTTTTTTCCGAAAGCGCTGGGGCTGAGCAAGCTTGTGAAAGCGCTGAAACTGCACGCTAAAGATCCCGCCGCGGTGAAAAAGACCGACCTCGCCGTCATACTCGATAAGCTGTGCGCGGCGAGCGAGATGCGGGAAACTCTGCGCAGCCTGCCGAGCGACGTCGCGGCGACCATGACGGGGCTGTACATGAACGAGCAGACTGACTGGAACGCGCTGGAAAAAGCGTCCGCAAAGACCGCCGCTGTGATGTCTGCGATAAGGGCTAAGGGCGGAGTTTTGCCTGCTGAGATCGCTGGAAAGCTTGCGGCGGCGAACTGCGATGCCGAGGGCGCGGCGCTGGTGGACTGTCTGGAAAAACTGGCGGCGTTTGAAAAAGAATTTGCTGTTAATATCAGCGAGCTAGATGGTCAGAGCGATTGGCTGAGCGCGGCGGCGGACAGGCTGCGCGTTTACGCCGATAATGCTGACAAACTGAGGTACGCGGCGGAATTCAACACCGCCGACAAAGCTCTTGCGGACAGCGGACTTGCCTGCGTAAGCGAGAGTTACCGCGCGGGAAATGTCGGCAGCGAAAACGTTGAAACGGCGTTTTCGTGCGCACTGCATTACCAGCTCGCGCTCGCGATGATACACGCCGACGAACGGCTGAAAGGCTTTAGCAGCAACAGCCTGAACGATCTGATAGTGCAGTTCAAACTGGAAACGGAGCGTTTCTCGCGGCTGACGGTGCAGGAGCTTGCGGCGCGGCTCTCGGCAAAAATACCCGTTGCGGGCAGCGCCTGCTCCGCCGCTTCTGAGATGGGCATACTCAAACGCGCGATAAAGAGCGGCGGCAGAATGATATCCCTGCGCAGCCTTTTCGACAAGATACCTACTCTGCTGCGCCGACTTTGCCCGTGTATGCTGATGAGCCCGATCTCGGTGGCGCAGTACATCGACCCCTCGTTCCCGAAATTCGACCTCGTTATCTTCGACGAAGCTTCGCAGCTTCCGACGGCTGAGGCGGCGGGAACTATCGCGCGCGGCGAGAATGTTGTGATAGTCGGCGACCCGAAACAGCTTCCGCCGACCAATTTCTTCTCCTCAAACAGGATCGACGAAGAGAACAGCGATAAGGAAGACCTCGAGAGCCTGCTTGACGACTGTTTGGCGATCTCGATGCCGCAGGAGTATCTGAAATGGCACTACCGTTCGCGCCACGAGAGCCTTATCGCGTACAGCAATATGAAGTATTACGACAACAAACTGCTGACTTTTCCCTCGAACAACGACCTCATCTCAAAAGTTTCCATCGTGCACCCCGAGGGCTTTTACGATAAGGGCAAGACCAAGCAGAACAAGGCGGAAGCGCGGGCAGTGGTGGACGAGATCATCCGCCGGCTGAGCGACGAAAAACTGCGCGGCGAGAGCATAGGCGTGGTGACTTTCAGCTCGGTACAGCAAAATCTTATCGACGATATGCTCTGCGAAGAGTGGGAGAAGCACCCCGAACTGGAGGAACTTGACCAGAGATCCGCCGAGCCGATATTCATCAAGAATTTGGAGAACGTGCAGGGCGATGAGCGCGACGTTATACTTTTCTCGGTCGGCTATGGCCCTGATCAAAGCGGAAACGTTTCGATGAATTTCGGTCCTCTCAACCGTGAGGGCGGCTGGCGCAGACTGAACGTCGCCATCTCGCGCGCGAGAAAAGCGATGATCGTTTACTCGGTGCTTCGTCCCGAGCAGATCGACCTTTCAAGAACGCGGTCTGAGGGCGTTGCGGGTCTGAAGGGCTTCTTAGAATTTGCAGAAAAAGGCAGGCTTGCGGTGATACAGCACGATTCTGCCGCGCCCTCCGCTGACAGCACAGTGGCTGAGAGCATCGCGAAAGCCATCGCCGAGATGGGCTACGATGTGAAGTGCGCGATCGGTTCGTCGGAATTCAAGGTGGACATCGGTGTCATCGCCCCCGAAAACGAGGAGGAGTACATACTCGGCATACTGCTCGACGGCAGTGCGGAAAACTCCACCGCTCAGGACAAATTCGTGCTCCAGCCCGGCGTGCTGAAAGGCCTCGGCTGGAACCTCATCAGAATATGGACACTCGACTGGTTCGACGACAGACAGCGCGTTTTGCGCAGCATAAAGGCGGCGATCGAGAACGTGCCAAAGCAGGAGAAATCTGTAAAAGTGCGTGTAAAGCCTACGGTATTTGCGGCTGCGACGTTTGAAAAAGAGGACATATCGAAGCTCGCGGCCACGGCGCGCGAAGATTATGTAACGGCGGAGATCGGCGTTATCGGTACATCGGACGAATACTATCTGCCGCAGAACAAGCGCAGGATAAAAGAGATCGTGGAGAAGATCATCGCGGTGGAAGCGCCGATAAGCCGCAAACTGCTGATGAAAAAGGTGCTGAGCGCGTGGTCGATCACGCGAGGCGGCGCGCGCGTTGAGAGTATTTTCACGGACGTGATGAGCAGCGTCCCTGCAACGGCAACGCAGGACGAAGACCGCGTTTTCATTTGGCGCGATGGTCAGCGCCCCGAGGAGTATTCGGCGTATCGCGCTGACAGCGAATCGGCGAAGCGCACGGCGGACAACATCCCCTCGGAGGAGATACTCTGCGCCGCGAGCGAGGTGCTCAGCGAGCAGATCAGCCTATCCGAGCCCGACCTGATAAAGGAAACGGCGAAGAAATTTGGCTTTGCCCGAGCAGGTGACGTGATCGAGAGCACGATCGGCTACGCGGTAAGAAAGGGCATCGAGAGCGGAAAGCTTGCTAAGTCGGATAAGGGGAGAGTGACGGCGGTGTGAGTATTTTTCATCGCTGAAGCAAAGATAAAAAAATAGAAACACCGTCAGATACCTCACAAAAAGGTCGTCTGACGGTGTTTTTTGATGTGGAGGGCGACTAATGATTTTGCTACAAAAAATTAAACCAGGAACTATTTAAACTCACGCGCCCACGTGGAGCGCGACTTTTTGTTACGGCGGAACATTTCAAACCGCCTGCATTTCAACTCACGCGCTCACGTGGAGCGCGACCATTGCTTACGAAATAGGGCAATTAAAAACTAAACTATTTCAACTCACGCGCTCACGTGGAGCGCGACTTTTAGTTTTAAATCTATGAAAATGCGCACGTCAATTTCAACTCACGCGCTCACGTGGAGCGCGACGAGCAAATACCTTCCAGCTATAACGAGTATAAGAATTTCAACTCACGCGCTCACGTGGAGCGCGACTCGGGTTTCCAACGAATGGCATTACTAATAAGAAACATTTCAACTCACGCGCTCACGTGGAGCGCGACTTGAAAATCGCAGAGGCTGAAATAATGGACATGGATTTCAACTCACGCGCTCACGTGGAGCGCGACTAATTCGTTGTTAGGTAATGTATCCATTCCGCCACATTTCAACTCACGCGCTCACGTGGAGCGCGACTCAAGGTCGTTGACGTTCACCCTCGAGATCTTGATTTCAACTCACGCGCTCACGTGGAGCGCGACTTGCTGATGATCATTCATATATTTAATAAGCTGACCATTTCAACTCACGCGCTCACGTGGAGCGCGACCCAAGGCGTATATGGATAGCTTGACAGGCGCGCAAATTTCAACTCACGCGCTCACGTGGAGCGCGACGCAATTCCGAGGATAAGATTGTATAAAATATGGTAGAATTTCAACTTACGCGCTCACGTGGAGCGCGACTGGCTACGTCTGCTGTCAAATCACCCGCAGTCTATTTCAACTCACGCGCTCACGTGGAGCGCGACAGGAGGCGGGCCCCAGCTCCGCGAGCTACGTTAATTTCAACTCACGCGCTCACGTGGAGCGCGACACTATCAGTTTTGCCATCCGCAAACTTTACAATTATTTCAACTCACGCGCTCACGTGGAGCGCGACGCTCATCGCTCGCGGTGGATTGCGACGATCCGCATTTCAACTCACGCGCTCACGTGGAGCGCGACTAACGCTTTATTTTACTGCGATCCGCCGTATCACATTTCAACTCACGCGCTCACGTGGAGCGCGACGCTCGCCGGAAATTTTTTGAAAGAAAAAATTGACATTTCAACTCACGCGCTCACGTGGAGCGCGACGCGTGAAGCCAAAAATAGATGTCTACACACTTGACATTTCAACTCACGCGCTCACGTGGAGCGCGACAAGCGGCTCAACACTGATGATTTTGAGGATATAATTTCAACTCACGCGCTCACGTGGAGCGCGACTTCCTCGACCGCGGTGGTACTGCCCTGCGTGGTCATTTCAACTCACGCGCTCACGTGGAGCGCGACATAAACAGATTGAAATGGCAATCAAAATGGTAGATTTCAACTCACGCGCTCACGTGGAGCGCGACTCAACTCTTGCTGAGATTTCTTCCTGTCTGAGTCCAATTTCAACTCACGCGCTCACGTGGAGCGCGACCAAGAAAGGCGGGCAGCAACGATGGCAGTATATAATTTCAACTCACGCGCTCACGTGGAGCGCGACCATAACAGGAAGCACTTCCAATTCACAACGGAAGATTTCAACTCACGCGCTCACGTGGAGCGCGACTAACGTCGCCCTGCCGCACATGGCGAATACTTTTAGATTTCAACTCACGCGCTCACGTGGAGCGCGACGTCTGCCGCTGTCACATCCGTTTCAACGTGCGTATTTCAACTCACGCGCTCACGTGGAGCGCGACGCTAGAATGATATTTTAAGCACCTGAAAAAATTGATTTCAACTCACGCGCTCACGTGGAGCGCGACAACTGCGCTACGCGCCCGCCCTGCCTGCGCTGCGAAATTTCAACTCACGCGCTCACGTGGAGCGCGACGCGGTTGAGCTCAGTTACACAGTTTACAATTTTATTTCAACTCACGCGCTCACGTGGAGCGCGACGCGTGCTTTTTTCGCGAAGCGGAGCGGAGGAAAAATTTCAACTCACGCGCTCACGTGGAGCGCGACGGAGAAATTCCAATGCTACCATTTTCTCTACTAATTTCAACTCACGCGCTCACGTGGAGCGCGACCTTGCCGACCCGATGTCAAAGCCGTTGTCCTCAGCAATTTCAACTCACGCGCTCACGTGGAGCGCGACCCGACATTTACCGTTATCGACTACGCGGTTGATATTTCAACTCACGCGCTCACGTGGAGCGCGACGACGTGGTCGATGCTGTCAAAGACACGTCTAAAATTTCAACTCACGCGCTCACGTGGAGCGCGACAGGCCTACGGGCGCGACGTTGGAAACGCGATCAGCATTTCAACTCACGCGCTCACGTGGAGCGCGACGATCGCTGGATCGCGGAAAGGAGTGATAAAAAATATTTCAACTCACGCGCTCACGTGGAGCGCGACCAAATTTAGCACCGACGACAGCGTTACAGGCGAATTTCAACTCACGCGCTCACGTGGAGCGCGACTGTACAGCGGGCCGACGATCTTCAATCCAGCGGGATTTCAACTCACGCGCTCACGTGGAGCGCGACATGCCCGATAAAAATTATATTTTTCAGATTTTGGATTTCAACTCACGCGCTCACGTGGAGCGCGACGCGCAAAACGTACAGCGTTGAAGCGTACAAGGCATTTCAACTCACGCGCTCACGTGGAGCGCGACTGTTGTTCTGTATGTTATCCATGATGTGCTCAATCATTTCAACTCACGCGCTCACGTGGAGCGCGACGCGGTTGAGCTCAGTTACACAGTTTACAATTTTATTTCAACTCACGCGCTCACGTGGAGCGCGACGCGTGCTTTTTTCGCGAAGCGGAGCGGAGGAAAAATTTCAACTCACGCGCTCACGTGGAGCGCGACAGGAGCAGGGTATGCTTTCGGGCATAGCCGACGAATTTCAACTCACGCGCTCACGTGGAGCGCGACGCACAGCGCCACTGTGTATAGCGAGGGCAAAGAATTTCAACTCACGCGCTCACGTGGAGCGCGACACTCTTGATAAAACTGGCTTTAAGAGAGGTAGCAATTTCAACTCACGCGCTCACGTGGAGCGCGACTCAGGTACTTTATAGGTACTTTATTTCTTAGAAATAATTTCAACTCACGCGCTCACGTGGAGCGCGACTATTGGGTCAAGACTGAGTAACACGAGGAAAATCATTTCAACTCACGCGCTCACGTGGAGCGCGACTCTGTTATAACGTCGGCGATATTTGAATAGAAAAATTTCAACTCACGCGCTCACGTGGAGCGCGACTAGAACAACAAAACAAGATCGTTGAAAACACCGAATTTCAACTCACGCGCTCACGTGGAGCGCGACGATTTGGTACGGACTTGATAACTATACTGTAGCAGATTTCAACTCACGCGCTCACGTGGAGCGCGACGTCATGTGATTCTTGTAATATTCCCCATATATGTAATTTCAACTCACGCGCTCACGTGGAGCGCGACTAATGGATTGTTATAGGCTTATTCTTGATGACACATTTCAACTCACGCGCTCACGTGGAGCGCGACCTTCTTGTTCACTGAGACCAATAACCTTTTGTTTATTTCAACTCACGCGCTCACGTGGAGCGCGACTTTATCCTAAGTATATTATACTATATTTTTTCGCAAATTTCAACTCACGCGCTCACGTGGAGCGCGACTTGTCAAGCCCAGGGTGCATACCCTCAAAAATGCGGATTTCAACTCACGCGCTCACGTGGAGCGCGACGAAATCTATCAATGGTATCAGCATCATCTGGATTGATTTCAACTCACGCGCTCACGTGGAGCGCGACCCTAGATGTTGTTGCAGTTGGACGCTTGCTCCACATGATACGGATCCGATCCTTTTTGGTTTGCAAAATATCGGCGCGATGTTCATAAATCGTTGATATTTTGCGGGTCATTTGCCGCGAAGCGTCCGCGCGATCGGTTTCGCTTTCGCTTCGCAGGTGTCGGTCAGTCTGTCAGATTATCAGCACGCCTTCAGGATCATACCCCGCTTTTGTGCCGAAATGTTCTATCCTGTTTTTCCAATTGTTGCCGAGATAGTATATCCGCAGGCTGTCCTCTTGCTGATCTATTATCTTCAAAAGCTTGTCTTTCAGCTTCAAAAATGTGCCGTAGTCTACGTCTATCTCAAAAATGCTGTTCTGCACGCGCTGACCGTAGTTCTGGCACTCTTTTGCGACTTTTCTCAGCCGCTTTCTGCCGCTGTTGTCCGTTGTAGATACGTCATAACTTACTAATGTCATCATTTTTTTGTCACCTACTTCAGCAGATAGCATGGGTACTCGCTTATCTCGCCGCGTATGTATTTTGCCATCAGTGAGCTTTGCACATACGGCAGCAGTCCCAGCGGTATTTTCTCGCCCAGATATGGGTGGTCTATCCTTCCGCGTTTGCGTTCCTGCCAAGCCGTCAGCACCTTTTTCTTGCCGTCTTTGCTGAGGTATACCGCGCCGCTCGGCTGTGTTTCAAAATCTTCCGCTTTTATCATTTTCAGATTTATCATCGTCAACACCAGCCGCTCGCATATGCAGCGCGTTTCCTCTACCATGTCGCACGCCAAACTTGCTCTGCCGGGGCGCAGTGAATGGTAAAATCCGCAGCAGCTGTCCAGCCCTACGCTCTCCAGCGCCGATGTGTACCAGCTGACGGCGATGGTGTACAGAAACGAGAGCATAGCGTTCACGCGGTCTAGCGGCGGTCTTTTGGTGCGGTTCAGCAGCTTAAATTCTTCTTTCTGCTGACGTATCAGCCGGTCGAAAATATCGAAATATGCTTTGGCGCAGCTGCCTTCCACACCCATTATCATCTCTTTGTCCTTCATCTCGTAAACGCTTTTTATGCCGCTTTCGAGGTAGCTTATGCAGTCGGTGAGTGCGCCGTCGGCGTTTATCCCGGGTGCGTCGCGCATACTGCGCTTTATCAGATACCGCGTGTTTGAAAGCTTTGCCGCCACGCAGTTCTGCATCATCTCCGTCTGCTCAGTGCCGAATTTTTCAAACTGCGCTTTCCGCAGATAAACGTTGCCCTTCGGCTTGCCTTGAACTCTCGCCAAAAATTTTCCCTGCGGCGATATGAAGTTTATCGGTATGCCGTATTCGGTGCACTTGCCCATCAGCGCGGGCGAACAGCCTATGTAGCTGAAAAGGTATATGTCCTCGATGGTGGTGAATGGCAGCCGAAATTTCTCGCCGCTGTATTCGCCGTCCTCGTTTTTCGTGCGGCATACTACGTTCTCGCCGTCGAGCGTCAGGTACGCCGTTTCGTCGATTATGTAGAGTGAATTAAGCAGTTTTCGCAACCTCTCAGCCCCTTTACTGCGCGCCGTTCATCGACATCACTATCTCTTTTACGCTGTATTTTTTCACTTTCGGGAAGCACATATCCGCCAGCGAACACCCGCTGCATTTCTGTCCGCGGGCACGCTGAGGTATCTCGCCGCTTTGCAGTATCTCCCGCATCTCGTGCAGATATTTCCGCAGCAGTCCGTCATACTTTTCACGCTCCCGCCCATCAAAAGGCAGCTTTACCCTGCGCCGTACATCGCCGTAATATATGTAAGCGTTGCAGTTACAGCCGAAAATGCTGTCGGCGCATATCTTCTGCGCGTAGACCTGTATGGCGTCGCTTTCGTTGTATTCGCCCGACTTCGGCTTGCGCGGCTTGTATTCCACAATGTCCACGTCAAAATTTTCGCCGAGCTTTTCGATATACGCGCCGCTCTTTTTCCGAACAAATTCTATGCAGTCAGCCACGCCGAAAATGTCCAGCTCGGGGTCGTCGCAGTAAAGCGCAACATCGCTGCGCACTATCTTTTCTTTGCTCTCAAAGCTGCGGCTGCCGCTGTGCACATTCTCGTGCATCAGGTTAGCTTTTACCACAAAGGCGTTTTCCGCCCAGTCGTCGTTTATTTCCAGCAGAGCAAATCTGCGCGGACAGTACATATAGTGCTGTATGCTGCGTATGTTTATCGTCCGCGCCTGCTCTCTGTATACCTCGTTCTCCAATTTTTATCAAAGCTTTTCTATCATCTCTACGCCTGCGGGCATATCGCGGTTTATGTTTATCTCGTAGTCCGAAAATGCTCTGGGTACAGCCGTATCTTCTTTCAGCTTTATGCTGATCTTGTCGAAAAGCGTCTGCGCGGGGGCGTTGCCCAAAGGCGACTCGTGCTTGAAAACTATCAGCTTTCTCATGCACATCTTTCCGCGCGCCGCGCTTCTGTCGTGCTCAAACATATTGATGACAGCGCTCCAAAGCAGCTCGAGGTCGTCTTCGCTAAAGCCCGTTATCTTGTCGGCGAGCATCGCGGAAACATAGCCCTCGGCGCGGTAGAGCGCGTAGGGGATAAAACTTTTTCTGCCCATTTCGGTGTCGCCGACCTCTTTTCTCTCAGCCGTGGTCTTTGCCTGTCGCGTAATGCTTATCTCCTGCGGGAAAACGGGGTCTAGGCTTCTCGCAAAGTTTATCTGCACAGGCCCTCTTACTATTCCACATGGGTCGTCGCCCGTGCTCATTACTGCGCCGAATGTGCGCACATCGTAGTAATTTTTGCATATGTAGTCGCGCGCCTGCTTCTGCGTTTCGGCGGGCGTGGTCTTGCCGTTTCCGGTCGGCAGATCGAGCGCGTCGTAAGCTTCGGTGAACTTGGTGTTCAGCGCCTTGTCAGCCTTTATCAGTATGTTGTAGCCCGGCTCGCACTCTTTTACAAGCTCTACGAAATTTCTGATCTTTCTTTTCAGGCATACGTCGGTAACGTAGCCGAGGTTGCTTTCGGGGTCTACGCGCGGCATATTTCCCGCGTCAGGGTCGCCGTTTGGGTTGCCGTTTTCTACGTCGAATATCATTACAAATTCATAGCGGTTTTTGATAGCGTTTTCCATAGTTTTATCTTCCTTTCATTATTCGTCGGCCTGCGCAGCCTTTTCTTTGGTTTCCTTTTTGGTGTAAAGCTCGCTCTTCTGCTGGTAGTAGTTCACGATGAACATACCCTGATCTTCTAAGCTGAGCTGCTTCGGGTATCTGTCGTTAAGCCCTGCGTTTAACTCGGTAAGAAGCTTATCGTAATAGATAAAAGCCGGCTTGCCGAGCTTTCTCATGTGGTTTCTTGAAAGCTTCATCAGTATCGGGAAAATGGTTGCGGGCTGCGAGCAGGCTGACGAGAAGTAAGTGTCGCCTATCGTCCTGTTCAGGTCGCCCGTTACAGAATCGCACTGTATCTTTTCCAGTACGGCGAAAAGCCTGCCGCAAAGTGCCGCCGGCTCTCTGTTGTCTTGGTTTATCAGCATTTTAATGTCCTTCTTTTTGTAATTGCGTATCAGGCAGGCTTTTATTATGCCCGCGCGCGCGTTATTTAGCTTTATAAAATGGTTATTGTCGGCATCGCTGTCTGTCTTTACACGCCTTATCATTGTGCTCAGCAGGGAAGTGGGGTAGTTCGTTCCGTTAAATATCGCCTCAAAAATACCCGAGAGCAGGGGCGGCGGTACTCTGCCGTTGCTTGATTTTGGCGATACCAACTCGTGGAGCATTCGCCCTGCCGAGATGTATTTCGGCTCGTAGCCGATAGCCATATTGCGCTGGTGCTCCATTATGTTGTCGATGATGTCGCCGTACTTCCTGCGCAGGGCGAACTTTTGGCACACTCGCGAGCTGTTCGCCGTAAGTCCCGCAACGTAAAAATCCACCCTCTC
>OHAQ01001503.1_pt1 | contig 18125 bp, 13 predicted proteins | sample 1577111 | NCBI WGS metagenome assembly OHAQ01 (sample SAMEA3541549, study PRJEB24748) | human gut metagenome | biome: human gut; feature: human-associated habitat; material: faeces | place: China | collected 2012 | reverse complement strand
CTTTTAGAACGGCATTCATATTCTGCATCCATATAAACGCCTTCTTCTGCAAGAAATAACGTGTTTCCCATAAATTCTTCTATTGGCTTTATAAAGCTCAATTTTCCTGGTGTTTCAAGACAGGTTACCACCAGTCTTTTTGCGAATGGTTTATAGCACAATTCAAACCTTTCTCCAGTCTTAGTCGAAATTTCAACCAGATTTTTCACGTTGAAATTCTCCTTTCATAATATGGATTTATAGAACTTCTTTATTATACACTGTTTCTACATAATATGCAATATTTCTACACAATATACAAAATTTCGCTATTCGGAAGATATTTTTTCATAGTTTTTCTTAAAAATTCTTCGCCTTTTTCTCTTGTTTCTTTTTTGTACATATATTTTCCTCTTCCTCTACCTGTCATTATTTCCGGATTAAACAAATTTATTGCATTTGGAAAAGCTTCTTTATTTATCATTTTATGAACATAACTATATGTCATAAATATAAGTTCAAACACTGCATCTTTTTTTATTTCTTCGCTTAATTCTTCTGATAGTTTTTTTATTAATTCTTCATAAAGTTCTTCCCAATTATCTACTAGGATAATTGGAGCAATTAGTATTCCTACTTTGTACCCTGCTTCTTTTAGCCTGTTTATTGCTTTTATTCTTTCTTCTAATCTTGAGGTTCCAAACTCTACTCTATTTATTATTTCTTCTGGATTCATACTCATTCTTATTATTATTTTTTCTTTGTTTCTTAGGTTTAAAAGTGGATCTACCATATCAAATTTAGTTGGAAATGTAAGATAGCCTTTATCTGCATTAAAATTCTCTATTGTCCATTCTAAATTATGAGTTATAGTGTTTTCTAGGATAAGGTCACTATTACTTCCTATTTCGAATGTTAATTCTTTATCACTTTGATTTGCTACTTTTATTATTTTATCTAACATTTCTTCTCTATTTACAAATATTCTTAAATATGAGCATTTGTTATAATTGCATACTAAATAGCAATACATGCACATTGCTATACAACCAGATGATGTATATGGTACTAAAAAATCTGAAACTTTATGGTTTGGAACAAATTTATGAGTCTTTCTAACTCCAATAATTATATTTTGTTTCATATTTGCAAATTCTGAATTTGGATTTGTCCTTAATTCTTCTATATTATTATGGTTTTCTATTGGAATTAATTTAACACCTTCTTCTCTATACTTATCTAGCAATTCTTTACCTAATTTATAATTTTCTGCATTTGGTTCATAATATACTAATTTGGGTTTAAACATAAATACACCTCTTGTATTTAGATTAACCTTAAATTAGAATATTATAATATTTTTTTTATTCTCAATGTAAAACTCATTTAGAAATTTAGAGAATCTATTATACCCCATTCTGAGCTCAGACATAATGTCATATAGATTAACATAACCTAAATCAGTTTTTCCTTTCTCATATAGCTTATAATAGCTATCTAAGAACTTTTTATATTGTTTGCTTTTTGCTAATTCATTTTTAAGTGTTTTTTTCTTGAATTCTTCATATGATGAATATTGTTTCAAGTATTTTTGGTAAAATTCCGGGTAATTTTTCAGAAATATCACCCATTCTTTTTTTAAGTCACCGTTCTTTTTTGCTATATCTAATTGAGAAATCCAGGATATCATGACTGAAAGATAATTATCTCGAAAACTTCTAACATATTTTCGTTCCAGATCATTGCCTATACTCTTTTGATATATAAGGGATAGGTGTGTTGGATATTCACCCTTTTCAACTTCGTTTTTAGTTAAAATTAAAGCGATTATTAAATCGGAATTAATTTCCAATAGAAATCTTAAAATAAGTTTCTTTTCATCCTTACTTAATGTATAAAAATTTCTATTTGCATATGACAAATCTAAACCGTCTTTTGTTAGTTTATATTCAGAATCAATCAAAGCCATTTTTTTTGCTAATGAAATATAATAACTTGTATTTTTATAGGTTTTGTATATCAGTCGATCTTCGGCTGTATTTCTTTTTTGCAAAATGTCTCTAATTCGATTCTGTAAATCACAATTGGATATTATTCTCAGAACAGTTTCTGCATCATTTATGCCAATACACCCTTCACTCCATGGATTGGTTAATTTACGATGCTTTATTACACTTTTAATATGGTTAATATAGAAATCGTAATAAAAGTTATTCCTCTTTCCTTTATTCCATTTTCTAGCAAACATGCAAACCCAACATAAACTTTTCAATGGCTTATTGAAAGGCCTATGCAGTCCTATTATCATTCGTCGTTGATTTGTAAGCTCCATTATGTTCGCATTAATATACACTATACCCAATTTACAGAACAAAGATAAGGATATTTCCTCATATATTCATATTCAATACCCAATAATTACTATTGCAAATATTTATCAATGATTTGTTAGTAAAATAAATATAAACAACAAATGGGTAAAATATAGAGATTTTTGTAGGTTGTTTTTGCTACAAAAATTAGGTAGCTAAACAATGTTTCAGTTTAGCTGTGTTGTAAAAGTTTATGATTGAAATGTTCGCAAAAATTTATGTTGAGATTTTATCGTAAATAAAATAATACAATAATGACTTGTAATATAGATGCTTATTGTTTTATAATATGTAATAACCTTTCGATCATTTTTTTGAAGCTAATGTTTCTCGTATATGTAGTTGTCTTTTTTCGTCAATACCAAATAAATTATAAAGCATAGCGTTCACATCTCTATTATAATCAATGATTCCATTTTCATCTGAATAATCCAATAAGTCTGGGACTTTCTTAGCTAATGAAGTAAGCGATTCGTCTGTAAGCAAAAATGCAAAACGGATTATTTCACTTGTGGCATATTTGAAAAAGTTTATAGCTTCCTTTTCTGTCGCAAATGTTTTTAACGCCACACGTGAACGTCCAAATGCGCTATGATTATCAACAATAGCTATCTGGTTACTACGCTTTTGCCCTCCAGCATTAGCACTGGAAACAATGACTTTCCACTTATTCAAATATTCACTTCCTGATGTTATAACATTTTTATCAGCAATATACCAACGAGCTCTTCCGCTTTTACCAGATTTGTCATTAGTAAAAAGTTTTATCTCTGTCTCCGGATTATAATAATCACCATCATTGTATTCTTTTACGAGAGAAGGATTTTTCTCAACAAAATCACTTTCAATAGAGAATAAATTACGAGGAAGTATGGAGTCATGTAAACATCCGAATGATTTGATTGCATTATCTAATCTTTTTATAATTTCATTATCTTGTGGATTAAGAGAAAACATATCATTTCCTGGATTGTTAGCTTGGATAGTAATCACTTTACCATCTACAGAATATTTATATGTAAATCCACATTCATTCTTTTCCATATTTTTTAGTACAATGGAAAGTCCATCAGCAATAGCGACATCTTTAAATATATCTTTAGAACTAGGGAAGAATTCAAGTAGAGCTAAATGCGGATCATTCATTTGGGCCAAACCGAATTTTTCAAGTCCTTTTCCTGAACGATGAATCCATCTAGAGCCTGGATATATTAAGGCTGTATATTTCCCTATCTTTTCACTGATAGTTTGGAAATATTGAAAGATACTTATGCTAACTTTTTGTCCGTTTGTACTTTCTTTCTGATCAACAACCTCTTGATATGGTGGATTTCCCACTATCGCATTAAATTTCATATTGTCATTATCTATGGCTTTCCAGTAAGAACGACCTTTGGCAACTTTGGCTATAAAGTTTTCCGGCTTGTTCTTAATCTGGTTGATTAAATCTTCAAAATATCTTGTATTTACTTTTGCTTTACGGAATCCGGCAAGTGTACGTTTAGTAATACTCTTAGCCATTGGAGTCTTACAGATGACAAAGATGTTTTCTGCTATGACCTTGTCCCATACAGCTTGCTGCTCTTCTACTGTTTCTACAGCGAAAAGAGAAGCCTTTGCTCTTGCCCGGTAAATGCCGTATGCCATATAGAGCGGATAAAGTCCGGATTTGGAATTGATTTCCAGAATACGGGATTCAGGGGAGAAAACTTCTGCGGTAACCTCTCCTTTATCTATAAACCGTGGTTCAGAGATTACATTCTGATACTCTGTATCATAGAAGTTATATCCTCCCAAACAATCACCGAGGTGCATGTTTACCACTCGCCACGGAGTAAGCACCGTCTCCTTGTCCGGATTACGGAAAGTACTGAAGATGTCCGTAATACGTTCGACTCGTTCCTCAATACTCAGTTTGTCCGCAGCACGGGCCATTGCACGGATTCGTTTTCCGGCAGCACAGAATATTTCCGGATCATAGTATTTTTTGAAGCTGTTGAATTTCTGCTTGGTCACTCCCTTGGGCATGAACTCTTCCCATGACTGCGGGTCAATGAGTGAGGCAAAATTATCAATCGTGATTTCCTGATTCTCATCACTCAGTTCCGCACCATAAATCAACAGGGGCATACGGATGGATATGCCACGGAGTATGGAAATGGCCGCTTCTCTGTTCTTGGTTTTCTTTTTCAGTTCTTCCAGCCGTTTCCGTTCTTCCTCCGTAAGTTCCTTCTTGGGTTTCTTCTCCAGCTTCTCCTTTTCCTCGTATTCCTCATTATTCAGGCCTTGACTGTTGATGTCCACCTGGTTGGTTTTAGGCATGGCTTTGGTCTGGCCGATGATCTTTTTCAGGTCATCGAATTCCTGTAGTTCCAAATCATCCAGTTTCATCAGCTCATCATTATACAGGCTGTTGTCCTCAAACCCATTACGGACGACACGTTCCACATATACCCGTTTCAACTGTTCCAACATACGAGGTACATCAAAGCGGTTCATCTGTGAGCCATCAATGGATATGATGGGACAGAAATTGACAAACTCACCCATAGCCTTACGGTCGCTTTGTGAAGTTTTTCCGGCTTTGGACGATATTTTGGCTGTTTCGGCAATCACTTTCAGGGTACGGTCAGGAGCAAAATCAAAAACATAGCACTGCTCCTTCATCCGTCCGTTGATGATGGCCGGTGTCTGTACGCGGAAGATGGTCTGCATATAACTGGATGCGGCTGTATTATAGGAACCGGACAGCATGAATACGGCAGTCCATGCCTTTACACTTACTCCGGTCGTCAGCCGTCCACAAGAGAGGGTAATGGTCCGTGTAGCATCCGGATCTTTTCCGATAGCCTGTTCCACGGCTTCCAGGGCATCACGGCTTTCCTCGTCCTGATCACCGTCACCGGCTACATTGACCACCTTGAAATGCTGGAACACCGGATGTGTCTGGAGCATGGCACTCAGTGCCCTTGCTTCCTTCACGCCGGGCACCATCCAGAGGGTATGGCGGAAAATATTCCGATATTCCTCGTTGGCATATGGATAAAGGCTGTCCTTGTCCTCCTTGATAAGAAGATTCAGAAAAGCCCGCACATCTTTTTCATGACAGAAACCGCCAGCCTCATTGACCCGGAAAAATTCCCTGAAGTTAAAGGCGACATCTTCATCTACAAATTCATGAAGTAGCCGTCCCAAATCGTAGGTATAGATATTGAATGTAGGCAGTGAGGCATACGGATTGGGGTCACCAAAATGGAGTTCGTCCCAGCTCATCTTGGCCCGCTGTTCCATCACATAGTCCCATGTATAGATTTCATCCTCCTTGAAATCATCCAGCAGATTGAATGGAGTACCTGACAGGCGCAATACTTTGGTCTGTTCCTTGACCAGCTCTCCCATAACCGCTTTACCCAGTTCGGTCTGGGTGCCTTCGTGCGCTTCATCAACGATAATCAGGTCCCAATCGGTAGCAAATACTTCGTTGTTTTTGTCGAAGTTGCCACCCACAAGTTCAGAGCCACGCAAATCTTGCATGGATGCGAAATAGACATAATGCAATCCGTGGCTTTCTGCCCGCCGTTCAAGACTGCTGTAACTTTCCCCGTTGTTCTTGGAACCGTATGCAAAATCCTTGCGGTCGTAAAATATCTTACCGAAATCCTCAAACCATCCGGCATCCACCACAGGGCGATGAGTCAGAATCAGGGTACGCTGAAACTCCATATCCTTGACAACTTGTAGGGCAGAAAGTGTCTTTCCAAAACGCATCTTTGCGTTCCAGAGCATCTGGTTGCCTTTCTTAAACTGCTTCTTGGTTTTGCTGATGGCTTCCTGCTGTTCCGGCCGGAATATAATTGGAGAATATTCACGGGTAACTTCCACTGATGAAAGGGAGCTCCGCCCTTCCTTGACAGCCGTAATGGCACGCTTGACGGTTTCCAGATCGGTGATGAACCATTCATTGGCTTTGTTGACAGTATCGAAGACTTTCTTTTTGATACCGGAGCGTTCCAAGACATTGTGTACCTCTTTGTCGTTGAATGAACGGAGTCCGCCACGGTTATAAACGGTCAGTTCCGTATATAGCAGATCGTATGCTATGCCTGCCGTCTGTGTATATTGGTTGATACGCTTTCTTGCCGCTTCATTGAGCGCCTTGCTGTTAGGAGACAGACCGAACACGTTTTCATCCTCACAGGTTGCCTCGCCAATCTTCAGGCATCCATGGTGCGCCGTATCATTGACACGGAACACATAGATCAGTTTTAGTTTCAGGGACGATGTGAATCTCATGCTTCTTCATTTATGAGGTCGATAAATCGGATTCGTTTCCCCTTTTTGCCAGTTGCCTTGTCTGTAGCCCGCCAGTCCTTAATAATGCAGTAAATTCCGTTGTGCTTGGTCAGGTCATTTTTCAGACAGCCCTCGCACGGCTCACGTCTTTCAATCGTACCGAACAGACTTGGTTCCATCCGCACACGTTCTCCGCAACTGTCCGGAACAACACCTTTCAGTCCGTCCATCTGCCATACATTCCAGGAGATGATATAGGCTATATGGTTGATGGATTTAATTTGCGGATCTTTACCGAACTTGTTCCGGTAATATTCGATGAAGGATAAAAGAAGGGCTTCACGGGCAAGAAGAAGACTGTCACCCTGCCATTCATAGGCATAGATGCTTCTGTAAGCATCCTTGGCTGCCTCCAGCCATTCACGCGTTGTCGTAGTATTCTCACTGACAATACGGAGCTTACGGTCAAGCAGGCCGATACGCTTCTCCACGGGAATGAATGTTCCGGTAGTCGTATCATACCTGCTTACCAGATAAGGAGCTTCTCCACAGGTGATTTCCAACCGATTTTCCCGTACATAATCTTTCCATGTCCTGCCTTCAGGAAAAGCAATCTTATCAGGATTGATTTCCCATGAATGTGTACCGTCTTTAGATGTCACTTCATGGTTGAATACATCCTTTCTGCCAAACCAGGCTTCATCGATAAGGTTGTTCTGGGCATTACATATCCAGGACGGAGTAAATACCTCCGCCATTTCCCGGGAACGTGTGCTTTGGGTATCCCTGTGTTTCAGGACACGGGGCATGACCACATGCCCGTTCTCTCCGGTTATCAGCTCCGGAAGAATCTGCGATCCGTATTCATAACCTCTGCCGAGCGCTTCATAATCGGAAGTAGCCCAGAATATGTTACACTGTTTTTCTTCCTTACTCGTTGTATGATCTTTGAGCAAGGTATTCAGCAAGTCGGGTGAAAGTTCTTTCAGCTTGTTCTCCTGTATGTCGGCTTCTCCGGTCGTTCTCTCCATCTTCTTTCTGTGCGTAAAGGGGATGAGAAAGTCCTGGTGTCTGCGTCTTTCTTAGACAGAGGGAGATTTCGGGCTATAAGGCTGATTTGCCGATGAATTATATGTAGAATTGCTAAACAACAGTTGAAATTCAATGACTTCCGGATGAAAATCCAACGGTTGAAATTGCAGGATTTTCAATAAAATGTATAACTTTGCACAAGAGTGAGTCCCTCTGTCTAAGAAATGAATGCTTTTGCTAAACGTTCTCCAATCCTACAGACCTTTCAGAATTTGTGCATTGGCTTTGTCCACTACGGAATTGTCCAATGAAGCCAGATAAATTTGTGTGGTCGCCTCGGAATCATGTCCCATTCCTTCACTGATAACCGAAATCGGAATGTTCTTGCCTTTGGCTGCGCTTGCCCATGAATGGCGGGCACAGTACATGCTAAGAGGAACGGATATATTGGCCAGTCTGGCTATTTCTTTAAGGTTTCTGTTTATTCCGGACATGACATTCCTGTAATGCTTGTGCGTATCCTTAAAAGGATATTTCAATACCGGCAAAAGATAAGGACTGAGACTGTCTTCCGGGTATTTGCCGACAATCTCCTGCATACATTTTTCCCACCTGATAACCAGCTGCTGCCCGGTCTTTCGTCTGCGATACGATAAAAATCCGTTCTGAAGATCTTTCTTTTTTAGGTGAGCCATATCTATGAACGACATGCCACGGGTATAGAAACTGAACAGGAACATGTCCCTTGCAAATTCCAGATTAGGCTGTAAGGACAGATCCAGATTCTTCATTCGTTTGATGGCTGATAAGGGAACGGCACGCTTGACGGTCTTGTCCACTCCCGTATAGACATGCCTGAAAGGATTGCGCTGTTCCATCAGTTCCTTTTCCAAGGCACGGTTATATACCGCCCGAAGGATACGCATGTAGAATGAACTGGTATTCCGTACGGCTCCTTTCCCATGAAGGTAGGCTTCATAAAGCTGCATCAAATCCGAATCAATTTCGGACAACAGAACATCCCTGTCCCCTCTGAACTGCATGAAACTTTTCAGAGTGCAGGAATAATTTTCGGCTGTGCGTATCTTACCCATCTGTTTTAGACGGGCTATGATGCCTTGCATGAAGTTGAACAGCGACTGTCCCTCTGTATTGCTTTGAAAAGAAGTGACAATATCATCCGCTGTATATCCGGCTTTCCGGTTATCCAGTTGGCGGACAATCATGTCCAGCCGTTTCAAGTCCCACTCCATGTGTTCCTGCAAGGAAAGGAGCAGATTGCTTCGTTCCGAACTACCGACAATGATACAGCTTCCTGCTTCGTTCCATTCGTCCGTAAATATCCGGTAATCCGTCTTTAACTGACGGATTACACGGTTCTGGATAATCTGATAATAGACGGTACCTTCCTTTCCTTCTATGGTGGAAGGTCTGAATCTTATTTTAACACTGGCCATATCAATCTGATTCAGATTCTACCTGTAATTTAAGTCTCTCCTGCATCAGGCTGTCTGAAACAGCTTTCAGCTCCTTCTCGTACCCGTCAGCCTGTTTTCTGACCCAGTCGATGGCCTTCTCGTCACGATGGATGTCGAAAACCTTGTTCAGCCAGAGAATATCTTCCGGAGTACACCCGCTCCAGGAGCGGATGGCACGGAACTTCAGGGCATCATCCGCATATTGCCGGTTGGACTGCCAAAGTCTGATATTTCCCCATAAGGACAGGCTGCATACCACGCCCATTCCGATCAAAAGAGAAAATACTTTGCTTGACCTGATGTCAAAACTATGCCGGTGAATATGCCTTACGCATGTCGGGATCACTTCTTCTGCCTGTCTGCCAGTTGGTGTTCCGGTCTTCTGTTCCAGCTTCCCGTTTATCATCTCAATCTTGTTCTTGATTTCTTCAAACAAAACATATACATTGTCTTTTTCCATACTTTACCATCTTATTTTACGTTGTTTTTTCTTTTTCTTCTTTCTCAAATAATCGTCCGGATAACCTTCAGGTTGTTTCGGTTGCGGGTTAGGTGTGAACAGACCTAAAGAACCGCTGTATAATTCATAGCCATGCGGTTCCTGTTGATATGCCGGTTCACTCTGAACAGCTATCTGTCTTTCTGTTTCCGAATATGACGGTGTCTTTAACGCGGCATCTATCTTGGAATAGCTGAACTGTCTGTCAATCTTGGAACCGCTGAAGGAATAGCCGTTCATGATGAACACGACACCCTGTACTTCATCGGATTTTCCCTTGTATTTGAACCGTACATCCACTCCCTTTTCGCTTAATCCGGCAATCAGTTCCTTCCAGTTTCCTGCTTTTCTGACTTCCGTTTTAAGCAGACTGTAAAGTTCATATTTTGTCTTGTCCGGTTCCCTTAAGCGTTCAGTCTTGACATGATCCTTGCCTTTGGCCATGTGAAGACCATATTTCAAGGTCAGTTCCTTGCAGATGCGTGCACTCCGTAACCGCTCGTTTTTGTCGGATATGGTCCTGCCATCATTGTCTATCCGGTTGTAGGCAATATGTATATGAGGATGCTCCTTGTCAAAATGTCTGGCTATAAAGAACTGTGTGTTCTTTATGCCCATCCGTTCCATGTATTCCAGAGCAATTTCTGCCATAATCCGGCTGGTCAGCCTGCTTTCATCCTCTTGGGAAAATCCCAGTGCAATGTGTCCGACCGGTCTGGATACTTTCGGATTCATTCCGGCCTGTGCTTCGAAAGCCTTTGTTATTGTGTCAACATCCTCAATGAACAAGCCGGCATGTGCGATAATCCTGGCATCCTTTTTACTGTCAATGATATAGCCGGTAACCTCACGGAATCCGCTTCCCTTTACAATCTTCGCAATCATAGCAGGATATGGTTCAGCAGTTCTTCGATTCTTGCCACCTGTACACGGCATTCCAGCTTTGCCGTATCGAACCCTCCGGCATTTGCCTTATGAGCCAGCTGGTTCAGATTGTTCGCCATACCGCATAGCTTACGGATATAGTCGGAATGTTCCGCTGTAAGTCTTTGCCGGACATATCCCTTACGGAAACATTCCCTCAGGTATTCGCTTGCCGATATGCCTGCGCTTCTTGCCCTGCTTTTCAGTGTATAGTAATCCGGTGTCGCCAATTTCACGGTAACACGGTATTTCAGTTTGTCGGTCGTACTCTTGGGAGGACGGCCGCCCTTGTTGTTTCTTTCTGCATTCTGTTTCTTTTCCATCTGTTGATTTTGTATAAAATGAATGTACTGATTAGACCAGCGGGATGAACCTCTCACTGCGTCCAGTAGTGGGAGCAAGCGGTTTCGGTCTGCCCGAAACACAAACTTGCTCCACTAAAAATCAGAGTCCCGCTATTTTGAGCGTCTCTGAATATGCTCCCTATAAATTGGGGAGAAATAATACCGTTGTTGGTATCTTTTTATGGAGGGGACAGACCTGTTTTTTCGTTTCTGTTCATCATGTATTTTCTCATTTTGTTTGCCATGTTCCGATATATCTCGGAATAAATTGTCTGGCAAAAAAAGAATATAAGTTTCCAATAGTCAAACAGTTGGTCGGGATGTGGCAACAATGTGACCTATTGCAGTTTGTATGCAGGGCAATCGGTGTGGAATGCGGCATTTTTCCTGTTTGATGAAACAATGAACCGGGGATTCAAACAGTTACTGATATATTGACTTGAATATTTACTGACTTAATGTCGTATTGTCGTACTGTAGTAACTATTCATGTCTGTGAATCATTGAAGGAACACTTCTTTGCTTCCTTATCTAATCAATGGTTTGGAAAAGTGATGAAGTAAGGTTACATGGAAATAAACCATTCCTTATCCATTGCTATGGACCTTTATTGAATCAGATTCATAGATCTTTTATTCTGTAATTCATTATTGGATGGAGTCCCTGAATATAGGAATATTTGCAGAAAAGGATATGAAAGTGGCCTCATAACTAGGATAATCAGCGCCACATGCTGCCAGTTAGGCGGAAACCATTGCCTTTCAGAATATATGGCTTTTCTTTGTCGCAAACAACGAAAAAAGAATAAACATCAATCAACAAAAAAGGAAACGATATGGAATTTGTAGGAATAGAAAAACAACTGTTTGAGGAATTGGTGCGTAAGTTTGAATACTTTGAGCATCGGGTCATGGAAATTTGCAACCGGGAGAACGATAGGACGCTGCACAAGTGGATGGACAATCAGGACGTATGCCGGTATCTGAACATTTCGCCCCGTACCCTGCAGACACTCCGTGATAACGGTACACTGCCTTTTTCTCAAATCAATCACAAGATATTCTATAAGCCGGAGGATGTGCAGGGTATCGTCAAGAAAGTTGAGGACAGAAGAAAAGAGGCTCATTACAGAGGTCGTAACATATAACAGTTAAACAATAACCACTAAATCCATAATAACATGAGTGAACTGAGAACAGACAGCAGAGAATGGGTACACCGTATCATGGGAAGTCTTGACCGTATGCTGGTCGGGATTGAGAATCTGGCGGTCGGAAACCGTCCCGTGCTGGGCGGCGAACGCTATCTGACCGACAAGGAAGTGTCGGCACAGTTGAAACTGAGCAGACGTACGCTTCAGGATTATCGTAATGAAGGGAGAATATCCTATTACCAGTTGGGCGGTAAGATACTTTATCGGGAGAGTGATATTGAGAAAATGCTTCAGGAGAATTATCGGGAAGCATGCATCCGATAGTCTCAACCTCTTTAGCCTTATTGCTCCAATACTCGAAGCCGTCTACGTCCGGGAACATGATAACCGTTCTTCCCTTCAATACTTTTAGCTTGTCAATAGAAAGTTGAGATTTTCCCCCGGTTGCCAACCAAATGTAATCAGGATAAACCCCGGAAGCGATCAAAGCGCTTTTCTCCGATTCAACCAAAGCAACAACTTTATCTGGGTACATTCTCAAAAGATGCTCACCAAACAAGCATTGTACTAGATTGAAATCTTCAGGTAACAAGTCCTGTCTTTTCATTATTGAATGAATCCAGTTAATACCTCCACCGCTTTTAATCCGGTGTCCGGTGTGCGGATCGTACTTCATAACCTTGCCAGTTCTTACCTTTCCTTTGGTGTCTATCTGCCAGTAGATAATACTACCATCTTTTGTAGCTCCCAAAGCATAATCTTGCATCAGTTTTTCAATCGTGGGGGATTCAAGTGAATAGCGGTCAAACAGTCCACAAAGGAAATAGATAAAAGAACTGTTATAGCTTACTGACTTCTCCACATATTGAAAGGGGATATAACTTGTTTCCCGTTTAGGCTGTTGTTTCGGCTTTATTTGCACCGGAACAACGAACCGTTCTTTCTCTACCGGATTGTCAATGAAGAACTGTTTAGGTGTATAATGGTAGCCGCATCCGCTTTCATGGTTGCACCTGCCTACATTCTTATCTATGACTTGCCCGGTATTACCGTCCAGATAATAAGCGAATGAATGAGCATCGCCGCATTTCGGGCATTTGTGCCGGGATGCTTTCCCAGTGTACTTCTCTAAATATGGTTGGTTGTGTTGTCGTATCATAGTGAAAAAATAATTTGTTTTTCCTGCTACATTTGCTACATATCCTACATAGATGATTTTTCATATTGCACATAATCAATGATATAGCATTTTCGTTATGTAGATAATGTAGGATATGTAGGTGAAAAAAGATTTTATTTTTTTGCATAAACTACATTACCCGGCGTTTTCCTTTCCGTCAAAAAGCCTATCATCTTGATTCGCTCGGAAAATGTCCTTATAGAACAAGTCTTATAACCATTGTCACAACAAAATGTCTTATAATCACCGTACAGGGCCTTTAGGAAAACAAAATCATCTATTGCCGGACTATACCCCTCTTCTTCGATGAACATAGCCACGCTGTCGGATTCCCGGCGATAGGCATCGACCTGATCCTGCACCATCTCGGACTGAGTAAATTTCCTTTGAGCCAATACCCGGCGCAACCCATCGAGCAACCAATTAAATACGCCACTCAGTTCCGAGGCTATGATCTTTTTTGCCAGTTCCGGATCTTGCTCCGATTCCGGGATAGTTTGATTGAACGGAATGATGATGAACCGGCGGAAAAACGCATTGGTTTGCTCTACTTCTTTCGGCAACTCATTGCAGTTGAACATCAGTTTGCCATAGTCCCGCATTACGAAAGGCTTACCGTATATCTGCCGGGCCTCAACGGGTTCGCCGCTTACCAACTGTTTGAATATCGACGCTTCCAGTTTCCCGTTGATCTCCGAGGCGTAATTCAATAGCTTGTTGGATAGTTCCGCTCGCTGGTAGCTGTCGTATTTGGTAAGGTTCTGCAAAGAATAGGAGCAAATATTCTCGTCTCCCAGAATAGCGTTCACGATCTCGAAGAATACCGATTTGCCGTTGGCCCCGGAACCGTACAAGATTAGGGCCTTTTCAAGTTTCAGATTATTAATAAATATGTATCCGAGGTATTCGGCCAACACTTTCCGGCAGTCGGCATCAGGTACGACACGGCCCAGATATTTATCGAACATCGGACACCTGGCATCCGGGTTATACTCGAATGGAAGTTGGTATTTGATAAAATCCTCCCGGCGTTGCCCTCGGAGCTCCTGCTTATCGTCTGCAATCTCGAAAGTGCCGTTAAGCAGGTTTATCAGGACATTCTTCTTGGTTTCCGGTGTTGGCAGGTTCGATGTAGTTGCCATTGTATACCTGGCTGTGGCCATTGTCGAGCTCGACTATCTTGGTCACGATCTTGTCGAGGAAATAACGGTCGTGGGAGACGATGATGACGCTTCCCTGGTAGGATGACAGGAAGCCCTCAAGCCATGAGATGGATTCCATGTCCAGATGGTTTGTCGGCTCATCGAGGATGATGATATCCGGCTTCACCATGAGTAGTCTGCCGAGTGCAAGTCTTGTCCTCTGGCCACCGGACAGAGAGTCTGTGTGGCGGTCATAATCCTCCTTGGAGAAACCTAGTCCTTTGAGAACTCCATTTGCCTCGCTCTCACAGCTATAGCCGTTCTTATATTCGAATTCGTGGGTGTAGCGGTTGTAGAGCTCCAGAGATTTCTTGAGCTCCTCACCGGTCTGTTCAGCCATGGTGTGTTCCAGTTCGCGCATCCTGTCCTGAAGCTCAAGGATAGGCTTTAGTGCATCCATCATGACACCGCGGACAGTAGTGTTGTAATTGCTCTCCTGATACTGGGACAGATAGCCGATGGTCCTGTCCTTTGACACTATGACCTGACCGGAGTCAGCACTTTCCTCACCCATTATTATCTTGAGAAGAGTGGTCTTGCCGGCACCGTTTATGCCGACTATAGCCATTTTCTCCTTTTCCTCAAGATGAAAAGAAATATTGTCCAATATAACATCTGTGCCAAATGCTTTGCAGATGTTCTGACAGTCTAAAATCATAATTTAACCTCTCATTTGTGTTCTAGCCTTTTAATTATATATACAAGCCTTTACTTTCGCAAGAAAATGGAGTGGATTTTATACTATAAGGGTGGAATTGCACTGTTTTTTATAAAATGTTCATATTATTTTAAGCAAAATACACAATTATTGTGATATACTAGATAAAGATATGCGTGGATATAGGAAACACGCCGCAGGGCGGATTGATACATAATTACAGAAAAGGAATGATGGAATGGATTATAGCATCTATGACTATAATAGTGACGAGAAGCTTCTTCAGGAACAGGAGATAGAGGAGATCAACAATGTGAAGATGAGTCTGCTCAACACTCTTGTCACGAAGCTGAACAATGCGGGAATATATTTTAATAGTACATCGAGAATCAAGTCAGAATCGTCACTTCTGCACAAGCTGGAGACTGGTAAATACTCCATGCAGGAAGGTGGAAGAAAGATTCAGGATATCATAGGTATACGAATCAACCTGTTCTATCTGGAGGACATGGATATATGTGAGAAGATACTTGAGGAGACGTTTCTTCTGGACAACTGGTCCAAGACGAAGAATGAGGAGAACAAATTTGAGGCACAGAAATGTAACGGTGTGTTCAGGATACCGAGCAAATATCTGCGAAACATACCTGCAAGTGTGTGGAACAAGCCATTTGACCAGACATTTGAGGTACAGCTCAGGACGGTGCTCTTCGAGGGTTGGCATGAGATAGAGCATGAGATGAGATATAAGTATAAGCTGGGTTCTGATTCCAAGGAGACCGATCTGTGGACCGGACATGAGGATCTGTCCAGAGTCATGAACAGTATCATAGCCAATCTGGAGCTGTGCGACTGGTCTATCATGCAGATTTTCAACAGTATTCACGACTCACAGTACAAGGAGAAGAACTGGGAGAATGCCATAAGAAGCAAATACAGGCTCAGGATCACGCAGGATCCGCTTAAGCCTGAGCTCAGGGAATATCTGGACAATAATCCGGATATTGTGGCGCAGTTCCATGATGTGAGCAAGCGTGAACTGGTGGAGATACTGCTCAACAAGAAGTATCACAAGGAGCTGACTCCTGACAGAGTTATTTATCTGATCAACAAGGAGATAGTCCACAACGAGTATATATCAAGGCTGCTTGACAAGGAGCAGTTCGTTCCAGCGGTCAGACCAGAGGTGAAGACTGAGATAAAGCCTATGGTTCCGAATGTTGTGTACAGCCACAGGGTAGGAATACCTGCGGCGGGTTATGACAAGGCGTGTGAGATCATATACAAATGGGTCAGAGAGCACATCAGTATGGTGTTCCCACAGATGCCCGAGGAACTCACGAGTGTGGATTATTCCACCATAGGATATAAGGTATATATAACATATGAGGCCGGTGAGTTTCATATGGATTTCCAGCACATAAGCAATTCAGAGGCTGGTGCTATATGGCATGTGACAGTGGATATGGTGAGTGCCGGGGATATATATGATGTGAATGTGGAGAACATATGTGAGACCATCAACGTCAAGGAGAGAAGATACAGCAGGCCAAAGTTCATGAAGGATATGTTCAATCAGGTTGGCTTTGTAGACGCCGGGATAGTCATGGAGGAGGGATCAAGCCCTGAGGAGATCAGCTATGACAAGCTGAATGCGATTGTTGAGAGCCCTGACAGATATATGCCGATCATAGTCATAGTGAAGCCGGATGAGATACCAGACTGGGCGATAGACTGTGATGGATATATACTCAGAACGGATATGCTGAAGAAGACCCTCAACGGTTTGTGTCATGTATATCTGTGCAGTGGAGACTGCAAGAAGCGCTACGAGGAGGAGTACGGTAAGGAATCCGTGGATGGTGGAGTTATGATGTGGGAGAAGAACAGTAACTACCCGATATTCTACTCCATGGATATCATCAACCAGAGCTTCTTCGAGGAGGTAAACCACAGCATCAATGAGAATGTGGAGTACGAGAAATCCTTCAGATATTCGCTGAGAGAACAGGTTCACGATGAATATCTGAAATAACACAGAGGTAGGCAGACCATGAAGAAATGGTACAGGATAGCAGCCGTAGTGGTTGTCATGGTGGCTGTGATTGCTATGGTCATCATATCAGGCGTGAGACGGTCAGGTGAAAGTGAATATACAAGGAACACGATCACCATGGGAACGGCTGCGTCATTTACAGTGTATGGAAGCCATGGCAGTGAGAATATAGACGGGATGCTGAAGCTCATAGACAGCCTGGACAAGGATGTGCTGTCATGGCGCTCAGCGGACTCTGAGATATACAGGGTGAACACCACATATAAGCCTGATGAGGATATAACGGTGAGCAGTGAGTTTGCGGGTGTGCTGAAGCAGACGCTTGACATATCGAGGGCTCATGACGATCTGCTGGATATCACCATACGGCCTTTGGCGGATGTGTGGGGGATAGAAGATGGCAGGACAGAGATTCCATCACAGGCGGATATAGACAGTGCACTGAGGCTGGTGGATGTGTCAAAGGTAAGTGTGGATGGCGATACGTTAAGGATATCAGAGCCTGGTATGATGCTTGATCTGGGAGCAGTCGGCAAGGGATATGGCTGCGACATGGCAGCAGAGTATCTCAAGGGTACTGATGCGGCCGGTGCATGTGTGGCCCTGGGCGGAAGTATAGTTGTGTACGGAAGTAAGCCTGATGGTACAGCCTGGAAGGTCGGTGTCAAGGATCCGAGAGCCGGAGAGGGAACGACCATGGGTGTCATAAGCTTTGGCGATGGGGAGACGGCATTTGTATCCACATCGGGAGATTATGAAAAGTATTTTGAGCAGGATGGCAGGAGATACCACCACATACTTGATCCCCGGACAGGATATCCGGCATGGAATGGCACTATAGCGGCCACGGTAGTGTGTGATAACGGACTGACCAGTGACGCCTTGTCCACACTGTGTATGCTGATGGATAAGGATATTCCTCCTATTTTTTATCTGTACGGCATGTACAAGATTA
>OHAQ01001501.1_pt1 | contig 18144 bp, 19 predicted proteins | sample 1577111 | NCBI WGS metagenome assembly OHAQ01 (sample SAMEA3541549, study PRJEB24748) | human gut metagenome | biome: human gut; feature: human-associated habitat; material: faeces | place: China | collected 2012 | reverse complement strand
AGTATAATTTATTAACAGATGGAAGTATGGAAAATTTAGCAGAACAAATAAATGAAATAGAAGATGAGAATGAAAGAAAGAAGAAATTAGAACAATATGATAGGCTAAGAAAAAATCTGGAGAAAGCAAAAGGAATACCAGAAATATTACAAGAAAACTTAAAAGAAGGTGGAAAATATATTGTATTTATACCAGTTGGAGGGAATGAAGAAGGAAAAGACAGTATAGATAAAGTAAAAGAATGGGAAAAGCAAATAAGTGAATATTTAAAAAATTCAGGAATAGAACCAGAATATTATTCAATGCTTAGTGCTTATAGTAATAAGGAAAATGATAGACAATTAGAAGGATTTGAAAGTGAAAAATCAGATAAAACAAAATTTATGATAGTAATGAATAAATTGAACGAAGGTGTTCATGTAGATGGAGTAAATGGAATATTATGGTTTAGACCATTAGATGAAAATTCAAAAATATTGTATAAACAACAAATAGGAAGAGTAATAACATCAGTAGATCCAGATAATCCACCAAAAGATGAAGATAGACCAGTAGTAATGGATTTTGCAAATAATACAGAAAGAGTTGAGATAGATAAAGAAATAAAAAGCAATAATCGAAAAAATGATTTGGAATTATTAACAATAGTAGTAAATTGGGTAAAATCACATGGAGATAATTTGCCACAAGTAACAAGTACAAGTAATCAAGAAAAAAGATATGCTGCAACATTATATAGAATTCAACAGAAATATATAGAATATAGAAATGGAATTGATATTGATAATGAAGGAATTACAGAAGATGAAAGAAATAATATAGAGAATATTATAGCAAAAGGTGAAGAAATAGAACTATGGGATAGAGAGCTTGAAAGAATTACCAAAGATGAAAGTGATAAAATTCTAGAAGTTGATAGTTTTGAGGTAAAAGGAAATTTGCATGATTTTGTTGAATTAGAAAATGAAGTAAAAGGACTCCCCAAAGTAAATACAATAGATATATTTATAGAAAAATTAGAAAAATTACAAGAAATAGGAGTAGATGTATCAAAAATTAAGATAAAAGATACGATATTGGATTTAGTAAAAAGAACCAAAACAAAAGAAAATGATGAAAAATTAATAAGAGAAATAGAAGAAATAGGATTAGAAGCAATTGATAATATAGGAAATAAACTTAGTGCAATAAGAGATCTATATACAAAGGCACAAGAAGGAAAAAAGATAAATGCTATATTTCCAACAGATAAACAGCTAGAACGACTAGAAAAACTGGGAATAAGAATAAAACCAATGAATACAATAGATGAATTTATAGAAAAATTAGAAAAATTGCAAATTATAGGAATAGATGTATCGAAAATTCAAAAAGAAGATGCAATATTAGATTTAGTAAAAAAAACGAAGCAAAAAGAAAATGATGATGAACTAATAAAAAAGATAGAAGAAATGGGATTAAATCCAAATGATCCTATATCAAATAAATTAAGAAGTATAAGAAAAATATATAGTCAATTGCAAAAAGGTAAAAAAATTGATGAGATTCCTCCAACAATGGAACAAATAAATAAAATAGAAAAGATGGGAATAAGAATAAAACCAAAAGAAAATATAATAGATGTATTTATAAAAGAATTGGAAAAATTACAAAGCATAGAAATAGATGTATCGAAAATTCAGGTAACAGATACAATATTGGATTTGATAAAAAAAACGAAGCCAAAAGAAAATGATGGTGTACTAATAAAAAAGATAGAAGAAATAGGACTAGATCCTAATGAAAATATTGGAGGGAGATTATGCAGAATAAAAATGGGATATAAAAAAAGACAAAAAGAAGGAAATTCCAGATGGACACCATTAACAGAGGAACAATTAAATAAAATTCAAGGAATGGGAATAAAAATAGAAGGAGAAAAAAGTAATATAGTAGATGAATTTATAGAAAAAATAGAAAAATTGCAAGAAATAGGAGTAGATGTATCAAAAATTGTCAGAAGTGATACAATATTAAAATTGGTAGGAAAAACACTAGAAGAACCCGAAGAAGTATTAATAAAAAAGATAAAAGAAATAGGATTGGAAACAGATGATAATATAGGTTTAAAGTTAAGCGGGATAAAAGTAGCTTACAATAAAAGTCAAAGAGGAGAAAAAAAACATGGAATTGTAGCAACAGAAGAACAAGTAAAAATACTAAGAAAAATGGGAGTATGGGAGAAAAAGAATACAATAGATGAATTTATAGAAAAACTAGAAAAATTGCAAGAAATAGGGGTAGATGTATCAAAAATTTTTAAAAGAGATACAATATTAAAATTGGTAGGAAAAACGATAGAAGAATCTGAAGAAATATTAATAAAAAAGATAAAAGGGATGGGATTAGAGCCAGATTATAATATTGGAAGTAAACTAAGTGATTTAAAAAAAGTTTATAATAAAAATCAAAGAGGAGAAAAGGCAGGAGGAACTATAGCAACAGAAGAACAAGTAAGAAGAATAAGAAGTTTTGGAATAAAAATAGGAAAAGAAATCACAGGTCAGTCCATAGGTCAAGCCTCATACACAGCAACGGCACAAGAATGTGATGAAGCACAAGCAGATTTAAACAAGTTACTTGATAAACAAAAAAATCAGCAAGAAGTGTAAAGTATAGTAATTGAGTAGGAGTATTATCAAAAGAGTTGTTACAAAAGTAACAGCTCTTTTATAAATACTTCTTTAATGTCTCAACACTATCTTCTTGCATAACAACAAAATCATCTAAAATTTGTCTAACATTTTTATCAACACTAGGATTATTATTTAACAATCTGCGCCCCTCAATAATCCCCATATTAGTACCTTGTAACAATAATTCAGAAATATTAGAATTACTTTTATCAGTCATTGTATTCATTTGAATTCCATACCAAGTCATAGCTTTATTCATTATATTTGTTTCTTGAGGATCATCTGTTAAATCATAATTATGATAAATATTCCCAACACGATTAAAAATTTCTTTATATTTAAGATATTCAACATTTAAAACTCTTTGAAATCTACTATCAGAAACTTTATCAGAAACAAATTTTATCGCATCCATTCCCATTTTTGCACCTTTACTAACTTCATTTAAAACTTTTTTATTAATATCCATTATAAAACCTCCCATTAATAGCTATTTTTATTATTGTTAGCAAAGAAATGGAATATTATACAAATTATTCTTTAATTTCTTTAGAAAGTTTGCTAATAGCCTTAGTTTCAATTCTTGATACATAAGAACGAGAAATTCCCATTTCTTTAGCAATTTCAATTTGTGTTTTAGGTTTATGACCATCAAGACCAAAACGAAGTTCTAAAATTGTACGTTCTCTTCCTTTTAAAATAGATTTCATTTTTTCATATAAAAGTTTAACTTTCATTTTTAAATCAACAGATTCTTCAACACTTTTGTCATCATTTTCTAAAATTTCTTGTAATGTAATAACATTATCATCTTTATCTTTTCCGATTGGTTCATCAAGAAATACTTCAGCATTTTGCTTTTTGGTTGCCCTAAAATGCATAAGAATTTCATTATCTATACATCTAGAAACATATGTAGAAAGTCTAGCACCTTTTTCAGGTTTAAAACTATTAATACCTTTGATAAGACCAATTGTACCAATAGAAATTAAGTCATCTTGGTCTACATTTGAATTGCTGTATTTTTTACAAACATGTGCAACAAGTCTTAAATTCCTTTCAATTAAAATATTACGTGCATCTTCATCTCCTGTACTTAATTTTTCAAGATAAATTCGCTCTTCTTCAGAACTTAGAGGTTCCGGAAAAAGGGAAGTTCCTGAAATGTATCCAACTGCAAAAACTGCAGTCTGTAAAAAGTGAAAAAAACCACTTATACACAATGCGGAAAACATAAAAACCTCCATATAATTTTATTAAGAACTCATATAACAAATTATATGTTAGAAAAAAATAAAAGTGCATGGACTAAAAAAATATATAAATAACAATAAAATGCTTGACAAATACAAACAAATGTTTTAAAATATACACAATCATAAAAGGATGTGAATTTATGGAAAATGAAAATTTAATCATTAAAGATGATATATCTAATGAAGAAATAAAAAATTTAATATATACAATAAGAGGAAAACAAGTTATGCTAGATAGTGATGTAGCAATGTTATATCATTATCAAACTAAGAGAATAAATGAAGCAGTAAAGAGAAATAAAGAAAGATTTCCAGAAAATTTTTGCTTTCAATTAACGACAGAAGAAATTAAAAATATAAAAATGCCAAATGTAGTTTTGAATTTAAAAAATGAAAATAACTGGTCGCAATTTGCGACTAGTTCCAAAAGTGAAAATATAAAACATAGAGGAAAAAAATATTTGCCATATGTATTTACTGAGCAAGGAATAGCAATGTTATCAGGTTTATTAAAGAATAATATAGCTGTTCAAGTAAGTATAAATATTATGAATGCTTTTGTAGAAATGAGAAAATTTCTAATACAAAATGGACAAATATTTGAAAGATTAACTAACATAGAATACAAATTATTAGAACATGATAAAAAATTTAATGAAGTCTTTAATCAACTTCAAGTAGAAGAAAATATAAAACAAAAAATATTTTTTGAAGGACAAATATATGATGCATATAGTTTGATAAGCGACATCATAAAAAAGCAAATAAAAAGATTTTAATAATAGATAATTATATAGATGACAGTGTTTTAAAAATGCTTACTAAGAAAAACAATAATGTAGAAGTTGTAATACTGACTTCAGATAAAAGTAATATACAACAAATTGATATTCAAAAATTTAATAAAGAATACCCAATATTAAAGGTTGCAAAGACTAATAAATTTCATGATAGATTTATAATTATAGACAATGAAGAAATGTATCATTTAGGAGCATCAATAAAAGATTTAGGGAAAAAGTGTTTTGGAATAAATAAAATTGAAGACGTAGAAATTATGGAAAAAATTTTAAACTATAAATAAAGAATTATAAGAGAAGAAAAATATAAATAATTTTCAAATAATACTTGAAAAGTATTATCATTTGTTATAGAATAAAAATGCCTAAAAAGGTAAATAATAGATAAAAATGAAATTAGAAGAAACTAATTTCAAAAAGGAGGAAATTTTATGTCAGTAAAAGTAGGAATTAACGGATTTGGAAGAATAGGAAAACTAGCATTCCAAGCAGCATTAGGTAAAGAGGAGGTTGAAGTTGTAGCAGTAAACGATCCATTTGTAGCAGCTGATTACATGGCATATATGACAAAATTTGACACTGTACATGGAAGATTTAACGGAACAGTTGAAGAAAAAGACGGAAACTTAGTAGTAAATGGAAGAGTAATAAAAGTATATAATGAAATGGATCCAAAGAATATTCCTTGGGGAGAACTTGGAGTTGAATATGTATTAGAATGTTCTGGTGTATTCACAACAATGGAAAAAGCACAAGCACACTTAGATGCAGGAGCTAAAAAGGTTCTTATAAGTGCACCATCAAAAGATGCTCCAATGTTTGTAATGGGAGTAAATAATGAAACATATAGTTCAGACATGAACATTGTATCAAATGCATCTTGTACAACAAACTGTTTAGCACCTTTAGCAAAAATAATAAATGATAATTTTGGAATCAAAGAAGGATTAATGACAACAGTTCACTCAACAACAGCAACACAAAAAACAGTTGATGGAGCTTCAAAGAAAGATTGGAGAGGTGGACGTGCTGCATCTGCAAACATTATTCCATCATCAACAGGAGCTGCAAAAGCAGTAGGAAAAGTTATACCATCATTAAATGGAAAATTAACAGGTATGGCATTCAGAGTACCAACAGTTGATGTTTCAGTTGTTGACTTAACATGTAATCTAGAAAGACCAACAACATATGAAGAAATATGTGCAGCTGTAAAAAGAGCATCTGAAAACGAATTAAAAGGAATTGTTGAATATACAGACGAACCAGTTGTATCTTCAGATTTCCTAAGTGATATGCATACATCAATATTTGATGCAACAGCAGGAATCATGTTAACAGATACATTCGTTAAATTAGTTGCATGGTATGATAATGAATGGGGATATTCAAACAAGTTAGTTGATTTAGCTTGCTATATGTCAACAGTAGATCATAAATAATAATTCAACTTGGGTTAGGGTGTTAGAGCTTGTCTAACCTCTAACCTTTTTGAAGTGATATAATTAAAAAATATATTTTAATTATTTTTATATAAGAAAGGAAAAACTTATTATGAGTAAAAAAACAATAAAAGATATTGATTTAAAAGGAAAAAGAGTATTTGTTAGATGTGATTTTAATGTTCCTATGGACGAAAATCAAAATATAACAGATAATAGAAGAATTGTAGCAGCATTACCAACAATAAAATATTTAATAGAACAAGGATGTAAAATAGTATTATCTTCACATTTAGGAAGACCAAAGGGAGAATTCAAAAAAGAATTTTCACTTGCACCAGTTGCAAAAGAACTTTCAAAACAATTAGGACAAGAAGTATTAATGGCTGAAGATGTTGTTGGAGAAAGTGCACAAAAATTAGCTGAAAATTTACAACCAGGACAAGTAATGTTACTTGAAAATGTTAGATTTCATAAAGAAGAAACAGACAATGATCCAGAATTTGCAAAAAAATTAGCAAGCTTCGGAGATGTATTTGTAAATGATGCATTTGGAACAGCACATAGAGCACATGCTTCAACAGAAGGCGTAGCACATTATTTACCAGCTGTTTCAGGATTTTTAATAGAAAAAGAATTAAAATTCTTAGGAGAAGCATTACAAAATCCAGAAAGACCATTTGTATCAATATTAGGAGGATCTAAAGTATCTGATAAAATAGGTGTAATAGATAGTTTATTAGAAAAAGTAGATGTATTATTAATTGGTGGAGGAATGGCTTATACATTCTATAAAGCATTAGGATATAAAATAGGAAATTCAATTTGCGAAGATGATAAATTAGATTTAGCAAAAGAATTAATGAAAAAAGCTGAAGAAAAAGGTGTAAAAATGTTACTACCAATAGACAACAAATTAGGAAAAGAATTTTCAGCCAATACTGAAACAATGTATGCAGATAGAGAATCAATACCAGATGGATGGGAAGGATTAGACATTGGACCAAAAACAATTGAATTATATGCTGAAGAATTAAGAAAAGCCAAAACAGTAATATGGAATGGAACAGTAGGTGTAGCAGAATTTGCAGCATTTGCTGAAGGAACAAACAAATTAGCACAAGTATTAGCAGAATTAGATGCAACAACAATAATTGGTGGTGGTGATACAGCTGCAGCAATTCAAAAAGCAGGTGTTGCAGATAAAATGACACATGTTTCAACAGGTGGAGGAGCATCATTAGAATTTATAGAAGGTAAAAAATTACCAGGAATAGAATGTTTATTAGACAAATAGGAAATAAATAGTTTGAGGAGAGAAAGGCAGTATAGGCAAAATGGAAAATCTAAGGAATCCTAGAGTATTAGGAACACAATATAGAGTATATGACAAAGACGGAAAATATAAAAGAACAATAGATAAAACAGATGAAAAAAACTTAGATGAAAGTGATTGGCTAAAAGGAGTTACATGTTTTGTTATAAATGAAAAAGGAGAAGTTCTTATAGAAGTAAGAGCTAATAAAGGACTTACACCTGGAAAAAATGATTTATGCTCAGGACATTTAGATAATGATGAAACAGAAACTCAAGCTATGGTAAGAGAATTAAAAGAAGAACTTGGAATAAACCTAGAGGAATCAATGAATGTTGTAAAAGTTACACAACAAGGTGTTCCTCTTGGCTTTGAGAGTTCTAAAAAAATAAAAAATTTCTTTATAACATTTTATTGCTTAAAAAGAAATTCATCAAAAATTGAAATTCAAAAAGAAGAAATAGACAAATATGTTTGGTTACCATTAGAAGAAACATTTCAATTATTAAAATGTGGAAGAACAAAATTTCCTAAAAATTTTGATTATAGTGATATATTTGAGAAAGTTAGAAATATTTATTATAGCCAAAGCAAAGGAAATACTCAAAGAGAGGAATAATTATGATAGTAACATTATCAGGAATAACAGGAACTGGCAAATCTTTTTTTAAAGATGCGATATCAAAAGAACTTAATTTTAAAAATTTAGCAATTGTTACAACAAGAAATAAAAGAAAAAATGAAGTTAATGGTATTGATAAAGAATTTGTAAGTGAAGAAGAATTCGAAAAACTAGTGAAAAATAAAGAAGTTGTAGTTGATTTTGAATTTCTTGGAGCAAAATATGGATATAGAAAAGAAAAACTAGAATCAAGTGAAAATCAAGTAACAGAAGTACATTATAGTACTATATATGAAATAAAAAAACATACACCAAATATATTTTCAATATATATAATACCAAAAGATATTGAAAGAGCAAAGATTGAATTGAAAAATAGGGAGCTTCCAAGTGAAGTTATAAAAAAAAGATTGCAAGAAATAGATGAACATATAAAAGAATATTCTGCAAATAAAGAATTACAAAAACAATTTGATTGTGAATTTGTAAATGACTACACTGATGAAGCAAAGAAGAACTTGATTAATATAATAAAAGAGAGACTAAAAAGTAATAATGATGATTATAATTCGAAAATTATAAATGTCTAGAAGTTCTCTAAATTATAGAAAGGAATTGGATTTTTTATGAGAAGAAAAGTAATTGCAGGAAATTGGAAAATGAATATGCTTCCAAATGAAGCTATTAATTTCATTGAAGAATTAACACCACTTGTAAGTGACACAAAAAATGAAGTTATTTTATGTGTGCCATATACAGATTTATTTTATTCATTACTAAATGTACAAGGAACAAATATAAAAATAGGTGCCCAAAATATGCATTGGGAAGAAAAAGGAGCATATACAGGAGAAGTATCTGCACAAATGTTAAAATCTATAGGAGTAGAATATGTAATAATAGGACATTCAGAAAGAAGACAATATTTTGCAGAAACAGATGAAACTGTAAATAAAAAAGTAAAATCAGCATTAGCAGTTGGATTAAAACCAATAATATGTGTTGGTGAAACTCTTGAACAAAGAGAATCAGGTCAAACAGAAGCAATAGTTACAAGTCAAATAGAAAAAGCATTAGAAGGTGTATCAACAGAAGATTTAGAAAAAATTATTGTAGCATATGAACCAATATGGGCAATAGGAACAGGAAAAACAGCAACAAAAGAAGATGCAAACAATACAATAATGGAAATAAGAAAAAAAATAGCAGAAATATATGGACAAAATGAGGCAAATGGAGTTATAATACAATATGGCGGAAGCGTAAAATCATCAAATGCCAAAGAATTATTTGAGATGTCAGATATAGACGGAGGCCTTGTAGGAGGAGCAAGTTTAAAATCTGAAGAATTCGCTAAAATTGTAAATTATGATAGATAATTGGTTCAAAACAATACAACTATTGTTATTTGAATTGGAAAGGGATGAAAATAATGGAAAAAGGACCAGTAATGCTAATGATATTAGATGGTTTTGGAATAAACGAAAAAACAGATGGTAATGCTGTAAAACTTGCAAAAACACCTAATATAGACAAACTAATGAAAAAATACCCAAATACAATAATGTATACAAGTGGATTAAAAGTAGGACTACCAGATGGGCAAATGGGAAATTCTGAAGTAGGACACACAAATATTGGAGCAGGAAGAATTGTATATCAAGAACTAACAAAAATAACAAAATCAATAGAAGATGGAGACTTTTTTGCAATTCCTGAATTCATAGAAGCAATTGAAAATTGTAAAAAACACAATTCAAAATTACACATATTAGGATTATTATCAGATGGTGGAGTTCATAGTCATATTAGACATTTATATGGACTACTTGAAATGGCAAAAAGAAGAGATTTTGAAGATGTATATGTACACTGCTTTTTAGATGGAAGAGATACACCACCAGCATCAGCAGAAGGATATATAACACAACTTGAAGAAAAAATGAAAGAAAAGAAAGTTGGAAAAATAGCAAGTATATCAGGAAGATATTATGCTATGGATAGAGATAAGAGATGGGATAGAGTAAAAAAATGTTATGATGCATTAGTAAGAGGAGAAGGAAATAAAGCAACATCTGCAACAATAGCAATAGAAGATTCTTATCAAAAAGAAGTATTTGACGAATTTGTCGAACCAACCGTAATAGTTAATAATGATACACCAATTGCAACAATTGGAGAAAATGACTCTGTAATTTTCTTTAACTTTAGACCAGATAGAGCAAGAGAGATAACAAGAGCAATTGTAGATCCAGAATTTGATGGATTTGAAACAGAAAAAATCAACACATATTTTGTATGTTTTACAAATTATGATGAAACAATGCCAAATGTAAAAATAGCATTCAAAAAAGAACCATTAGTAAACACATTTGGAGAAGTTGTAAGCAAAAATGGATTAAAACAATTAAGAATTGCAGAAACAGAAAAATATGCACATGTTACATTTTTCTTTAATGGAGGAGAAGAAAAACAATATCCTGGTGAAGATAGAATATTAGTACCATCACCAAAAGTAGCAACATATGATTTACAACCAGAAATGAGTGCACCAATAGTAACAGAAAAAGTTGTAGAAGCAATAAATGAAGATAAATATAATGCAATTATATTAAACTTTGCAAATCCAGATATGGTTGGACACACAGGAAGTTTACCAGCAGCAATAAAAGCTGTAGAAACAATAGATGAATGTGTTCAAAAAGTTGTAGATGCAATGTTAGCACATAATGGAACAATTTTAATAACTGCAGATCATGGAAACTGTGAGCAAATGATTGACTATAAAACAGGTGAACCACATACTGCACATACAACAAATCCAGTTCCATTAATACTTGTAACAAATGATGAAACATTAAAAGTAAAATCTGGAAAATTGGCAGATTTAGCACCAACAATGTTAGAAATATTAGGAATTGAAAAGCCAGAAGAAATGACTGGAGAAAGTATTTTAGAAAAATAAGAATTATAAACTATTAATAGCGAAAAAATTCAAAATCCGCTATAAATAAGGGTGGATAAAAGTGATTAATAATACTAAAAAAATTAAAGAATTATATGAAAATATACAAAGAAAGCTTTTCAATATAGTACCTGGAAAATGGGATGAATTATACCTATATGCATCAATAATAGAGAGACTTGGAAAAGTTCAAGTTGGAGAAATGTATTTCTATTTTATGCCAAGAGGAATTTTAAAAAGAAAATTTATAAATGTATATGAAGTCCCAAACAAGTACAATATAGAAGAGGAAGAATATTTAAAACTAGTAGAGCTTTTATATGATGAAATAAAAGAACTAAGAGAAGAATTTAGAAAAACAAATCAAAAAGTATGGTCAAATTTAACAATATCAATAAAAAATGATAGAATAACATACACATTTTGCTATGATAATTTGTTAGGTGGCCAAGATGAATATTATGATCACCATATATATTGGAGAAAAAAATATTTACATATAGAACCATGTGGAAAAAAAGAAGAAAAAGCATTTAATAAATATTTATCTACTAGAAATTTAGAAGTTCCGAAATCTGATGAATATATTACTGGAATTTACTTAAAAAGACAAGTAAATGTGGTAAAATATGATACAACAGATGTTGATGAAAATCAAAGAGTTGACTATTGTGTAGCAAAACAAGAAGAAAGTAAAATAAAAAATCAAATATTATGTAATAAATGAAAGGAGCAATAAAAATGATTTATTCAAAAGAATTAGAAAATATGTGCTGTGTTGCAAAAGGAGTAGACCATGGACCAGCACCAATTCCAGAAGAAGGAAAATGGGTAAAAGCAAAAGATATAAAAGATATATCAGGATTAACACATGGTATTGGATGGTGTGCACCACAACAAGGAGCATGTAAATTAACATTAAATGTAAAAGATGGAATAATCCAAGAAGCATTAATTGAAACAATAGGATGTTCAGGAATGACACATTCAGCTGCAATGGCAGGAGAAATTCTAACAGGTAAAACAATATTAGAAGCATTAAATACAGATTTAGTTTGTGATGCTATAAATACTGCTATGAGAGAATTATTCTTACAAATAGTATATGGTAGAACTCAAACAGCTTTCTCAGAAGGAGGACTTCCAGTAGGAGCAGGACTTGAAGACTTAGGAAAAGGACATACATCACAAGTAGGAACAATTTATTCAAGTTCATTAAAAGGACCAAGATATTTAAATCTTGCAGAAGGATACATAGTTGAATTAGGTTTAGATAAAGATGACCAAATTATTGGTTACAAATATGTTCATTTAGGAAAAATGATGGATAATATCAAAAAAGGAATTGATCCTAAGGAAGCTATTGAAAAAGCTTCTGGTACATATGGAAGATTTGATGAAGCTGTTAAGAAAATCGACCCACGTGAAGAATAAGGAAAACGAATGAAAAGTAGCACTTTTGCTTCGTTTTAGATAATAAATAAAACTTATAAAAAATATAAAACCATAATTTTAAGGAGGAATAAAAATGGCAAGCAATCGCATTGGACGCATCAATGAAGAGATCCAGCGCGAGCTCAGCTCGCTCTTCCGCACGCTCAAGGACCCGCGCGTCCAGAGCGGCATGGTGACCATTACCCATGTGGACACGACGAGCGACCTGCGCTATTCGCGCATTTACGTGAGCGTTCTCGAAAAGTCGCTCGAAAAGGACGTCATTCGCGGTCTCAAGAGCGCGGCGGGCTATCTCCGGCGCGAGCTGGGCGCGAACATGTCGCTGCGCTACACGCCGGAGCTGCAGTTCATCGCGGACGACTCCATCGAATACGGCGCGCACATCTTAGAGATGCTGCGCGACCCGCGCGTGGTAAAGCCCGCGAACCCCGAAAACGAAACACTGAACACGGAGGATGAGCAGGAATGACCGTTTCCGAAGTCGCGGCATACCTCCGCGCGCACGACAAGTACCTCATTCTCACCCATCGCCGTCCGGACGGCGACACGCTCGGCTGCGCTGCGGCGCTGTGCGCCATGCTGCGCCAGATGGGCAAGACCGCGGGCATCCTCTATAACCGCGAGACGACCGAGCACTTCGAGTCCTACGTCGAGCAGTATTGGGTCGCGGACGATTTTGACTATAAGACGGTCGTCTCCGTCGACCTCGCCGCGCTGAGCCTGTTCCCCGACAATGCCGAGATGTTCAAAACGCGCGTTGACCTCGCCATCGACCATCACCCGAGCTACGAGGGCTTCGGCAAAGAGAGCTGTGTGCATCCCGAGTGCGCCGCCTGCGGCGAGATCCTCTGCGAGCTCGCGCAGGAATTAGGACAGCTCACCCCCGAAGTCGCGCTGCCGCTCTATGTCGCCGTGTCGACCGACACGGGCTGCTTTGTCTACTCCAACGTCACGGCGAACACGCACCGCGTGGCCGCGGCGCTGATGGAGACGGGCATCGACTATAAAGCCGCCAACAAGCTGCACTTCCGCACAAAGAGCAAAAAGCGCCTGGCGCTTGAGGGAGAGCTGCTGCGCACGATGGAATTCTACGACGAGGACCGCGTCGTCATCGTCGCCGTGCCGCAGTCCTTACAAAAGAGCATGGCGCTTTCCGAGGCCGATATGGAAGACCTTGCGTCCCTCGGCGGCTTGGTCGAGGGCACGGACTGCGCTGTGACGATGAAGGAAACGAAGGACGGCGCGTGGAAGGTCAGCGTGCGCACAGGCGCGCGTGTCAACGCGACGCGCGCCTGCTCGTTCCTCGGCGGCGGCGGACACCGCGCGGCGTCCGGCTGCCTCATTGAGCACGCGGACTATGAGACCGCGCGCGCCATGATCCTGAACGCCATCGCCGAAGCGGTGGCGGAAGAGGCATGAGCACGATCCGCAAGGCAGCGCGCGCCGATTTGGACGCGGTGTGCCGCATTTACGACCAGATCCACACGGCAGAGGAGCGCGGCGAGGCCGCGATCGGCTGGCAGCGCGGCGTGTATCCCGAGCGCGAGACGGCGGAGGCCGCGCTTGCGCGCGGCGACCTTTTCGTGCAGGAGCAGAACGGTGAGATCGTCGGCACGGCCATTCTCAACCAAACGCAGGTCGATTCCTACGCGGGGGCGAACTGGCGCCATGACGCGCCGGACAGCGAGGTCATGGTGCTGCACACGCTCGTCATCGACCCCGAGGCCAAATCGCGCGGCCTTGGCCGCGAGTTTGCGGCATTTTACGAGGGCTATGCCCTCGCGCACGGCTGCCGGTACCTTCGCATCGACACGAACGCGCGCAATGCGCGCGCCCGCCGCTTCTATCAAAAGCTCGGCTACGCCGAGATCGGCGTCGTGCCGTGCACGTTTAACGGTATCGCCGGTGTGCAGCTCGTGCTGCTTGAAAAGCGGCTGCCGCCGCTGCGACAAATCACGGCGGACGAAGCGCCGCGCCTGCGCGCGTGCGTGCAGGCCTTGTCCGAGCACCACAACCGCGTGTCCGTGAATTTCAAGGGCAGCTATCCGAGCCGGCCCTATGATAAAACGTTGTCGCTTTTTGCGCAGGCGCTGGAAGAAAACGTCTCGCGCATCGCGGTCATCGAAGAGGACAGCGGGATCGTCGGCTTCTGCAAGGTCGACCTGCACGGAGACGGCACGGGCAAGCTCGACTACCTCGTCGTTCTGCCGCAGTGCTGCGGCAGGAAATACGGCAAGGCCCTGATGGACTGGGCGATGGCGGTATTTTCGGGCAGCGGCGTCCGGAAGATCGAAGTCAAGGTGGTCGACGGCAACGACGCCGTCCACCTCTACGAGAAATACGGCTTTCGCATGAACGCGCATATCTTGGTGCGCGAAGAGTAGAAAGAGAACTGCGTTTTGCCTGCCGGCAAAACGCTTGTACGGCGCAAAAGCGCCGAAGGCTTGGCGCAAAGGAGGCCATTTATGCCCAACGGCATTGTAATTATTGATAAGCCCCAGGGCTGGACGAGTATGGATGTGTGCGCCAAGCTGCGCGGCATTTTGCATGAAAAGCGCGTCGGCCACGCGGGGACGCTCGACCCCATGGCGACGGGTGTTCTGCCCGTGTTCGTCGGGCAGGCGACCAAGGCCGTCTCCTTTGCCGAGGGCGGGCAAAAGGTCTACGAGGCCGTTTTACAGCTCGGCCTTGTGACCGACACGCAGGATACGACCGGCGAAACGCTCGAAGAGCGCGCCGTGACCGTCACGGAGGACGAGGTGCGCGCGGCGCTGCCGCGCTTTCTCGGCGAGATCGAGCAGATCCCGCCGATGTACTCGGCCATCAAGGTAAACGGCCAGAAACTCTACGACCTCGCCCGTCAGGGTCGTGAGGTCGCGCGCAAGCCGCGCATGATCACGATCTTCGACCTTACGCTGACGCAGAATTTGGGAAACGGGCAGTATGCCCTGCGCATCGTTTGCTCAAAAGGAACGTACATCCGCACGCTGTGCCACGATCTCGGTCAGGCGCTCGGCTGCGGCGGCTGCATGGCAGCGCTGCGCCGCACGGAAGCGTCGAACTTCCGCATCGACGAGGCCGTGACGCTCGAGGACGTGCAGCGCGAGGGCGAGGCCCTGCTCCACCCCACGGACAGCCTGTTCCGGCAGTATCCGGCCTACACCATCCCGAGCACTGAACAGGAGCGCAAGTGCCTCTGCGGCAATTCCCTGCGCGCAAAGCTCCCCAATGGGCTGTACCGCGTCTACGGGCGCGACGGGGCGTTCCTTGCCCTGTCGGAGGCGAAGGACGGCACGCTCACCTCGAAACGAAATTTTTTCAGCGTGTGACGCTGACGCAAAAAGGAAACCGAAACTATGAATGAATCCACAGTCATCGCCCTGGGCTTTTTCGACGGGGTGCATATCGGGCACGGCGAACTGCTCAAAATGGCGGTGCGCCGCGCACAGGAGCGCGGCTGCCGCTCCGCGGCGTTCACGTTCGACCGCTCGCCGCGTGAATTCGTCACGGGAAAGCCCGTGCCGCTGCTGACGACGCCGTCTGAGCGCGCAAACATCATCCGCACACAATACGGCGTGCAGGAGGTCTTTGTCGAGCCGTTCGACCGGAACATGATGACCATGCCGTGGGAGGACTTTATCTCTGAACTTCTCGTCAGGAAGTATCACGCGGTGCACCTTGTCGCGGGACATGACTTCCGCTTCGGCCACAAAAATGAGGGCGATGTGGAAAAGCTCAGAAGTTACTGCGCCGCCCACGGCCTCGGCTGCGACATCATCCCGCGCGTCGAAAAAGACGGTGTGACCGTCTCTTCAACTTATATCCGCTCGCTTCTGGAAGCGGGCGAGGTCAGGCGCGCCGCGGAATTTCTCGGCCATTATTTTTCCGTGGAGGGCACGGTGCGCCACGGCGAGGGCATCGGGAAAAAATCCCTTTTCCCGACGGCAAACCTCATCCCCGAAGAGCACATCATCGCCTTGAAGCGCGGCGTGTACGCCACGCGCGCGCATCTGCCGAATGGTGAGACATGTGTGGGCGTAACGAACGTCGGTGTGCGGCCGACGGTGAGCGACAAGAACACCGTGACGATCGAGACATATCTTGTCGGCTTCGATGGCGACCTGTACGGGCAGAAATTACAGCTCGACTTTTTCGACTACCTGCGCGAGGAGAAGAAGTTCTCCTCCACGCAGGAGCTGCACGACATGATCGCGCAAAACGCCCGCGAGGCAGAAATGATCGTCAAATAAGCATCAACGTGAACGAGAGAACCGGCAGTTTTCAAAACTGCCGGTTCTTTTTTTTGCGCGTGTATTTCCCGACAGGCTTTTTCTTTCCGCTCGTTTACAATAATCCCCGACACAATAAATCGACGCACAGGGAGGGGACAGGCTGTGAAGGTGATCGAGCTGCTCAAAAGCAAGGAATGGTCCGGAAAGGTCATCGACTGCGTGCTGCGCTTTGCGCTCTCGTTCGCGCTTGCGCTTGCGCAGGTGTTCGGCGGCTACGCGCCGCTCGCGCTCGGCATGATCGGCGCATCGGGCGCAGGATTGCGGGGAGCGAGCGCGCTCATCGGCGCGTCGGCGGGCGCTGTGCTGTTTCTGCCGTTTTCGCACGCGCTGCGGACCTTCGCCGCGGGCGTTCTGATCTTCACGGCGAACAACGCGTTTTTCGATCTGAAACTCTACAAAAAGCGGGCGTTTCTGCCGCTGCTGTGCGCGGGGATGATGTTCTCCGTCGAGTTTGTCTACGTCTTACGCGACGGCGTGGGCGAGGCGGCAAACTGCCTGATGGCGCTGCTGCTGTGCGCGCTCGGCGCGATGAGCGGGCGCGCGCTCTTGGCGACGGGCGACAGGGAGAAGGAGGACCACCCCTACGCGCCGCTTTTCATCCTGCTCGGCGTGCTGATGGCCGCGTCCTCGTTCGAAACGGCGGACGGCTTTGCGCCGGGTCGCATCCTCTCGATGCTGGCGGTGCTGCTGTTCGCCTTTGAGCGCGGCAGCGCGTTCGCCATTCCGGCGGCGCTGTGCATCGGGCTGGGGATGGACCTCGGCGCGGGGGGCGGCAGCTTTGTCCACGCGGCGTCATATGCGTTTTCCGCGGTGCTGGTGAACGTCACAGCGCGGGGCAACCGCGTGGCCTCGGCGCTGTGGTTTGCGCTGAGCATTCTGTGCTTTGCCCTGCCGATGAACGCGCACGCGGGGCTTGTGCTGCTCTACGAGGGACTGGCGGCGACGCTGTTATTCCTGCTGATCCCGTCGCGGTTCCTGCGCGGCAAGCGCCTTTGCAGCGACGAGGCCGCGCAGGAGGACGCCGCCGTGCGCAGAAAGATCGCGGCCTCTGCCGCGGCGCTGCGCGAGCTTTACGACAGCATCGCCCGTCCGCGCACGCTGACGGAGGAAAATCCCGCCGCCATCTTCGACCGCGCGGCGGAAAAGGTCTGCCGCGGCTGTGCGCTGTGCAGCTACTGCTGGGAAAAGGAGTATCAGCGCACCTATACCGCGCTCAATGACGCGACGGCGGCGCTGCTGCGCCGCGGGCAGGGCAGGGGCGAGGATTTCCCCTCGTACTTTTCCGAGCGGTGCATCCATTTTTCATCATTTCTCTCCGCCGT
>OHAQ01001499.1_pt1 | contig 18166 bp, 7 predicted proteins | sample 1577111 | NCBI WGS metagenome assembly OHAQ01 (sample SAMEA3541549, study PRJEB24748) | human gut metagenome | biome: human gut; feature: human-associated habitat; material: faeces | place: China | collected 2012 | reverse complement strand
CACACGAACAGTTCCGCTTGCCGATAGACCCTGCTTCACGTTCATTCTCGGTACAGGGCCCTGCTTTGCAGTGCAGTGAAAATGGCAACTTGTTGAGTGTGCAGTCTTCACGCGTAGCTTTTGTATTTGACAAATCGACGGGTCTGGTTACTTCTTATAAAGTAAAGGGAACAGAATATTTCCATGAGGGATTTGGTATACAGCCTAACTTCTGGCGTGCTCCGAATGACAATGACTATGGAAGCCAGATGCCGAAGCGCCTGCAAATCTGGAAGCAGTCCAGCAAGAACTTCAATGTGGTAGATGCTTCATTGACTATGGATGGAAAAGATGCGGTATTGAAGGTCAGCTACCTGTTGGCTGCAGGTAATCTGTATATTGCTACCTATCGCGTTCATCCTTCAGGAGTAGTGAAAGCAAATTATACATTTACTTCTACGGAAATGGAAGCTGCGAAGACAGAAGCTTCGGAAGCTACACTGATGGCTACGTTCACTCCTGGAAACGAAGCAATTCGCAAGGAAAGTTCTAAGCTGGTAGTACCGCGTATCGGTGTCCGTTTCCGCTTGCCAGCCGAAATGGAACAGGTTACCTATTTTGGTCGTGGACCGGAAGAGAATTATTGCGACCGGAATAATGGTACACTGGTAGGTGAGTATCAGGCGACAGCTGAACAAATGTATTTCCCTTATGTGCGTCCACAAGAAAACGGACATCATACCGATACACGCTGGTTGATGCTGAAAAAGAAAAATGGCAAAGGACTGGCTGTGTATGCGGATGGTACATTGGAATTTAACTCACTCCGTAATTCTATAGAAGATTTTGATGGAGAAGAAGCTACTCATCGTGACTACCAGTGGGGGAATCGTGATGCAGAAGAGTTGAAACATGATGTAAGTACCGCTAAGAATATCAAGCCTCGTCATACACATATCAATGATATTACTCCTCGTGATTTCGTGGAAGTCTGCTTGGATATGCGACAGATGGGTGTAGGAGGTTTTGATAGCTGGGGAGCTGTGCCAGATCCTCAATATCTGATTCCTGCCAATAAAGAATATCAATGGGGATTTACGATTGTACCGATGTAAATGATAAAAGCATAAAATAAAAATTCCGGGCTTGAAAAGACTTGTTCTCAGGCCCGGAGTTTTTTTGTTCAGATAAGGACATAAAAAAAGGAGTTCCGCTGAACTCCAACCTTTTGTTAACCTTAAATCTAATACTATGAAAAACACGATGCAAAGGTACGGACTTTCTGGAATTATGCAAGTTTTGTGTGCGTTTTCATGTGTTTTATAACATAATTTGAAGTTTTGCCCGTGTTTGAAAGACTTATTAATAAAACTACAATAGCAATAAGAATCGTTCTTTAAAGTACATTCATCTAAAAGTCATGTGTTTTACATGGTTCTGTAATATGTTTTTTTGTTCTTTGCTACAGAATTAATCAGGACTTTGTATGGAATTAAGTGTTAGGGAACGTCAGAAGGCATTGACGGTTACACTGGCTATGCTATGTATAGCATGTGCTTGTTTGTTTTATCTGGGATATAGATTGTGCATGTATTATTAGTAGAGTGAAAAAAGGTGCGTCTGGATGATTTCGGACGCACCTTTTTTGCAATAAAAGCCGATGAGTTATTTGCTTTCTTTCTTAAACTTGTAGACAGCAAATGTCATGGCACCTATTTCGGTATTGAGCGTATTTCCTTCAATTGAAATGCTGCTTTCTTTAGGAGTGATGAGGTTCGGATTGTCGAGCGTATTTTCTGCATCCGGGTTTTCTGTATGCAATGTGATGCATTTTCCGTCTCCTAAAGTTACAGACTTCTTCAGTCCTTTAAATTCCAGGCTGATAGGCTGTGCCTTTTCTGACACGTTGGCTACTTTGACAATGTAAGTCTGTGTGTTTTCATCCCATACGGCACTGGCGAAAAGTCCATTCTGGCCTTCCTGACCACTAACCGGTTTTTTATCCATAGTCAGAGGAACTACATTTGTTCCGGTATTGTGACCGTAAAGTGACTGTACATACCAGCTGCAGGTGCGTACAGAACGGAGGTTGTCAAACCAGATTAAGTCTGGACGCCACTGCCAGCCTTTTACGTGAGCCAACAGCGGAGCATAAGTAGCCATGTGTACTACATCTGCGTTTCTTTCTACTCCAGTCAGGAAAGCAGCTTCAAGCAAAGAAGCGTGGAAGTGGTTCCATTTCTTTCCTTTTCCGTGGCAAGCATATTCTCCTGCAAATACTTTCGGGCCTTTACGGTCATAATTGTCGTAACGGTTTCCTGATTTCAAGAACCAGTCTTCCGGACGATAGAAGTGTTCGTCTACCAGGTCCACTTTCAGTTTCTTCATTTCCGGCCACAAGTAATCGAAGTCTTTTCCTTCAGAATTCGGACCAGACGAACCGATAATCTTGATTTCAGGATGTGCTTTGCGGAGAGCTTCTACGAATAACTTCAAGCGTTCAGGATATTCAGGTCCCCACTGTTCGTTTCCGATTCCGATGAACTTCATGTTGAAAGGAGCCGGATGTCCCATATCGGCACGGAGTTTTCCCCATTTGGTATCAGTACCTCCGTTGGCAAATTCAATCAGGTCGAGTGCATCTTGGATATAGCTGTCGAGGTCGCATACCTGTACATGTGCTTTCGGGTCATCGTTCTGATACTGGCAGGCAAGTCCGCAGTTCAGTACAGGAAGTGGTTCTGCTCCCATGTCTTCTGACAGAAGGAACAATTCATAGAACCCCATGCCATAAGTCTGGAAGTAATCAGGGAAGAAACGATGCGGGAAAGTATAATGCCATCTGTTTTCATTGAGCGGACGGTTTTCTACCGGGCCTACAGAGTTTTTCCAGTTGTAACGAGTTGCCAGGTCTGTACCTTCCACGATACATCCTCCGGGGAAACGGAATACTCCCGGTTTGGTGTCGGCCAATGCCTGTACCAGGTCCTTTCTCAATCCGTTTTCACGTCCTTTCCAAGTATCTACAGGGAATAAAGAAACATGTTCCAAGTCTACGGTGCCTGGGGAATCAAGGAATATTCTCAAATGAGCTTTTGCTTCTGTCTGGGCCGGTGTGAGGATAACTTCATATTTTTTCCAGTCTTTTGAGTTAATTGCCAGGTCTTGTGAAGTGATGACCTGAGTTTCTCCCATAGACGCATTGTTGATAAGTTCTACGCGTATTTTCTGGTTTTCTCCTCTTGCCCATACGGTAAAACGATATTTTTCATTGGCTTTGAGTCCGATACCGAAAAATCCTTCGTTTTCAATACCTGTGCGTTTGTGTGCATGTCCGGGGTCTGCCAGGCGTACATAATGTGGGTTGCGTTCAAATGGGCCATCATTTTGCAGAGTTACATTTCCAAAAATGTCCCATCCCATAAAACTTTGAGGGAACTCGAATGAACGGTTTTTGATTAATTCAGCATAAAGTCCCCCGTCTGCTCCATAGTTGATGTCTTCGAAGAAATGGCCGTACATGGTCGGTTGAATTTCTGCTCCAATTTTATTGGCTTGGATAACCATCTGATTGACATTCTGTGCGTGCAAGCTGAGTCCTGCTGTTAGTGCAAGCGCAGAAAGAAAGGTTAAGTGTTTGTTCATGGTTTTATTATTAAATTAATGTGATACAAATTTATAAATAAACACGAGAAATTCATGGAAAAACAGTGAAATATCTATCTTTATGAAATTTAGGCATAAAATTAGGAGCAATCATTTTTCCTGAGGTGGACAAATTCTTCTATTGGGTGGACATTTGTCTTTTGAGTGGATTTTTATCCTCTTTTTCAGAAAAAGACTCGAAAAACGGTTTACCTTTGTGTAAAACAGAATAATTTCTATGAAAAGAAACAGCTTACTTCTATACTTGCTTCTCGTTTTTTGCTTATGTTGCCCGAATGGGCTACTCTATGCGGTACAAAACTCTTCTCGTTTCTCGTTGGCTTCTATTACGATAAACGATGGACTGCCTTATAATTTTGTAGATGATATCATCAAATCCAGTGACGGCTATTTGTGGGTGGCTACGTATGGAGGAGGAGTAGCCCGTTATGATGGCAATGAGTTTGTGGTTTTTAGTGCCAGCACAACGGATAAAAAAAGACTGTTGCGAAGTAATTTTGTGGAGAAATTGGCGGAGGATGCTTTTCATCGTATTTGGATGGCAGGAGAAGCAGGCATAGAGCTCCTTTCTACAGATAACTTGCAATTGTTGCCTGCAGAGTCTTTACAGTCGGCAGAAATGGCTAAGTTGATGAAGCAACCGGTGAGTTTCTTGATGACTGCCAAATCTGGTAATTTATGGTTTTGTAGCCGTGGACAGATTTATAAGGTAATATTTAATAGTACAGGTACTGTGAAAAAAGTGATTCGGATTTCAGATACTCCGATACATGAACGTGGCTGTGTGTTGTACGAAATTGACGGATATATCTGGTTCTTTCATCAGGGGAAAATGTGCCGGATTAGCGAGAGCGTGGAAAAAAGTCAGGAGCCACAGCCCGTATCTGTTTCTTTGAATATTTCTTCTTTTGAATCGGTATTTTGTATTTATCATTGTAAGAACAATGTGTGGATTGGTACAAGTAATGGATTGTATTGTTATGATTTGACTACAGACACTAGTGTGCATCATGTACATAATGCTCAAAATCCTTCTTCCTTATCGCAAAATTATGTGACATCCATTATTTCTACACGAGATGACCAGGTGATAGTTGGTACGTTGTTAGGATTGAATGTGTTTAATGCTTCTACTTCTGATTTTACTCGTATCCAGGCAAGTGAGGGCATGGAGATGCACGGCTTGTCTTGTAATTTTATCAACACCCTTTATGCGGATGATGAAAATGATATTGTGTGGGTTGGAACTGAAATAGGAGGAATAAGCAAAATGTTTTCTTCCCGTTTGTCTGTAGTGAATTATTATCATCAGCAGAATCTTTCGGGTAGTTTGTCACATAATCCGGTCAATTCGATAGTGGAAGATGAGTATCAGACACTTTGGGTAGGTACCGTAGAAGGGGGACTAAACTGCCGTTTGAAGGGGAGTGATTCTTTCTTGCATTATACCACTGAAACACCAGCCAGTTTGGCACATAATACTGTAAGTGTATTGATGTTAGGTGATGAGGACCGTTTGTATGTAGGTACCTGGGGCGGTGGACTTGGTTGGATTAATCGTAAACCATCTGCTTCTAAACGTTATATGCCCGTTCCGTTGAATGATCCTTTTGTGTCAAGTTTGGCTTTTGACCCTGTGAGTCATTTACTTTGGATTGGCACAATGAATAATGTGTATGTATATAATCCGGCTGATGGAAGTATTTCAGAGCCTTTCTTGAATGAAAGTAAAGAAATTATCAATCAGAATGCATTAGGAATGTGTATTACTCGCGAACGGGAACTTTGGATTTCTTCTCCGTTTGGCCTTTTAAGAGTAAATCTTTCTGCATACGAAAAGGGACAATTGAAATACAAGAAGTATGTCTATCAATTGGATAGTCCTGATTCCGGACATCGGGAACGTATCACTTCTATTTTTCAGGCAAAAGATGGGACTATCTGGTTAGGAAGTAACGGAAATGGATTTTATAAAGCATTGAAAAAAGGAAATGATTACCAATTTCAAGCTTATACGAAGAATGATGGTTTGGTGAGCAATAGTGTACGAGGTATCTTGGAAGACTGGTACGGTAATATTTGGGTATCTACGGATAATGGTTTGTCATGCTTTAATGTGAAAGAAGAGTCATTCCGCAATTATAGTCAGATTGACGGTCTAATCTCTGATCAGTTTTATTGGAATGCTGGAGCTTTGTCGTTTGACAAGGAACGTTTGTTCTTTGGTAGTCAGAAAGGACTGACGGAGATACATCCGATGATTGAAGCTGAGCATCAGCGTAAGTTTCCTTTGGCTTTTACCCACTGTAGAGTGTTTGGACAGGAAGTCTTTCCTCAGTCTGGGGAAATAGCCATGCATGAAAGTGACAAGTCGTTATCAATAGAGTTTTCGGCACTTGATTATGCTTTAGAATCTCAGGCGCAATATTCATATCGTTTAAAAGGGTTTGATGACGCATGGGTGACTGTACCATCTAATCGAAATAATGCGACTTATACCAATCTATATCCAGGAAAATATGTTTTCCAGCTTCGATATGCTCCTGATGGCAAACATTGGCTTGCACATACAGAGGAATTGGTTATCGTAGTGCGTCCTTATTTCTATAAGACCCCCTGGTTCCTGCTTTCTGTCTTATTTATTATCTTGTTTGGTGGTTATCGTATCCTGAGGTGGCGTTATCAGGCTATGAAGCGCCAGCAAGATTTATTGCATCAGATGGTGGAAGAACGTACTTCTGAGTTGGAGGAGCAAAAGAAACTGCTTTCCAATCAGACGCATGAGCTTTCAGAACAGAATCAGTTACTGAAAGATCAGAATGAGAAAATCACTACGCAAAAGAATCAGATTTTAGAGATGTCGCGTAAGGTAGAAGAATTGACCATTGACAAACTGGCATTTTTTACCAATATTACGCATGAATTCCGGACTCCATTGACGTTGATTGTCGGTCCTATCGAACGCGCTTTGAAATTGAGCTATAATCCACAAGTAATAGAACAGCTGCATCTGGTAGAGCGAAATTCAAAATATCTTCTTTCACTGGTTAATCAGTTGATGGATTTCCGGAAAGTGGAGGAAGGACGTATCAAAATTGCCACTAATTATGGGAATCTGAGAGAATTTATGGCCGAGATTGTTCCTCCTTTTGCAGATTATGCGAAGAATCGTGGCATTGACCTTCAGCTGTATCTTCGCCTTGCCGATCCGATTCTGATGTTCGATGAGGATGTGATGCGTAAGATTATGACAAATTTAATCAGTAATGCTCTGAAGTTTACTCCAAAGGGAGGGAAGGTAGGTATATATGTAGGAGTTATTGGCAAAGAAAATGAGAAGAAGCTGTTTATTAGTGTTCGTGATACGGGAAAGGGTATTCCTGAGAATGATATGGAGCGTATTTTCATGCAGTTCTATCAATCCGGTAACCGAAGCCTTGAGTCGGTCAGTGGTCAGAGTGGTACCGGCATAGGTTTGTATTTATGCCGGAAGTTGATAGATATGTTAGACGGTAAGATTTATGCAAAGAATAATCCGGTGAAAGGAGCCTCATTCCGCATTCTCTTGCCAGCTTTATATGGTGAGACTCAATCCCAGCCGGATTCTTCTGAGATAGAAAAAGAAGATACCGTGATAGATGTGCCTCGTAATGGAAAGATGGTTGTACTGGTAGTAGAAGACAATAAAGATATGCGCGATTATATTCGTTCTATCTTAGCCGAATATTATAATGTGTTGGAGGCCGCTCAGGGAGAAGAGGCCCTGAATATATTGCATTCTAATAATGTGGACTTTATTATTAGTGACCTGATGATGCCGGTTATGGATGGTATGGAATTATCTCGTCGTGTAAAGAATGATTTCTCCATATCTCATATTCCTTTCTTGATGTTGACAGCCAAAACTTCTGATGAAGCTCGTTTGGAAAGTTATAAAATGGGTGCAGACGCATTCTTACTGAAACCTTTCGATGAGAACATGTTGTTGGCCCGTATTTCCAATATATTGGAGAATCGAAGACGTTTCCAGCAAAAGTTCTCTATTGATATGAATACTGATTCGTTGGAGGTGGATGAAAATTCCGGCGATAAGAAGTTCCTGAACAAAGCAATGTCAGTTGTAAAAGAAAATTATAAGAATCCGGACTTTGAGGTGAGTGATTTTATAGAGGCAGTTGGCATCAGCAAGAGTTTGTTGAATAAAAAAATGCAGAGCCTGACAGGACAATCTGCCGGCCAGTTCATTCGCAATTATCGTTTGAATCTGGCTCGTGAACTTCTGCTGAAGAATAAGGTAACCCGTACAATGAATATTTCTGAGATTGCATACGAAGTCGGATTTAATGACCCGAAATATTTTACTCGTTGTTTTACAAAGCATTTTAACGTAACTCCGAGTAGCTTGTTAGAAGATTGAGCATAAATCTTATTTCTTTGTCTTAGTCGGAAACCTGTGTCAATCGTCATAGGTTTCCGGCTTTTTTATGAGTATATTCTTTTTACAGGGGTACTGTTTTACTCAGAAAGGTGGAAATTTTCATGATTTTCATTTATCCACCTATAAAAACCGTTTGTCCACCTTCTTCATTATTTATGTTTTTACATTTGGACTATTGAAATAAACGTTTTTTGTTAAATAAAGACTTCCGTACTATGAAACATGGCTAGAAAAAGTCAGTCTTGGTGCTGTTGAAATATGATGTATGAGGATAGAAGTCTGAGTTTTTAAGTGGAATATTACTTTATTAATAATTTAAATTTAATACCATTAAAATGAAAAAACATTTGATTTTTTCCGCAATGCTTGGTTTGTGTGCCTTGGGTGGTACGGCGATGTATCCCGTATCCGTCATGGCTGCTGTAGCACAATCACCGGCTATTAAGGTTAGTGGACAGGTGGTTGATGAACAAGGTGAACCCTTGTTGGGTGCTACTATTAGGGTAAAAGACACTTCAATCGGAACAACTACTGATTTGGATGGAAATTTCCAGTTGGAGGTGCCTGGCAATGCTGTCCTGCTGATAAGCTATGTGGGCTATAAGGAACGTGAGGTAGCAGTTCGTAACCGTGCTATCCTCGAACCTATTCAGTTGCAGAGTGATACTGAAATGTTAGAGCAGGTAGTGGTAATTGGTTACGGTACACAGAAAAAGTCAGATTTGACCGGTTCTGTGGCAGTAGTAGATGCAGAGGCCTTGAAACAAGTATCTCATTCCAATATTTCATCTATGTTGGAAGGTAAGGTTGCAGGTGTACAGATTACTTCTGACGGTCAGCCTGGTGCTGATCCTACTGTACGTATTCGTGGAGTTGGCTCTTTTGGTAGTACTGCCCCGCTTTATGTTATCGACGGAGTACCGATGGGAACTTCCATTCGTGATTTCTCTTCTAATGATATTGAAACTATTCAGGTGTTGAAAGATGCTTCTGCAGCAGCTATTTATGGTTCTCGTGCGGCAAATGGTGTAGTTATCATCACTACCAAGCGCGGACAGAAGGACCAGCCGCTGAAAGTAGATTACAACGGATATTTTGGTGTGGACTACATTCCTAAAGGCGTGTATGATGTAATGGATGCTGATCAGTATAGTCAATATCTGGGTCAGGCTTGCGCCAATTCAAATACTCCGTTACCGGGAGGATATAGTCTTGACAGTGCTACTGGGAAATACCATTTCCAGGATAATACCAACACCGACTGGTTCGATGAAGTATTTAAAACAGGTATCCGCCAGAATCACAATGTAAACTTGTCTGGAGGTAGTGCTCATAGCACCTATAACGTATCATTGGACTATTTTAACCAAAAAGGAACACTGGAAGGTGCTGGTCCTAATTATGAACGTTTTACGGCGCGTGTAAATAACTCCATGGATACTAAGTTTATCAAGTTCCAGACCAGCGTGGTCTATTCTCATTCAGACCAGGACAATATGGGATTGTCAAATGCTTCGGAATACGTGCAGGGATTGTATGGTGATGTTACCAATGTACTTCGTGGTACGTTACTGATGCAGCCGACAATCAAGGCCTACGATCCTTCCACTTGGGTACTTGACGACAAAGTAGGAGCAGCAAGTGACTATGATTATGATGCTTATGGATATGGTGTGTATTACGATGATATTCATGGTGATATTTCCGCTTCTAACCCCTTGCTGATTAATAATCTGTTACAACGTAATACTCGTGTAGACCGTTTTGTGGGAACTGCTTCAGCTGATGTGGATGTTCTTAAGATGTTTGGCCTAGAAAATAAGAATCACAAGCTGAATTATAAAATCAATTTGTCTTATAGTATGACCCATGCTAAGGACTTTACCTGGATTCCAGCTTGGGTGCAGAGCAACCGTGTTTACCTGGCTAAGAGTAACGAACGTCTGGATAAAAATTCACGTGATTACAAGGATGCGCTGATTGAGAACTTGCTTACTTATGATGGAACTTTCGGTAAGCACCATATTAACGTAGTAGCAGGTCAGACTTACGAAGAGGAAAATACAGATTTGTTGAACGGATGGGCACTGAATTTCACTGAACCGTATTTCTTGCAGCTTCAGAATGGTTCCGATACAAATTCCTCAAGCTTCGAATATAAGCATGCCATTCTGTCTTATATCGGCCGTATCAATTATAACTATGATGATAGATACCTGTTCTCGGCTACTGTTCGTCGGGATGCAAGTTCTCGCTTGTCCAAGAATATTCGCTGGGGTACTTTCCCGTCTGTATCTTTAGGTTGGCGTTTTGATAAGGAGTCTTTCTTCCCCTTCAGCACAGATGTAGTAAATATGTTCAAGGTACGTGGAAGCTATGGTGAACTTGGTAATGAGAATATCGGTGAATATGTATATCAGGCTGTAATGTCACGTAATAATATGACTTACAGTTTCAATAACTCGCTTGTAACAGGTTCGGCTGTATCTACTTTTGTAGATAATAACTTGGCATGGGAAAAGAAGAAAACGTATAATGTGGGTATCGACCTTGCTTTGTTCAATAACCGTTTAGAATTCACGGCTGAATGGTACAAAAATACAAGCACTGACCTGTTGTATGGTGTACGTGTTCCGGAACAGGCTGGTGTGTCTAATTCTACCGTTACAATGAACGCAGCTTCAATGAATAACTCCGGTTTTGAATTTGCAGCTACATATCGTAATCGTGATCACGCTTTCAAGTATGAAGTATCGGGTAACCTCAGTACACTTCGTAACCGTGTGACTTCTTTGGGAATCGGTACAGATTCTTCTATTAACGGTGCATATATCACTAACGTAGGTCAGGAAATCGGTCGGTTTTACGGTTGGGTATACGAGGGAATTGCTCGTACACAGGAGGATTTGGATAACCATGCTACTCAGGACGGTGCCAATGTGGGTGACTGCCTTTACAAGGATGTAAACGGTGATGGAGTAGTAAACGGTGATGACCAGACAGTGCTGGGCAGTGGTATGCCGAAAATTAATTTTGGACTTAATGCCCGTTTCGAGTATAAGGGATTTGATTTGAGCATCGCTACTTACGGTGCATTAAACTATCATGTAGCCGATGATATTTACAATTCACTTAATTCTTGCTATGGTTATGGTAATAAGGACGTGGCTATACTCGATGCCAACCGTTTTAGTGAAGATGGAACTACTTATCTTTCCAACGTGCCGCGGACTTATGTGGTGAACAACGCCAGCTTGGCTTGGAACGATTTGTTCAGTTCACGTAAAATCCAGAATGCTGCTTATTGGAAGATTGCCAATGTGGAATTGGGCTATAATTTCCCCAATAAGTGGTTTGGTAAATATGTGTCAGATGTACGTTTCTATGTTTCCGCACAGAACCTTTATACGTTTACCGGCTATCATGGCTATAATGTGGATTATGCAGGAGGTACATTTACTCCGGGTTATAACTTCTGTTCTTTCCCGACTGCACGTACCTTCATGTGCGGACTTCATTTTACATTCTAATCGTTATACTATTAAAAAACATATCAAATGAAACTATATCAATATTCACTTGCCTGCATGTTGGGGCTTGGTATCTTAGCTTCTTGCGCAGACAGATTGGACCTGGTAAATCCTAACCAGCAGACTTCGGGGTCGTTCGGTTATACTATAGATGATTTGGAAGAAAGTGTGATTGCTGCCTATAATCATATCCGTATTGAGGGAACGTATGCACGTACAGGCTATACCATTGACATGACTCGTGGTGATGAGGTTTGGAACTCATCTCAACAATGGTACTTGCCTTTCGATGATTTGAATGTACCGTTTACTGATGCTATTACCTTTTGGCCTTGGCGTGACTGGTATTATACAATCAATGCTTGTAACTTTATCATTTCACGTTGTGGTGAGGATGATAGTCAGCTTTCAGAACGGATGAAATATGTTAAGGGGCAAGCTCTTTTTCTGCGCGGATTGTCTTACTATAATTTGGCAGGCTATTATCAGAACCCGCCTCTGATTACAGATTATGACAATTATTCTACGTTGGAAACAATATATGTACCCAATAGCTCATACGATGCTGTACTTGATCAGGTAGAGAGTGATTTTAAGGATGCCATGGGAATGTTGCCATCGCGTGATGAAGGAGGTGAATGGGCAAGTGGTCGTGCTACCTGTGGGTCTGCAGCAGGTTATTATGCCCGTACGTTGATGGTACGTCACAAGTTTACTGAGGCTCTCACTGTGTTGGAGGATATTATCGGTAAGAAATATGGTACTTACCGGTTGATGCCTAATTACGGTGATAATTTCCGTGAAGGTTCAGCTTACGAAAACAATGATGAAAGTCTCTTTGAAGTACAATTTCTGGACTACGGTTCACAAGGTACAGATGACGAGTGGACACCGGTAAATACCAGTCCTAATGCTACACAGGGGCATGCTATTGAAAGTAACTTGGCTCCTGGTGCTTTCAGTGGCTGGTCTGATTTGGCAGCTTCACCTTGGTTGTACGAGCTGTTTAAAGGTGAAAGAACTAAGGATGGTGGGTTAGATCCTCGTCTTTATTGGACGCTTGGTACGTATGAAAACGAGTGGGAAGGATTTGAATATGGTAATGTAGCCTATTCAAAAGTTCTTACGGCTGCTGACAAAAATATTATTACTCATAACGGTAATGGTGGTATTCCTATTGCGAAGAATACTAATTTCCGTACAGGGCTGTATAGTTCTGTTACGACAGGTTTGCGATGTGGTATTAACTTACGCTTGATGCGTTATTCTGACGTGTTGCTTCGTGCTGCTGAATGTGAGAACGAAGTAAACGGGCCTAACGAAAAGGCTATTGGCTGGATAAATGAGGTACGTAGTCGTGCAGGTCTTCCGGATTTGAAGTTGGAAGATTTTGACACACCTGACAAGCTGTTCGAACAGATTGCTAATGTGGAACGTCCAAAGGAATTCGGTTGTGAATTCGGACGAGGCTTTGACCTTATTCGCTGGGGATTCTTTTATGATAATGGACGTTTGCAACAACTTAAGGAGCATGGCACTTTCCGTCGGTCCAATGATCCCGACAAGTTGCTTGAACCGGTTAGCTATAGCAGTATAGGTTCTGATTCTGAATTGAAATGCTCGTTCGATAGCTATTTACCGGGACATGAGTTCTTGCCTATTTATCAGGATTTACTTAATACGAATCCGAATCTGAAGGGAAATTCAGCCAATTATGGTACTGATAATTCAGCTTACTTTAAAGAGAAAGGATGGACGGTACGTCCGGTAGTAAATTTGGGTGAATAAAAATAAAAGAAATGCTCTTCTTGTTCCATCATTTTGTTGAGGGAAAGAAAGGCTTCAATTAATGACTTAGTTTATATTAGAATTATGAGACATCTCAATAAATTATTATGTGTCTGTAGCTTTGCAGCCTTGGGGTTGCCGGCTTTGACAGGCTGTGAAGGTGGCGAACTATTTGAGGTGAACGCACCTGATTGGATTTCCGATAAAGTACAAGATATAGAGGATTCAGAGAATGGTAATCAGGAAGATATCTATACATTTGGAAGTACTGATTACTCAAGTGCATTTTGGACTGAGTTTTCTAAGTATTATGTGATTCCAGATGGTAAGATATGGACTGCTGAATTTGAACTCCATATTGATCCGAATGCAACAAATACTTATAAGAATTTTGCTCTTGTTATTACTAATGATGTAGATCGTGATGGTGAAGGATATAAGGAGTATGGTGTAATACGATATGACCATCAGCCGTCTGGTAATTCAGAATGGGGAAGCTATATAAATCGTTCTTATGTACAGAGTACGCTTACTTTTGAGACTGATACTGATGAAGGTCTTGAAAAACTTGGAGGAAAGGTTACACTTACAGTAGATAGAACAGTAGAAGACTTTTTCGCCGTTACAATGACCAATGGTGTCGTGACTAAGACTTATGAACAACCCTATGAGTGGGAGAACTTGAATGCAGAAGCAAGCAATACCAATATTCGTTGTTTCCTTGTTGTGGAAGGTTCTTACATTGATTTTCTTAGTTCGAAAATAGGAACTACAGGCGGTAATGTTTCTGCAGATAAAAATCCGAAGTCGATGGTATTGCAAAATGTACCACAATATGTGGATGCAGGGACTTCTCTTGAAGAAGCTATGGCTGGAGTTACAGCGGAAGTTACTTTTGAAGATGATGCAACAAAAATTGTTTCTGCTTCTGAACTTAGTTTCACTGCAATTCCTGATATGGATACTCCGGGTGCAAAGACACTTGTTGCTGCATATAACAAGACTTTTAGAGGCGAGAATTGTGATGCACCTATTATGGCCTATGCTAATTTTGAGGTGGTAGAAAAAATCGTATCTATTGAGGTGACAACTCAACCGACTCGTACTACTTACTATTATTATACATCATCGGCTACAGCGAGCTTGAATAATCGTACTTTGGCTTTTGACCCTACCGGAATGGTTGTCAAAGCGACTGATTCTTCTGGAAAAACGAGAGTACTTGATAATTCAAGACTTACCTTCTCAACAGTTCCGGCTAAGGTTGGCCTACAAATCGTAACAATTACTGCTGAGGCAGGAATTACAGCTACGGTAAATGTGACTGTAAAAGAATCACAGGTCTTGGAGGTGACGAATAATAAGACAACTGTAGGTACAATGGATAATTCTACGCCTTTTTGGGGAGATTTTTCTGATGAGTTTAATGTACCTGTAGGTGAAACTAGATTTATTAAGTTTACCAATTTTACTAGTAGAGTGGAAAACTATCACAACTTTGTAGTGGTATTACGTAAATCAAACTTAATAGAATATGCGGTAGTTCGTGCTGATAACTATGGATGGGGAGATGGATATGCAGCTTGTCTTACTAGTGGAGGTCAAGCAGATTGGGTTGCTTGGCGGAATGAAATGGATGGTGCTAAAGTAACTGTTTATGTGACTAATTGTGGCAATGGTACAGCGGATGTACAGGCAGTGATGGTAGGAAATGCTGGCACAACTTCTACACAGTATTATTTAGGTATTAATACTATAGACCCTAATGATTTGAACTTTGCGCTGACAGTTGAAAACGCTTATCTCATATTTGGTGAATAATAATTATTTTTCTCAATCATACATGCCGTTATTCTTATGAACGACGGCATGTCTTAAATAAAACTTACAAATGAAAAAACTATCATTCCTTTTCATATCCCTGCTGACAGCGTTTGCTTTTACGGGTTGTACTGATGGGTTGGATAACATCGAATACAATCCAAGCAACGGGGTGATTTTGTCAGCTCCTGTGTCGGCTGCGGCAACAAGTTCTTCACTGACCGTTACTTCTACGATGAACGGTAATGTGGGTGTCGTACTTAAAAAAGGTTTCTGCTATAGTGCAAACGTACAGAATCCTACTATCAAAGATTATGTAGTAGATGCAGATGAAAACTTCAGTGCTACTATCACAGGTCTGATGGGAGGAACTACCTATTATATTCGTGCATACGTTTACGGTGACAGTCGTTATGTCTATTCGGAGACATTTACGGTTACTACGGGAGTAGCTTCTCTCGAAGAATATGTAGCACCGGCTTATGTAGATAACTATGTGGATATTGCAGCTTGGTCTAGCCGAGGAAAGTGGAATCTGGCTAACGTACATGACCCTACAGTGGTACTGGCTGAGGATGGATATTATTACATGTATCAGACAGATGCTTCATACGGTAATGCTCATCTGGCAGGTGGACACTTCCACGGACGTCGTTCGAAAGACTTAGTGAACTGGGAGTATTTAGGAGGTACTATGAAGGAGCTTCCTGAATGGGTTATTCCAAAATTGAACGAAATTCGTGCTGAAATGGGATTGGAAGCTACTACGGCTAACTCAGCTGATTTCGGTTACTGGGCACCTTGTGTACGTAAAGTAAAAGATGGATTGTACCGTATGTATTATTCTATCGTTTGTCCTGGAACAATAAGTGGTGACGGTACCTGGAGTGAACGTGCTTTCATTGGTTTGATGGAGAATGATAATCCGGCTAACAATGACGGATGGGTAGATAAAGGCTATGTAATTACCAATGCTTCGGATAAGGGATTAGACTTTAATGTGGCAGCGAATAATTATGAAAATAGTTATTATAAATGGAATGCCATCGATCCGAGTTACTTTATTGACAAGGACAGCAAACATTGGTTGATTTACGGTTCCTGGCATAGTGGCATCGCTTTGGTGGAACTGGATGCAGAAAGTGGTAAGGTAAAGGCTGAACTGCCTAAGCCTTGGGGTACTACAGGGGAAGAAATTGCTGCGTATGGAAAACTGATAGCTACCCGCAACATGCGTAGCCGTTGGCAAGCTTCGGAAGGTCCGGAAATAATTTATCATGACAGATATTATTACTTGTTCCTAGCATACGATGAATTGTCAGTGGCTTACAATACCCGTGTGGCACGTGCCGAACATATTGAAGGCCCGTATTTTAGTATGGATGGTACGAATGTGACTACAAATGGAGGTGATATTCTTCCAGTGGTAACACATCCTTACAAATTTAATGGTAGCGATGGCTGGGTAGGTATTTCTCATTGCTGTGTATTTGATGATGGAAATGGCAACTGGTATTTTGCCTCACAAGGACGTTTCCCGAAAAATGCGGGAGGCAATGCATCAAGTAACGACCTCATGATGGGACATGTACGTAAAATCCGTTGGACAGAAGATGGCTGGCCGCTTGTAATGCCTGAACGTTATGGTGCTGTGCCGCAGGATAAAATAGAAGAAAGTGAGCTGATTGGTAACTGGGAACATATTGACCTTTCTTATTCTTTCGGAAATCAGAAAACTTCTACTCAAATGACGTTGACAGAAGATCATAAAGTGTCTGCAGGACCTTGGACAGGAGCTACATGGTCTTATGATGCAGAAAATCAGGTTTTAACAGCTAACGGTGTAAAATTATATTTGCAGCGTGAAACTGATTGGGAGGCATCTCCTAGAACTCACACTATCGTCTATGCAGGTTATGGCGGTGATAATAAGACTTATTGGGGAAAAAAGAGCAAATAACTCCGTTTGTATCCTTATGCAACTATAATGTGGAGAATATAACAAAAAATGAGTAATTCTGCTTGCAGTATTACTCATTTTTTGTTTTGATTTTCTATGTAATGTTTTATTGCATTTTTATTTATGTAAGCCATGAAACACATCATCTTTTCATTTTGTTTGTTGGCTGCAGCAAGCGCAGCTTACGCTTCTTCTCCTAAGAAGCCGTCGGTCATTCCAACCAGTAAAGTCATGACTCATGATCCAGTGCTGGCTAAGCAGGGTGATACCTATTACCTCTTTGCTACCGGACAGGGAATTTCCGTGATGTCCTCAAAGGATTTGCAGAACTGGAAGTTTGAAAAACCGGTATTCGAGGAAGCACCGCAATGGGCGGTGGAAACCGTAAAAGGTTATAATGGACATACGTGGGCACCGGATATTATTTTCCATAACGGACTTTATCATTTGTTTTATTCATGTTCGGCATTTGGAAAGAATACTTCCGCTATCGGTCATGCTACGAATCCTACACTTGATCCTTCCAGCCCTGATTTCAAGTGGACAGATCATGGAAAAGTAATTCAATCGGTACCTAACCGGGATATGTGGAATGCCATTGACCCTAATATTATCATTGACGAAAACGGTACCCCCTGGATGAACTTCGGCTCATTTTGGGATGGCATCAAGATGGTAAAACTGACCCCTGATATGAATGGAGTGGCCCATCCGGAAGAGTGGTATTCACTTTCTCGCCGTCAACGAACCTTTAATTTGGACGAAGAGAATGCGGGTGACGGAGCGGTTGAGGCGCCTTTTATCATGAAGCACGGTGATTATTATTATCTGTTCGTATCGTTTGATTATTGTTGCAAGGGATTGAAAAGCAACTATAAAGTCATGGTGGGACGTTCGAAGACTGTTACAGGGCCTTATCTGGATAAAGACGGAAAAGCCATGGATAAGGGAGGCGGCTCATTAGTGATTCAGGGAAATAAGGAT